>Ga0302215_10001736_pt1 | contig 15362 bp, 14 predicted proteins | sample II_Fen_N3_1_FD_194580 | JGI IMG/M metagenome (GOLD analysis project Ga0302215, IMG submission 194580) | Peat permafrost microbial communities from Stordalen Mire near Abisko, Sweden - II_Fen_N3_1 | ecosystem: Environmental > Terrestrial > Soil > Wetlands > Permafrost | place: Sweden: Abisko...
CTCATACTTGCTTGAGGGATTTTTTCAATCAAAACATTCGTTCTGGAAATTCCCTGATAGTAATCTCTCCAATAACTTGCAGGCATCGTATTAGGATTCAACTGGTAATTTGAAAGTCCCTGAATTCCTGCTCCATCTGTAGAACTTCCACCACCACCATAAAAATCGTCAGATCCTGCATTGAAAAATGTTACCATGTTCTCAAAACCGCCAGCATATTTTCTTACCGGATCATAAGCTCCTACTAGAGCGAAGAAACATTCCTGCTCGTTTCTGAAGAAGTTATCTGTATCAAAAGCTCCAAGATTTTTTACGTCCTCAAGATTTTCTGTATTACATGCAACATTTATGAATCCTGTTCCTAATAATAATGCTGCTGCTATGCTTATTTTGTAAAATTTATTTTTCATTTTAAACTAAATTAGAATGTTAGATTTGCTCCAAAAAGGAAAGTTTTAGCTTGAGGATAATAAGCTCTATCTATACCAAAGCTATCACCTGCAGCGATCTCAGGATCGTAACCTGTATATTTAGTGAATGTAAACAGATTTTCTGCTGTTACATATAAACGTAATTTGCCTACACCAAAAGTTTCTGTCATTGTCTGCGGAAGTGTGTATCCTAACTGTACCAATTTTACTCTTACATAATCACCCTTCTGTAAATAATAATCTGACATCCAGGTATAATTATGATTGGTATCATTAGTTGTAAGTCTAGGTGTTGAATTAGAAGTTCCTTCACCTGTCCATCGGTCAAGAATTGCAGTCTGATAGTTCGCATTTAAAATATCAAGACGTCTAAGACCTTGGAAGATTTTGTTTCCGGCTTGTCCCTGAGCAAAAACCATGAAGTCCCAATTCTTGTAATTTAGATTTACAGTAAGACCAAATGTAAATTTAGGGACAGAATTTCCAAGATTTACTTTATCAAGATCACTGATCTTTCCGTCTCCATCTGTATCTTGCCAAATAAAATCACCTGGTTTAGCATCTGGTAAAATCAACTGACCGTTTGCATTTCTATAAGCATTGATCTGTTCTTGATTTTGGAAAATACCTAAATTTTTATATCCGTAAAATGAACCGTAAGATTCACCAACCTGAATTCTCGATACAGGTCCCATTGACTGGAATCCTGGTCCATCGATGTACTGTCTACCTTGTTCTAAGCTCGTTACAGTATTTTTAAGATAGGCAAAGTTACCGTTCACCGAAACTCCAAAATCCGACCAGTTTTTCTTGTAGCCCATTTCAACTTCAACACCTTCATTTTCCATATCACCGATATTGGCAGTTGGAGCAACCGTTACCCCAACATAACCTGGAATCTGAATTTGTCTTAAAATGTCTGAAGTTTTCTTCTTGTAGTAATCAACGGTTAAGTTAAAGTTATTTAGGAATTTAATATCTGTAGCAATATTCAACTGAGAAGTTGACTCCCATTTCAGATTTGGATTTGCCAAAGTATTCGGAATATATCCTGGTAAAATTACATTATTACCGTTCGTATAGTTTGCACCCGGAACGTAGAAACTTGCAAAAAGGAAATCACCGATACCATCATTTCCTAATACAGCATATCCTCCACGAAGTTTTAGAGTATTTACAATTTTATTCTCAGGCCAGAAATTTTCTTTATCAACATTCCAACCTACAGAGAAACCTGGGAAATTTCCCCAATGATTGTTAGCTCCGAATTTAGAAGAGCCGTCACGTCTTATTGTTCCTGTAAACAAATATTTATTGGCATAATCATAAACTACTCTACCAAAGTATGAAGCTTTGTGAGTATTAATATTATCCCATGCGTTCATATTTTTTTGATCCTGAGGAATAAAGAAATTAAATGAAGCGTCCTCATAACTGCTGATTGGAAGGTTGGTATGTGTTACAGTCTGTCCGAATCCGATATTGTATTCATAATATCCTGTACCAGCCAAAACATTCAGATTATGCTCTCCAAATTTCTTTTGCCAGTTAATGGTATTTTCTAAACTCCACTCTAATTTTTGTTGTGTTGTTCTGCTTAAACTATTGAAATTTAAATTACTATAATTTGGATTTAGATAAAAAAGAGGTGTAAAACTTTGACTTCCCCAATAAGCTTTCTTTCCGTTGATTGAAGATCTAAAAGTAAAATCATTTAAAAATTTTACTTCTGCATAGATATTTGCAATAAAATCATCAGACCAACCTTTGTTTCCTAGCTGTGTATATCTGAATGCTAATGGATTTGACATTTCCTGCCCAACCAATGTAGAAATACCATAAGGATTTCCATTAGGATCTCTCACCACATTTGGATTTGAATAAGTATTTGAACCTGCAATAGCCGGATCTGTAACAACAAGAGGTGTAGTTGGATCTAAATTTACTGCTGAACTTAAAGGTCCTCCAAATTCACCATTCGCATTAATTCCCTGAGAATTTGTGTGAGTGTAGGCAAATGTCTGACCTACCGTCAACCAATCTGTAACTTTGTGAGTTGAATTTAAACGACCCGTTAATCTTTTGTAATATGAAATATCACTCATAACGATACCCGTCTGATCAAAATATCCGAATGATCCGTAGAAAGTTGACTTTTCGTTTCCTCCACTGATACTTACTTCATGATTTGATCTTTCACCAGTACCAAAAATTGCATCTTGCCAATCTGTTCCTTCACCTAAAGATTGTGGGTTTTGAAAAACAGGGCTTTGACCACCGTTTACATAAGCCTCATTTAAGATAGTTCCGTACTGTGTTGCATTTAATAAATCTAACTTTCTTGCGGCTCTTGCTGTACCAAAAGATCCGTTATAAGAAAGATTTAATCTCCCCTTTTTACCTTTTTTGGTAGTTACTAAAATTACTCCTCGTGCGGCAGAAACACCGTAGATTGCAGAAGAAGCACCATCTTTTAATACTTCTATGCTTTCAATATCAGATTGATTCAGCCATCCGATACCGTCTACAACAATACCATCCACAACCCAAAGCGGATCGTTATTGGAATAGTAACTCGTAATACCTCTCACACGAATTGTGGCAGATGATCCCGGTTGTCCGGAATTGGTAATAACATTCACACCCGCAGCTCTACCTTGTAGAACCTGCTCTGGTTTACCTGCCGGGATATTTTCAATATCACTTGCTTTGATGCTCGATATTGCTCCCGTCACATTACTCTTCTTCTGAGTACCGTAACCAATCATTACTACTTCTTCAATTTTCTGTTCTTTTTGAATTGTGTCTGTAGTCGTGTTTTGGGCTTGAAAATTTGCAGTAAAATACAGTACGGCAATCGCCCCCAAACTTCTTGATAGTTTTACATTCATATACAGTTAGTTTTTTAATTCTCAAATTGAGACAATAAAAATATATTTTTTTTTAATTATTTAACATAATATTCACAATTATTTTAATTTTTCCACTATTTTTGGGGGTTTAAAGGCATAAATTTTATGTTAAATGTCTTAATATTTCATTAAAACAGCCGTAATACAGTCCCCAAAATGAGTATCAAACCTACCAAAATTTCGCTTCCTCTACGATTAACGTTCTTTATTTTCTCGATGGTTTTAAACTGTATGGGTATTGTGATTTTGCAACTTTCACAGGAAAATATAGGTTATGATAAGCTTGGTTTTTTAGAAGCTTTTAAAGATTTACCGATTGCTTTTATATCATTATTTGCAGTGAATTTCATCAGTAAGGTGGGAACTAAAAAGTCACTCATTTTAGCTCTGAGCATTGTTGGAATATGCTCTTTCATACTTCCGTTTGTACAAGTATTCTGGTTTTATAAACTATGGTTTGCCATCATAGGAACTTCTTTTGCGATTGGGAAAATCTGCGTTTATGGTATTGTCCGAAATAATATCACAGAAGAAAAATCCTTAGCAAAAACTATGAATAATGTAGAAGCTTCCTTCATGATCGGAATTTTTGTAGTTAATGTAGGATTCGGATGGTTGATCGCAAGTGAATACTCTGAATATTGGAAATTTGGATTTATATTTATTTCAATTGTTTCCATGATTACAATTTATCTTTTAACTAAAATCAATATCATCGAACCAGATAAAAATTTAAAAACCAATATTTTATCCAACTTATTATCATTTAAAAAGACCCCAATTATTTTATTTTTTGCTGTTATATTTTTTATTGTTTTCACAGAGCAAAGTTTCAATTCGTGGCTTCCCACTTTTTATAAAAATCATTTGAAGGTCAATTCTTTTTTTGCTATTCAGGCTTCTTCCATGCTTGCCATGTTTTCATACTTCGGAAGAATAATTACGGCAAATATCATCCAAAGATTTTCTTTGACCAGATATTTTACATTTTGTCTCAGCTGTATAATTTTACTTTTAAGCGTAATTTTTAGCATTCAGTATTTCAGTTCAGATCAATCTAAAATTTTGTTATATCTCTTCCCCACCATTGGTTTATTTCTTTCACCACTCTATCCTCTTATCAATTCAAAAATGATTTCACAGATCGAAAGTCAAAAAATAAATACTTTTACATCGGTGATTGTAATATTCTCTTCATTGGGAAGTTCTGTAAGCTCGGTAATGATGTCATTACTATTTGAAAATCAACTCTTAAACTTCTATTCTCTTTATATTTTAGTAGCAGTTATTATTATATTTTGCCTTAGTTTATTTTATTTTAAGCAAGATTATCTTAAAAATTAAAAAATAATTTTACTTTTACTGCTATGAAAACGTACGGTTCAAAAAACATAGAAACATTAAAACAACTTATTGAGGAAAAAGATTTTATTCCCAATATTTCCGTTGACTGTACAATTTTTGGCTTTCATGATAATATTCTGAAAGTGCTTCTACTAAAATATCACGATCTTGATATGTGGTCTCTTCCTGGAGGTTTCGTTTTTCTTGATGAAGATCTTCGCGAAGCCGCAGATAGAGTTTTATACGAAAGAACCCATCTTAAGGGTCTTTTTCTCGAGCAATTTCATACTTTTGGAAGACTCGACCGTACAGAAAATAATGTTCACAAAACACTGATCAACAATAAGGGTCTTGAAGTGCCAAAAGATCACTGGATTTTGCAGCGCTTTATCACGGTAGGCTATTGCAGTCTTATCGATTTTTCTCTGGCAAATACTTTTCCGGATGCTTTCAACGAAACCTGTGCTTGGTTTGAAGTGAGTAAACTTCCAAAGATGGCGTTTGATCACGACAGAATCATTGCAGACGGACATGAATATTTACGTAAAAATATTGATACCCAGATTGCCGCAAGTAATCTTTTGCCCGAAAAATTTACCATGAAGGATCTTCAGTCTTTGTATGAAACTATTTTGGGGGAAAAATTCAGAAGAAATAATTTTCAGCGTAAAATATTAAGTATGAATTCATTGGAAAGACTTGAGAAACTTTACGATGGTTCTGCCAACAAAGCTCCTTTTCTATACAAATTTATAAAAGAATAGTTTTTATCTTTTTTCTTAAAAAATTTTCACAGACATGATGAAAAGTATTATTTTTAGGAAAATTAAACTACATGTCATATTATCCTCTTACGACCATTCCGGATTATTACGGAATTGATGCTTTACTTACCGAAGAACACAAGCTTATCCGCCAATCGGTAAGAGATTGGGTTGAAAGTTTTGTAATGCCCAATATAGATCAGGCTGCTCAAGATCACACAGATTTACCCGGATTAATGAAAGAATTGGGGAAAATCGGAGCGTTGGGACCATACATTCCTGAGGAATATGGAGGTTCAGGTTTAGATCAGATTTCTTATGGTTTGATTATGCAGGAACTGGAAAGAGGCGATTCAGCGGTACGTTCAGCAGCTTCTGTACAAAGTTCTTTGGTGATGTTTCCGATCAATGAGTTTGGTTCTGAGGAACAAAAAAGAAAATATCTACCCAAGTTAGCTTCCGGAGAAATGATTGGTTCATTTGGTCTTACTGAGCCCAATCACGGTTCAGATCCTAGTTCTATGGAGTCTCAGTTTAAAGATATGGGAGATCATTATCTATTAAACGGTGCTAAAATGTGGATTACCAATTCGCCTCTTTGCGATATTGCGGTGATTTGGGCTAAAAATGAAGACGGAAAAGTACAGGGATTGATCGTTGAAAGAGGAATGGAAGGTTTCACAACTCCCGAAACGCACAACAAATGGAGTTTAAGAGCTTCTAAGACAGGAGAATTGGTTTTCAATAATGTAAAAGTTCCTAAAGAGAATTTACTTCCGGGAGTTACAGGATTAAAAGGGCCTTTATCTTGTTTAAATTCAGCTCGATATGGTATTTCTTGGGGAGTTATAGGTGCAGCAATCGACTGCTATTGCACTGCAGTTCAATATTCTAAAGAGAGAAAACAGTTTGGAAAACCTGTTGGAGCATTTCAATTACAACAGAAAAAATTGGCTGAATTTTTAACTGAAATTACTAAAGCACAATTACTTTGCTTACAATTGGGAATGCTGAAAAATGACCACAAAGCTACTCCTGCACAAATTTCAATGGCGAAAAGAAACAACGTGAAAATGGCTATCGATATTGCAAGAGAATCTCGTCAAATTCTTGGCGGAATGGGAATTATGGGAGAATTCCCGATGATGAGACACGCTGCCAATTTAGAATCTGTAATTACTTATGAAGGAACACACGATGTTCATTTACTGATTACAGGTCTTGATATTACAGGATTTAATGCTTTTTAGATGGATATCTGAAAAATTAGATAAGATTATTAATTGATGATAATGAAAGGTGACTGAGATTTTCGAAGTCACCTTTTTCTTTAGTAAGAATAGGCTCTAATATTTTCTATAAAACTAATCTCAGGATTCAAGATTTCCATGATGAGACTTTTCACAGATTCCATTGCATCATCGAGATTTCCCTGTGCGAATTCAAGCGAAGAAACGCCTTTTTTAGCATCAGAAAAACTCCAGATTCCAGTTTCTATCGGGAAGCCCCAAAACTCAGGTAAACTTTGCACAACGTATTGATAAATACAAAGTTGTAAGGCTTGTTTACGATCTTCTTTGTGAAAATACCGATCTTTATTTTCATCATCAATTTTTACACTTAAATTTTTAATTTTTGCCGTTTTATAATCGATAATTCTGACGGTTCCGTTCAGTCGGTCTATCCTGTCAATAAATCCGAAGAAAGAAACTTTATCTTTTTTAGCTTCGTCCAGATAAAAATCAACACTTTCAAATCGTCTTTCAATATCAACTATTTCTAAAGTATTACCTTGTTTTATTAAATCAAGATCAAAATTCAGAATGTTTTCAATTACTTTTTTAGCAATCGCTTTGTGAATAAAATTCATCCCTTTATCGTAGAATTCAGGTTGATGTTTCAGTTTTTCTATAGCAATATTTATATAGTGATCTATTTGTTTAATTGAAGATTCTAAGTCTTTTGTTTTTAAAACTTTACCTTTTAATACTTCATAAATTTCTTGAAGTGAATAATGGACTAAATTTCCATAATTTCTTATCGATAATTCCTCTTCAATTTCATCTGTTTCAGAAGTGTTTAAAATTTTAGATAAATAAAAATCAATCGGATTATAGAGATAACTTGTAAGGTGAGAAGCAGAAACTTTTTCCTTCCACTTTTCAAGCTGCTGCATCACGATTTCGGTTTTCGCAATTTCTATAGGCTGACTCGTAATGGGTTCCGAAGTATTTTCTACAATCAAATGCTCGATCTGATGCGAACTTTCCATTTCTATCTGAGTGATAAATCTACTTTTTTCGCCCGTATTGACTCCTGAACTCAACGCATTAAACAACAAATGTACATTCTGAGCATCCTGAATCAAGCGGTAAAAGTGATAAGCGTAAATACTGTCGTTTTCGAGGAAAGTATGCAGATCAAAATGTCTTCTGATATCAAACGGGATATAGGTATTCTGTGAATTTCCGAGTGGTAATTTCCCTTCATTAACGGAAAGTAAAATTACATTTTCAAAATTAAGAAGACGCGTTTCCAAAAGTCCCATCACCTGCAAACCTTTCAAAGGTTCACCCTGAAAATCGATGCTTTCTGAGTTGATGTGCTGATTGATCAGAATCTCCAGAGTTTCCATTTTTATTTCAAAACCGTAAGGAGCAATTTGATTTTTTATGATCCTAAATGCATTCTCGAAGTGAGATACGTTTTCGTACTGTATATCATCGAATTCCATCCATTTTATTTTCTGACAATATTCAATCAGAATATCTAAAAAATGATAGCCTGATTCCGATTTCTGAAGCAAATTGAAGTAAGACAAATTCCCTAAAAGTTCTGTAACCAGGTTTCTTGAAATGTAGACAATATTCCTTTCTTCAATATTAGATTTAAATTCATTGATCACTTTTTCATCTTCGTCCGTTTTTGGTAGCTCTTCAAGAATCGGGAAAACATCTCTGTAATAATATGAAGATCTATTTTTTTCTAATTGTTTCTGAAGGTAAAAAAGCTGTTTTACGGCATTTGAAAACGAAAGATTCTTCAACGGAAAACCCATCGTAATATTCAGGTTTTCAACTTCGTGCATCACATCAAGACTTGCAGGAAGCAGATTCTCATCCAGCAAAACTACAGCCGTATTGGTGATGGTTTTATTATCAATATCTTTGAAAATATCAGGAAGAACCTTTGTTTGCGTTACATTTCCTGAAACTTCATAGATCTTTATATTTTTGGGTTGATTGAAATCGTTTTCGATCCAATTAAAAGCTCTGTTGTCGTTAAATTCTTTCCAAAGTTTATGACTTCTGAGAAATTTTCCGGCCTCCTGTCTTTCATCGTCAAAATAATAATGATCTGCCTGAAAAAAACACTGTGCTTTGTCCCATTGCAGGAGATTTCTCACCAGTTTTTCCTCCGTAGGAGTAAAAGCATTAAATCCGCAAAAGACAAAATTCCCCTGAGTTTTTTTGGCAAAATCTACAATTTTAGCTTTTGCGGTTTCGTGAATCATTCCGGGAGTTGCCCAGTTTTTTTCTTTGAGTTTTTTCTTTAAAACAGGGAGAAAAACATTCATATTCCGCCAAAAATTCAAAAATTTCTTTCTCGGAACATCTTCATCATCCCCTAAATCCTGCGCCCATTCTTTGATTCTTTCTTCATCAAACATATATTGCAAAACCGCTTCGTCACTTTCAGAAAATTTAAGAATATCATCCCAATCTTTTTGAAGCGTCGGAAACCACTTTAGAAATTCGGCAAAATCATCATTCGGAATGAGGTTCAAAGTTTTATAAATATCAAAAGAAAAAAGCCACAAAGCGATGCCCTGAATCGACTGCTGATCTACAATATCAATAATCAATTCCTCAATAGTAAAAAAATTCGGAAGAAATCCCGAATAGTTGTTTTCCTCTAAAATCTGCCGGATAAAAACAATAGGTCTTTTACCGGGTAAAACTACATTAAACTGTGACAAATCACTATTTTGAAGCAGTAATTCATCAATGATTTTATTTAGGAATTTCAAGGTTTTTTATAATCTTTTAGTTGTTCGAGCTCACTGCTTATCATTACATCGTATTCTGCCTGCTTCTCTTTGTTCATTCCGTGCTCTGTAACTCCGTCATACAAAGCCTGAAAATTTTTGTAATCTTTCAGAATTCTGTTATAGATTGTCTGAAAATATTTGTCGTAATCACCTGAAGTTTTTATTCTGGTTATAACTTCTTTCCTGATTTTTCTGGAAAATATTTCTGCAATATCAAAATGCTTTTGCTCATGATTCAGCACATAATCATTAATTCTTTTATCGTCTTTCCAGGATTTATCTTCATTAAAAATCGTTTCAATATTTACTTTTACAGCTCCTTTGGGATTCGTAGATTTCACGACAGAAGAAACCCATCCGCAATGTGTATAAGCTACAATATCTTTTCCACGCTGATTATTAATTTTACTTTTAAAATTATCCCAGACCAACTTCCGATCTTCCTTCCACTCCACTCTCTGACCCCATAAGTAATTGGATATCAAAAACAAAACTAAAAACCAACATCTCATTATTCTACTACAATTGTTTTAGTAATCCATGTATTATCACCAGTCCAAAATTTAAAAGTATAAGTTCCTGCCTGTTGCGGACTGAAGTTAATCTGATTGGCAGAAACATGATTCGCTTGTACACAAGAACCGTTCGTATGATATTGATAAGCAGTAACATCTCTCGTAAAGTTACTCGTATGAATATAGTCGTACCCATAAAATCCTTCACATTGAGAAGCATAGGTTGAATAAGTTCTTATACTTTGAACACTGAAAACAGACATTGTATCATTTACTATTTTAACGCTGTCAATTTTCACTTTGTCTGCAGATTGTATGGTTTCATAATCATCGTCATCTTTACAAGAGACCAAAGAAAGCCCGATAAAGATTACTGATAAAGCTGCGCTAAACAATGTTTTCATCTTATTATAAAAATTTATGATTATTAAACGTAAATTATCAAAAAATAGTACTCAAAAATATTAAATTACGAATTAAAATTACCTTTTGATAAATAAACAACTTTTTTAGTATCAAAAAACTCTTCATCAAAGTAATTTTTAAGATTAAACAACTCACATCTTAAACCAGCTAATTCTTCCGCTAAATCACCTCCCTTCAAATAAAGAACACCATTATGTTTTGGGTTAAACTGTTCTTTTTCAAATTTTCCTTTTAGCCATCTCAAAAATTCCGGCATCTGAGTTACAGCTCGACTGACAATAAAATGAAATTTTTCTTTCACTTTTTCAGCTCTTCCGTGAATTGCCGTAACGTTTGTTAATCCTACACCTTCTGCCACAGCATTTACAACCGTAATTTTTTTTCCGATAGAGTCAATTAACGTAAATTTTGTTTCGGGAAATAATATTGCCAAAGGAATTCCGGGAAAACCGCCGCCAGTTCCAATGTCCAAAACTTTTGTTCCGGGAGCAAATTCCATGATCTTTGCAACACCTAAAGAGTGAAGAATGTGCTTTTCATAAAGCGATTCCATATCTTTTCTGGAAATCACGTTTATTTTTTCATTCCATTCACCATAAAGGCTTTCTAATTTTGAAAATTGCTCGATTTGTTTTTCGGAAAGTTCCGGGAAATATTTTTGAATTAACGCTATAGACATACGGTTGATAATATAAAAAGCAAAAATAAGTTTTATTTCATATTTAGATAATGTTTTTTAAAGATAATATCAACTCAACAGAGTTTTACTGAGATAAATTTCAAATAAAACGAGTCATATTTTATTAACATGAAGTTTTTATATATATTTGTTACAAACGACAAATAGAATACATGAATAAACTTTCAGACAGAGTAAACAGATTAGGATACTCCCAGACTTTCGTAATGTCAAATAAGGCTAGAGAAATGAAAGCCAACGGAATAGACGTCATTTCCTTGACATTGGGCGAGCCGGATTTTGATGTTCCCGACAACATAAAACAGGCAGCATTTGATGCAATCAATGAAAACTTCAGCCATTATTCTCCAGTTCCGGGATTTTTGGAACTTCGTCAGGCAATTTCAGAGAAATTAAAAAGAGACAATCAATTAGATTATAAACCGACACAAATCTGTGTTTCAAATGGCGCAAAACAGGCAATCATCAATGTTTTGGCAGCAATTATCAATGATGGTGATGAAGTAATTCTTCCCACTCCTTATTGGGTAAGCTACGATGAGATGGTAAAAATGATGGGTGGAAATTCTGTCATGCTTCCTACTTCATATGTTACAGATTTTAAGATTACTGCTGAGCAACTGGAAGATGCTATTAATGATAAAACAAAAGCCATCCTTTTCAGTTCACCATGTAATCCTTCAGGAGGATATTACACTTTTGATGAATTGAAATCTTTGGCACAAGTTATTGCAAAATACCCTCATGTGACGGTAATTTCTGATGAAATTTACGAATACATTAATTATGAAACTAAGACTACTTCTATTGCTCAGTTTCCTGAAGTGTACGAACAAACCGCAGTAATCAACGGAATGTCTAAAGCTTTTGCAATGACAGGCTGGAGAATTGGATATTCTGCTTGTCCGGAATGGTTGGCAAAAGCATGTGAAAAAGTTCAGGGACAAATGACGAGCGGCGCAAATACAGTGGCTCAAAGAGCTTCAATTGTAGCCTTGAAAACAGATCCTTCAGAATACAAATACATGATTGATGCTTTCGAGCAAAGAAGGAATGTCATGTTTGATTTGATGAAAGAAATCCCCGGCTTTAAAGTGCTTTTACCAAAAGCAGCATTCTATTTCTTCCCGGATATTTCATATTATATCGGAAAAACAATACATGGAACCGAAATAAAAGACGCGGATGATTTTGCAATGTTTCTTTTAGAAAAAGCTCATGTAGGTTGCGTTGGCGGAGTTTCTTTTGGAAGTCCGGAATGCATCAGATTTTCTTATGCTGCTTCGGAAGAAGAATTGAGAGAAGCCATGAGAAGAATAAAAGAATTACTGGCAAACGTATAAAATAAAAGTTCTTCCATTAGGAAGAACTTTTATTATTTAATTTAAAGAGAACCTCCTTCTACAGGTGTTTCGGGTACAATAATATAGCACTCTTCATTAATTGCGACACAAACATCAGCTTCGGGACAATAATACCTTCCAGGAGGACATTTTGAAGTAACTGCTGCTCCTTTAATTGTTTTCAGTTCTTTTCTTGTAAGACTTTTTAAATTTTTCATAAAAATAATATTTGGTGTGTTAAAACTATTTAGTTCTATTTTATCAAAGTTAATAATTATTTTAATACGACAATCAACTAATTCATTATCATAATGATTAAGTTGCTAAAAACAATTATAGATTTTATTTATCATAAATTACTTTTTCAATAGATGAAACGATGTATATTTGCATCATTAAATTATAAATCAAAAATTAGAAAATTATGTCTTTAGTAGGTAAAAAATTTCCAAACGTAACGATTGACGCAATGTCTGAAATGGGTGATGATCTTAAAATCAACATCTTCGAAGAAACTACAAAAAACCAGCAAAAGGTTATTTTGTTCTGGTATCCGAAAGATTTCACTTTCGTTTGTCCGACTGAGCTTCACGCTTTTCAGGAGGCTTTAGGTGAATTCGAAAAAAGAAACACGAAAGTAATCGGTGCTTCTTGTGATACTAACGAAGTACACTTCGCTTGGTTGAACGTTTCAAAAGACAATGGTGGTATTGAAGGAGTTACTTATCCGCTTTTAGCTGATACTCACAGACAATTGGCAAATTTATTAGATATTGTAGATCAGGATCTTGAATTTGACGAAGAAGGAAATGAGTTTTTCACTGGTTCAAACGTAACTTACAGAGCAACTTATTTGATCGACGAAACTGGAAAAGTATTCCACGAGTCTGTAAATGATATGCCTTTAGGAAGAAACGTAAAAGAATATTTAAGATTAATTGATGCTTATACGCACGTTCAGAAGCACGGTGAAGTTTGCCCTGCAAACTGGGAAGAAGGAAAAGATGCAATGAAAGCTGACAGAACTTCTACTGCTGAATATTTAGCAAAAAATTAAAATCTAAATTTTAAATATAACAATGTAGCAATCTCACAGTATAACAATTTTAAGACTCGTTTTTCAATTGTTAGATTGGTAAATTATTAGATTGCTACATTGTTTATTTTTTATTCTAAAAAATAAACTCATGTATAAAGAATTAACAGAAGATACGCTTCAAAATATTGTAAGCGACAATGAAAAAGTAGTTGTACAATACGGCGCAACATGGTGCGGAAACTGCAGAATTATGAAGCCAAAATTCAAAAAATTAGCTTCTGAGAACGATGCAATTCCATTTTTATATGTAGATGCAGAAAAACTTCCTGAAAGCAGAAAATTAGCTAAGGTTGATAATTTACCTACGTTTGCGATTTTCAAAAACGGTGAATTGGTAAATCAGGTTCAGTCTAATCAGGCGGAAAGTTTAATTAATTTATTTAACGAATTGTCATAATAAAGTTTGCTTGAAGCGAATTTATAGACATTAAAAAAAGTCACCTATGAAATTACCTGTAATCAGACAGTTTTATCAGAACCAAAGTCCTGAAAATCTTGAAAAAACTTTAGAAGTTCTAGAAAGTTTCAGCGAATTCAGAGGAACAAGCGAAGAAGATTTAAATGTTGCCGGAGAATTGATTACCAATATCTGCGGAGCATTAGAAGTTCATGCTAACGTAAAAAACGGAATGAGCGAAAAAGATGCCTTAAATTCCTTTGCTCAAAAGGTTTTAGGTTCTATTGATAAATAAAATTAAACACTAATTTCACTACTGTTTAGCACGAATAAACACTAATTTTAAATTAATTATTTTGTAACATTTGTGAAAAAGTTTGTGCCATTTGTGTTTAAATCAAAACAAAAATCCCGATGATTACATCAGGATTTTTTTGGTTTAAAGTTTTTGAAAAATTGATAACTCAAAACTTATAATTTATAACTTTTAATTAGCTTCTTCTGCTCATCAAAATTCTTAAAATATACCAGAACAGCAACATAATAGAAGCAAAAAGCTGTAAAGATGCACCCACATATTGATTGGTAGCATAAGAATCTTTCAGTTTGCTTGTTTGATATAAAATTGTTGCCGAGGCCAAAATTACCATCCCCACAGAGAACCAAAGTCCGAGATTAAAACCGAAAATCATCCCGGCAACAATCAATCCGATTGCTAAAAAGCCTCCGATAGTAATTATGTTTCTCAAGAACGAAAAATCTCTTTTAGAAGTAAAAGCTACAGCAGAAATCCCGGCAAACATTGCAATAGTAAGTGTCGCTGCCTGAAAAATAACTGCACCACCATCTGTATAAGCCATTGCAATATACATCATCGGCAAAAAGATCACTGCCTGAAGCAATACGTAGAACCCTAATCCCAAATATTGTGTTGATCTGCTTTGCGCCATAGACCATTTTGAGGCCAAATAAGAAGCCAGCCAGAAAACTCCCAAAACAAGAAGCCAACTGTATCTCTGACCAATCATCATGTAAATTGTTTCTGCAGGAACTGTTTGCAGCAATAAAGTCTCAACTCCCACAAAAGCCAAAATTGCCAAAGCAACATGCAAATAAGTTTTTTTGTAGAAACTTGCCTTTTCAACATCGGTTGAATGCGCAACTAAAACATCTGTCATCATATCTATTTTTTTAATTTATTTAGTTTGTTGTTTATATGGTTTTATTCCTAAAATTTTTCCATCTTCCTCGAAAACTGCCGTTATAATTTCTTTTGGATCGGGTGAAGATTTATCATCAGCATATTTATATTGAATCATAGGAAAATTTTCGCCGCTCATCAAAGATTTGTAGCCGGTTTTAAAAATCACTAATTTCTTT
>Ga0302215_10001738_pt1 | contig 15353 bp, 14 predicted proteins | sample II_Fen_N3_1_FD_194580 | JGI IMG/M metagenome (GOLD analysis project Ga0302215, IMG submission 194580) | Peat permafrost microbial communities from Stordalen Mire near Abisko, Sweden - II_Fen_N3_1 | ecosystem: Environmental > Terrestrial > Soil > Wetlands > Permafrost | place: Sweden: Abisko...
TGGTCTTTTGTAAGCCCGGAGCATTGTTATAATTTATTGTTATTATTGATAGCATTATTGGCATAATGAGCAGAATTAGAGTTTTTTTGCTTCAAGAATTAATGTTTCAAATTCAACCATTTCAAAATTTCCTACATTTAAATGGTGTGTTTCTATTCCCTGTAAGTTAGCATCATCCGACATATTGATTGAATACCGTTTAATTTCTGAAAATCCGGCATTCATTAATGATTGTGTAAGAAATTCCTCATCGTACAAAAAACAATGATACCAATTCCGAAACATTGTGTTTAATACGATAAGAGGATTATAATCAGCATGTGGCTCAATAAATTTATCTGTAATCCATTTTATATAATCCAACCCAAAACTGTCATTCCGGTTAGTATACAAATCAACTATTTTTGCTAAATCTGGTGTTGCAATCCGTATGCTTCCACCTGGCTTTATAACCCTAAAACATTCGTTAAGCATAACTTCTCCCGATTCACGGGGGATATGTTCAATCATATGTTCTGAATAAACATAGTCAAAAACGTTGTCGTTGAACGGAAATCTTTTTGTTGCATCCAAATAGATACTTTCTTTTGTTTGCGGACTTATATCAGAAGGCAACCAACCATTTAGCGAAGATACATCACTTCCTATATGAAGTTTTGAAATTTCATTCCCTGTAAAGTAATTTCTAATTTTCCGGGTTCTATTTATATTTTCACACAAGATAAGAAACAATTTCAAGTCCTTTTTCAGTCCGAGAACTACATTTAAATTTCTAACCATCTTTGATATTTTTCTCATTACTTAAGTGATTTTTATACAGTTGATTTCAATTTTATCTTAGAACTATATAATTTATTCTTACCCTCTTCTCTTTCACCTGTACCTGTGTAATAAAGATATAGAATATCATTGCCTATATATCCTGTTGGTTTATAATAATACTCCCAATGCCGTAGTTTACTTTCGGTAAAGTGATTATTGATAAGAGGTTTTCTATAGGTTTTAAAATTTATATAATCACCCGAAACACTTAACATAATATTATCTCCCCATTCTGAAGAGGAAAACATGTACAACTTGTTGTTATATTCAAACAAATCGAAATGCCACAAATCAAATTTCAATGGTATTGGAATAAACAGATAACTATACTTTGTTTTCAACTGTTTCCATGCATCGCAGGTATAAACTGATTTGAAATTTGGGGTTTCCCTGAGTTTAAAGTCTGGGTATTCAAGTGATGTTCCTTCCCAAATAGCTAATCCAATGTTTTTTCTGACAGGTTTATATTGATAATGAGTTGCATAAAATAGATATTTATCATCCCGCTTTATCAGTATAGGACATTGTTCCGTATCCTTATCGGGATTATTATCAGTCAGATATACCTGTAAAGGACTGAAGTCATTGCCATCAGTCGTAAAAAACCCAACTGTAGCTCTTAGCACTCCAAGTTCAGTACAAATAGGTGTATCGCATTCCCTCCAGAATATCCAGAGCTTATTATTTTCATAAAACAATGTTGGATCTGAATTAAACCCTGTCAGTGGAGTATCACAAATTACGCCCATGCACTCCCATTTCAAAGGGAATGTTTTATCTTTAGAATAATACAATATCGGATTCTCCAATTTGTTGTTTCTGGCATAATAAGGCGATTGCACCATCCACCAGTTATAGCCCATAAAACCTTCAGGAATAAAGCGTACACAGGGATGTAAGCAATCATTCATATATTTTTGCGGTTCCGGGGTTTGTACCTCCACACTTTCGCCAACTGGTAAAAGTTGTTTTGGATAAAAAAGATAGAAATAAATCAAAAGAATCAACAAGAATGTTGCAACAATGACCAATCCTATCCAATTGTTTATTATATAATGAACTATCATATTTCTACAGAGCTGCATTAAAATATAAAATCTAGCAATATATTTTTTTCTTTATTACAAAAACATTCCCTTTACCCACCATTCGACTTAAACGATTAATTATTTTTTGCCAAAGTGGACGTTTTACATTGCAATTCGCACTATAAAAGGCATTAATAATGCGTTTATCCTCGTAGAGGATGTCAATAAATTTAATGTCCTCATTTGTACAAAGCGTATTGTTTCTGTACGTTGGATTTATACTACAGTTTTCACCAGTTCCATCCAATCCAAGGTTATCAACATACGAAACTGTTGGAACAATTGAAACCGCATGGTTTACAAAATGAGCCACTGTAAATTGAATCGACCAAATGTTCAGTTTCCCTGATTGTTGCTGTTGCAACATTTCGAATACATCATCACCACCACGGTTAAAAGACTCCTGTAAATTTTTGTCAGTAAAGATAGTAGGATAATGCTGTACATCCCAATCTATCTGGCTCCAACGATCTTCCCAGCTCGCCCAACCCCAGGAACCATTTCGTAAACTAACGTAAACATCATATTCATAATCGGGAGGTATCTGCATTATATTTGTTGGTAAATTGTACCCACTAATAGAAAACACGGACTTCCTATTTATATAATATGAAAGTGCCTTATTCATATACGTAAGAAATGCTGGAGAAGTAATCAGATCATCTTCCATAACGATAACCTGCCCATACTTGCTTATTACTTCCGTCACACCATTCTTAATAGACGCTGCCAAACCTTTATTTTGATCTGCTTCTATTATAAATACTTCTTTACACCATTTCTGTTCCTTAACTATTTTACGAACCGCTTCTAAGTCTTGCAAAGATGCTTCAGATGCATCTTGTTTAGCTCCATCACAATAAATATAAAGAATACTTTGCTCGGCCAGTTTATTTTGCATCAAAGCATGCAAAGTCTGACTTGTATGCCAAGGGCGATTGTAAACGAACAAAACTATTGGTGCAAGACTATCAGTCATATTTATACATTTATCGGATTATTTGCCTTTAATAGCTCTAACTGTAATTGTAACTTCGTAATTTGAATCCTGAAAATCCAATTCACGCTTTTTCAACTCGCGACTTGCCAGACCTTCCAGCAATGCAACTGCTGAAAGCAGATTACCATGAGCTTCGACTTGAATATTCTCCGATTGGAAAAATTCCTCGAAAAGACGTGTGGCACTTAATGAACTAAACCGCCAGTACTCACCCCAACGTTCCATATCGTATGTACTTATTTGGCTAATCCCCGACAAAGTAACTAAAAGAACACCTCCCGGTTTTAGAATCTCGTATGTGCGCTTGAGTGCCTGTCGAAAATCATATATAAATTGTAGAGTCTGAGGCATGATAATGCAATCATAGCAATTGTCTGGAATGCTTGTATCAGTACACAAATCCGTAACAATTGTTGCTTTGGGGTTTCCTGAAACAACGTGCAATACATCTGATTGAAGAATATCCTTACCGAATCGCTGTGTGTATGTATCATCACCTATTTCAAGCACTTTTCCTCTTATATCCGATGCACAATCTGCAATAAAATTGTCAATATAATATCTCGCGATTGACTGTGTACCCCTGTCATATCCAAATAATGTGCTAAATGGAGTTACGTTACGTAGGTTCCCCCAAAAAACAGGTTTTAGAGTAAATCTCGTCTTTAGAGATTTAATTCTACGCTTTAATTTTCCAATTAAATGGGTGTCTATAAACATATTTATAACTTTATAATTTTCAAACGATTACCAGCATAGCATTCTACAATATTGCATTCTGAATTAAAGAGAATTGAAATGGATTTCGCATTTTTAAATCGCGGTCAAATAGTGATATACGCGATTAGAAATCGCGAAACCCAATATTTATTTATCAATCAAATTTAATGAAAGGACGCGGTCGGCTAAAACTGAATTATAATATTTAAAATCTGTTTGGAAGAGTTTATAATTATAATTGATTACAACATCTTTAATAAAATCATTCGGGGGTGTAAAACCTCTTTTTTCAGCATTCAGAATATAACCAGGAACAATTCCTTCAAGCACTTCTTTCAATAAAGATTTGGGGTTATTTTTTTTGTATTTTATGCTATTTGGAATTGAAGATACAAATTCAACCAATTTATAATCGAGAAGTGGTGAGCGAATTTCCAATGAATTACCCATTCCTAATCTATCGGAAAGATAAAGGTAAACCATTGTCATGGTTTTGTCGAAATTGAATTCGTATATCATATCAATTTCTTTACCCGGTTTTGAATTGCCAAAATCGAGATGTAAATTCAAATCACTAAATTTAAATAACTCATTTTTATATTCAAACTGAGCCTTCGCTTCAAAATCGAGATAATCCTGATATTGCCAAAAACCAATTGAACTATCAGCCACTTTTAGCGGATATCCGGCATACAAAACATATTTCAAATTTTTCAACATAAACTGAATGTATTGTATTTTCTTATCAATGCCTTTCCATGGGAATAAGGCCTGATGTTGCCGTTGAAGTGCTAACGATTCTGCAAGCTTATTCCAGTATCCGTAACCATAAAACAATTCATCACCACCCATTCCTCCTAACAATACCTTAAAGCCAAGGGTTTTCACTTTTTTATACAAAGCCCATTGTGCAATGGCTGCACTATCAGTTATAGGCTCATCAATAAATTGAGTTAGTTCCTCAAAACTGTTGTTGTAGTCCGATTCATCCAATTCCACTTCGTGGTAAATAAACCCTTTTTCTTTTGCAAAACGTCTTGCCACTTCACGTTCATCACAATCATATTGTCCTTTATACCCCGCAGTAATTGTATGCACCTCCCGCCCACTTTCTTTTGCTAACGCGGCAATTGCACTTGAATCAACACCCCCGCTTAGCATTACAGCTACAGGCACATCACTACGCAGACAAAGGTCAACCGATTCGCGCATAAGCCGTAGAATCTCCTTTTTGGCATCTTTGTGAGATCCTGTGAAACTATCTGTCAGATCTCTTTTCCAGTAAGTATATTGCAACAAACCCTTATCATCCACCAATATGTATTGACCCGGTTCAATGCGTTTTATTTGTTTTATATATGTATCTTTTTTATTTAGTGGAGTTGTATACCGGATTGGCTCTGCCAATTGTTCCAGGTTTATTTGTGGTATGTCAATATAATGCTTCAGAATAGCCTTCAGTTCAGAACTAAACACAACGCCACCGGGAATTTGGGCATAGTAAAGCGGTTTTTCGCCAATTCGATCCCGGGCAGCAAAAAATTGCTTTTTCTTACTATCCCATAAACAAAACACAAACATGCCACGCAAATGTTCCAGGCATTTCACACCATATTCTTCATATAAATGTAGTATTGTTTCAGAGTCACTATCAGAATTAAAAACATGACCTTTAGCAACTAACTCCTGCTTAATTTCAATGTAATTATAAATCTCACCATTACAGATAATAACCAATGACTTATCTTCATTAAAAAGGGGTTGTTTTCCTTTTTGCAATCCAATGATTGATAAACGAACCTGAGCCATACCGCAGTGATCATCGTTCCACACACCTCTGTCATCAGGACCACGATAATACATCTCATCGTTCATAGCGGCAAGCTTATCTTTGTCTGCTTCCGTTATCGTATTATATCTATAAATTGAAGAAATCCCACACATAAGTTTAATTCATAATTAAAGATTCATAATTCAAAATTTCACATACATCTGCCTACTACACTTTTTACTCTTCACTAACTGTTTCCAATCAAATCTTTAATAACCCCATAGATGGCATCGGTATTCTTTTCTAATGAAAAGTTTTTCTCTGCATAGTCTTTTGCCAAAATTCCCATTGCTTTAAACTCAATTGGATTCTCTACAAAAAATTCAAGCTTTGCCGCTAACTCGTCAACATCATACAATTCATATAATAAACCATTTTGTCCATCCAGAACCAACTCTTCATTGGCGCCTGATTTACTTGCAATTACAGGCATACCCTGAAGCATATATTCTATTGTCACACGTCCAAAAGCTTCATCACGGGCACAAACTAACCCAATATGCATATCTGCTAAAATCGACTGAACATTCGACTGATGACCGTGAATGACTACATTATCCTGCAAATCATTTGTCTCAATGTAATGTTTTACCTGCAGTAAATAATCCTCTTTATTTCCTCCGATAAAATGAAGTCGGATATTGTTAGTTCCTTTGCTTTTTAAAATATTTATAGCCTCAAGGGCATCCAATTGATTTTTCTGATCGCAAATTATTCCAACAACTGCAACTTGTAAAATTCCTTCAAAATCAGTTGCTGCTTTGTTTTGAGTATCAAGCGATAATCCATTATAAATTCTTTTTATTCGGTTCTCAGGCAAAAAACCGGTATAAGCTTTTGATAAAAAATCAGATATAACAATATACTTATCTGCCCCTTTATCAAATATCCTTTTTACAACAAAATCCGGTAATGAGTATTTAAAATCATAGGCTTGCAATGTTTCCCTTATATGCCAAATATGTGCACGATGCATTTTACTACTTAGGAAAAAACCTATATTAATCGTAACAGAATTACTATAAATTAAATCTATTTCTTCCTTTTCTATCAATTTCAGTAATTTTGGCATACGAAACAAATTACGAATCTGTTTTCGGTAATTCAATAATTTCTGAAAAAAACCTTTATCAGCATTTACCCACCAGTAAAAATGGGATACATAATATGGGATATTATTTTGATTCAGAAACTCACAAATCTCTCCACGCTGAGATAACAAAACAACGGGTTGTATGTTGTATTTGGTTCGCAACTCCACCATCAGTTGACACATCGACTGATTGGCTCCGTACATACGGGGATAGTGGGTGATAAAAAGAATTCGAAACATGAATTACAAATAACGTACTAAATGATTATCAAACCAATAAGTCATAGGATATCGAAAAGCAAAGGAAATTCGTGATAATTCCTGACTTATACTTAGCTTTTCTTCAAAGGAGTACATTTTTGCTCTAAAATATATACAGAGAAAACCAGAGAAAATATAGCTAAATATCGTCTGTTCACTAAGATATTTCGATAATCTAATTAATCTTTTATCAGCATTTGTTCTCTTATAAAACTCACAAATTGATTCAAAACGCTCTTTAACTCCAATTGATTTTTTCCCTTTTACTAAATTGATTAATGTATAAAAAACCTTATAAAGTTTATGATATTTAGGTTTTATATCGTGAGAAATTGATTTAAAACCTGATTTTGTAATAGCTTCGCAATGTCTTCTCCAAACTTGTAATTCCAAATCAGTTTTGATCCAGGATTTTTTTGAATATGCAATTAAGCATAAACAATGATCATAAGGTATAGGCAAATCAATACATTTTTTTAATTCTGATAACATCGAACGTTTAAATATGCAGGTATGACCAGCTACAGGATTATTCCATAAACACTGTTCAAAATTGGTACAATTTGGAAAATTCGATGTTTCTGTTGAATTATCTTCATACAAAATAGTTGATTTTGAATATGCCAAGTCATTATCACCAATTAAACTAATCAATCTTTCAATTTTATCAGGAGCCCAAATATCATCTTGATCAGATGGAGCAATAAGGTCTCCTGAGGCATGAAAAAATGCTTCCTTGAAATTTTGATTAACATCCCTTCTAATTATATTCGCAAAGCATTTAATATAAGAATATTTTTTTTTATACTCAAGTACAATACTCCATGTATCATCTGTAGAACAATCATCTTGAATAATTAATTCATGAATTGGGTAAGTTTGATTTATTATAGATTCTAGTTGTTCAACAATATACTTGGAACCATTACAAGTACACATAACTACTGAGACATTATAAGGCATTATAATAATTACTTTAAATTTTGAACTTCATTAATTATAAAACGAAAAAAATTATTTTCTTCTAGCGATTACAATAGTATCTTGAATTGGATAAATAGTATAAACAAAATACTTCTGAATTCTAATAGGTAGAATATTATATAACCATTTCAATTTGGGCCTTTTATCAAAAACCCGATACTTAATTATTGGAGTATCATTATTAATTTTAGATTCTAATACAGTAAAGTCAGACACATTTTCAAGTAAATACTTATAACCATCAGGTAGAATTCGCCAACAATCTACAGGATATCTGTGTTCACCAACTGAAAATGGAGTGATAATACAAATTAGACCATCTTTTTTTACTACTTTCTCAATTTGTTTCACCCATAACCATGGTGCTTCAACATGCTCTAAACAATTCCCTGATATTAATACATCATACTGCTTATTAATTCCAAAATCATATTCTGATTTTGAAACTATATCTACATTTGGACCTTCAATAATATCAAGTCCTGTATAATTCCAATTTTGGTTTATAAACAATGGTTTATATGAACCATTTACGTCATAACTACCTACATCTAGAATATCAATCTTTGTATTCTTTTCTAAATACTTTTGAACAAAATAGTTCATTAATTCAAACGATTCTTTATGCATAAATATTAAATTTACATGAATTTATTACGAAATTTATACGCCAAATAATAACTTTAAATTTTGAATTCAAATACAAAGTTAATTTTATAATTATTTTTTAATATTTTATACAGCTTTCTGAATAACACAAAAAATGATCCAACCCTAATATACCTTGACAAACAGAATATTTAAACATAATAAATAATAATTTTGTATTCAATTTGACATTAAAAAATTAGATATCACTCAAATTCCACAAAGCCATAGATTTGTCTATATATAAGAGATTACCTTCTGTACAATTTTCATTAATGTATAATAATGGAGTCGGAAAATTAAATGGCTGCTCAACTAAATTTAGTGTTCGCCATCCACCGTTGCAACTATCTACATTATCTTTATGATTTGGGAACGTAGTAGTTAGTAAGTATTTACAACCCGATTTTTTTATGTTTTGAATTGATTTTGTTATCTCTTCAAATGTCAAATGAACAAAACAATCTCTTACAAAAATCAGATCACTCTTTGGTAATGGATCATTAATAAGGTCTATAATTCTAAATTTGCAGTTTTTATCTTTTTTGAATTTTTTTCTATTTGATTTTATGAGTGGTTTAACTATATCTGCACCAAGATATTTGATGTTTGATTTTTTAACTTTTTGCATCCAATTATAATCTCCACATGGAATATCCAAAATCGATTCAATTTTCCGTTCTACCAACAATTTTTCAAATTCTTTAATAAGAATAGTAGTTTGTTCGATAGTTGAACCAATCCCAGACTTACTTTCAGAAGAGTTCCAATGATTGTTTAAAAATATGCTAGTAAATATTTTTTGTCTAGACTTTTTATCATTTTTCCTTTCTGAAAAGTAATTTACTATTTTAAAAATACCATTAGGTACATGTTTTTTTAAAAATTTCTTCATTTCTATTCTTTTAATACAAAAAAATCAATTTTACCAATTCTTGAAGCTATATCTGAAAAGGACGACCAATAAGATCCATAAATATAGGCAGTTTTTGATAAACAATATAGATCAACGACTGCATCCTGCATGCCGATTGTAGTTTGTCTACTAAATTCTTTTTGCTGTGTAATAATTCTTTTACCAAATTTACTTGAAAGTGCTTTTTCTACATTAGAATCGTCAGTTGAAAGAAAAAAAATCACTTCTGAATTTTTAATTATTTCGGTATTAATCGTATTTATAAATAATTCTATTGGACTAAACTTGATTGACTCTGCATTATCAGTTCTTCGAATATGCAAGCCTATTATGTTACTCCCAAAATATTTTTGAATTTCATCAATCTTCTTTGAAAGTTGATTTATTGGAATAAACTTTTGAAATTCGAAATAATTATCACCAAACTCTTCACAGGTTTTGATATAAACATTTTTGTATTTTCCGACAACTGACTCGATATCAATTTCATTCGTCCAAACATGATTCACATAATCTTGTTCTTTTATATAATAATCAACACCAATTATTTTGTTAATAAAAATAGCTGCGTACAACTTAAAATTTCTCTTATGTTTTGTAGATTTCAGGTATTTATATTTATATGATTTAGGTATAATATCTAAACCATCAATTTTATCGAACAGAAAATTAAATTCTGTGTTTAAATCCTGGCTTTGTGACCAAACACAGACCAGTTTACAATCTAATTTCTTTTGCAACCACAATCCAGAGGCAATTACTCTCATTCTGTTTGCTAATCCACCAAATGGCTCGATAATTATCATTTTAAGACTTAGTTTAATTTGTACTTATTTCATAAACTCGTCTGGTTATATAATTTCGAGTTAACAATCTTATATTTTTGAGAAATCTTTTGAAATTTTTCGAGTAATAAAGATGTACAAATATATATATAATAAGTTGAGTGGTTTCATATCGATTTGTTGAATAAGTCGAAATAACCCATTGCAGTGTTTTCAAATAGTTTTCCTTTAATGGACTTGTACGATTTACAATATATATTTCTCTTGCAACATCTAATCCTGTCTTGCATTGGTTTTGTAAAGACTGTTTAGAATGAATGCCTCCATTATGTTCACGGTAATTACCTCCTTCAAATGCAAACAAATATCCTTTACCGCTTTGCAATATATGGTATATTAAATGTATATCTCTGAAATAAGTATACTTATTTGTTACTTCAATATTAAAACTGCATTTTCTAAAAAACATAGTTAAAGGTTGTGTTATCCAACTTCTCAGAAAATCAATAGTATCAATAGATATTCCTTGTAATGTATTATTTTCAAATAGGTATCCGCACCCATCATTTCTTATTTCACCGGATTCGTTATCAAATATTTTATATCTATGAAAGCAAACACTATATTCAGTGTTTACTTCCATAAAATCAATCTGTTTTTGTAATTTTAATTGGTCAGTCCAATAGTCATCTCCTTCACATATTGCAATATACTCACCCGTTGCCGATTTAATAGTTTCAATGAAATTTTTAGTCATTCCCAAATTTGATTCAGGTAAAAGCAATCGAATTATATCTGGATATTTCGATTTATATTTCAAACATATTTCACGTGTTTTGTCTGTGCTACAATCATCACTTATGATTAATTCAAAAGGAAAAGAAGTCTTTTGCATTAAGACTCCTTCAATTGCTTCAGAAATAAATGCCTCATGGTTGTATGTAATCATACAAACAGATATAATAGGATTTAATTCAGTCATCTATTTATCAAATCTAATAGTCCACGGTCTCTATCTTTGATTTTTTTTGCAGGTATTCCTACACAAATAGACCATTCAGGTAAATGACTATTTACAAATGACATGGCTCCAACAGCTACACCTTCATCAATAGTTAGGTTTGGAAGTATTATACAACCTGCTCCAATTTGAGAATACTTCTTTATCAAAACTTTACCACCTGTAACATTTGTCAAATATCCTTCAACCATTGGACTAATCAAATAATTTCCTGAAAAATCATCTGAAGCTGAAAACACTGTACAACGAGGAGATAAACCTGTATAATTCTCCATTTCTATTTCTTTTGAACCATATAGCCCGCAATAAGCTGAAATATGTACATGAGAACCAATAGTAATTTTTCCTGAAAGTAAACAAAAATCATCTATTCTTACATAACTCCCTATCACCATGTTCTCAACACCATAAAAAGTAGCATGACGACTTATATAAACTGGTTTTCCCAATTTCTTAAATCCTAATGCATTTAATTCCTGCTCCGAGTAAAACGAACTCATGACTTAATAATTTTTACAATTAACTCAATATCATCAAATGATAAATCCACGTATATAGGCAAACACAACACTTGCCCTGCAACACTTGTTGCAACTGGAAGGTTTTGTGGTAATGCCGAAGGTAACTCGCTATAGGGTTGAAAATTACTGATTAATGGATAAAAGTATCTTCGACCAAAGATATTATTTTTTATCAACTTATCGTATAATTCATCTCTGCTTATTCCAAATACTTCCTTATTTATCAATATAGGGAAATAGGAATAACTATATGAAACATCAGATTTATCATTTAGAAAATGTATTCCGGAAATATCCTTTAATAAATTTTTATATAATTCTGTAATAGACTTTCGCTTTAAAATAAAACCATCAATATACTTTAATTGAAGCAATCCATATGCAGCTTGTAGCTCATTCAATTTTGCATTTATACCCGGTTCTTCAACGACTAATTCACCACGAAAACCAAAGTTTTTCAGATTATCAATATGATGTTTCATTTCTTCGGAATGACAAATAATAGCGCCACCCTCAATTGTGCTAAATACTTTGGTTGCATGAAAACTTAGAACTGATAAATCTCCATAATTCAGTACTGATACGCCCTTTTCTTTAACTCCAAATGCATGTGCTGCATCATAAATCACTTTCAATCCATGTTTGTCTGCAATTTGTTGTATTTTATCCATTTGGCATGGATTACCGTAAACATGAACAGGAAGTATAGCAGTCGTTCTGGGAGTAATTGCAGCTTCTATTTTATCGGGATCTAAATTCAAATATTCCTGTTCTATGTCCACAAAAACCGGTGTAATTTTATTCCACCAGAGTGAATGAGTAGTTGCAACAAAACTAAAAGGTGTTGTAATCACTTCACCAGTAATATTTAGTGCTTGCAATGCTGAAATTAACGCCAATGTTCCATTCGAGAATAAAGAAATATATTTTACACCTAAATAATTTGCCAACTCTTGTTCCAATTGTTGATGCATAGGTCCATTATTAGTTAACCATTTATTATCCCATATTTGCTGCAAATAAGGGATAAACTCATCTAATGGAGGAATGCATGGTTTAGTAACTGTAATTGGAGTCTTATTTATCATATATAGCTTTTCTATATTCACTTGTGATACTTTCAGAAAAAGCTTTAACGCCAAAGCGTTTTCTGATCTCATCCGATATTAGTTTTCCATTATATATTGAGATATTATCAAACATTCTCACTATCGCATCACCTAAGGTCTTAGGGTCTCTTATTGGAACTATTATCCCATTAGTTTCATTAACAAAGTCGCGAGGTCCACCACTATCTGTACATACGACAGGTAGCCCACATAATAATGCTTCTGCAATTGAAAGTCCAAAAGTTTCAGAAAAACTGGTTGAAACTAAAATAGAGTTATCCGGGTATTCAAAAAGCATTTTATTCCATGGAACTACTCCCCTAAAACCAAAATAATCTGATAGATTATATTTTTCAATCTCTTCATTTATTGAATAGTTGGAATTTGTATAATAGTAATAAAATGATTTATCAATTTCTAACCCCACGATATTGATGAAAAAATTGGTAAATCCTATCATAACTAAATACTGAGCCGTTTGGATTAACACATGAATATCCTTACAACTATAATGACCTGCTACAAAAATAATTTGATTTTTAGTAGTTTCGCTTTTCTTATCTTCAAGTACAAACTGGCTATCGTTCAATAAATTCCCAATTACTGAAAAGCTCTTCAAATTAAAATTATTGATCAATAAATGTCTCAACACATGATTACTAACACATAATACTTTATCTACTCTTTCATACACTCTTTGCCTCTCAATTTCGAAAAAATCATCTTTCCCTCTAAATGAATATACATTATGTTCAGTTAGTATTACTGGTATTTGATACTTCTCTGCGAAATTACATATAAATACAGAAATGTCACATAATGAATGAATGTGTATCAAATCTGGCTTCCAACCTGAATGAGCTAATTCATAAAAAATGCTATCAAATAATTTTGAAATACTCTCAAATTGTTTTTTTTCTATTATTCTAGGCAGTAATTTAATATAAGAATATTCTACTGCAATAGTTTGTTCATTTTGATCATACTCATTATCAACCCTTCTTGACTTATAATAATTTCCTCTCAAGCATTGTTTTAGAGCTATTTTTCTACCAATTAAAAGTCGCCTCCCAATTAATACTTTAAAATCAAAGTCTAAATCCAATATTCTCATTTGTTCTTGAAAAAATGAACGTATGGGAGGATCTGTTATTCTAGGATACCATGGAGGTATTAACAACACTTTGGGTTTGTATTTCATATTCATTTTTTGGAGTTAAAGAATTGGGTTCCTAAATTAGAATAATTTAATACTTTCAGGCAAATTCCCAATTGATAATTGGATTTATTATAGCTGCTGATGACTGCATGGCAGACAATTGCAGATTTGGTTCTTTCGTAAATGTCAACACTCTCGAATATTCTTCAAATGGATTCACAACCCATGAAAGATTATGATAACTTACATCAAGAACGACACGATATATCCCCGATTTTAAAAAATCTGTTTCAATTTTAGCTCTTAATCTGTTTTTTCCTATCTGCTGATTATTAAATATTTGAGGATCTTTATCTGTGTGGAGCGTTCGATAAATATATTGACCTCTTTCGTCGAATAAGGAAATTCCAATTGTAATATTGTTTTCTACAATTCTAGAAAAGAATTCAATCACAACGTAAATATCATCATTATTCTTGACATTTTCAGTCAGAATATCACCATCACTCTCAAGCATGAATTTAGTCACCTGAAAAGGGCTATATCCTTCAAATTCAGCAATTGGCGCTTTCCATTCAGTTTGTTGATTCACAAAATATATGTTTTGATACAATTGTATTGCTTTGTCAATTGATCCACTATACTCAATTTCTCCATTTTTCAGAATCAATCCTTTAGTACATAGTTTTTGAACAGAATCCATATTATGGCTCACAAACAACACTGTTCTACCATCGCCCCTACTTACATCCTGCATTTTGCCAATAGCTTTCTTTTGAAATTCGGCATCACCTACAGCCAGTACTTCGTCTACCACCAGAATCTCGGGCTCAAGGTGTGCAGCAATGGCAAAACCAAGACGTACTGTCATACCACTGGAATAACGTTTCACGGGAGTATCCAGGTAACGCTCTACACCGGAAAAATCAACTATTTCGTCGAGTTTACTTTTTATCTCGGCCTTGGTCATACCCATAATGGCTCCGTTCATAAAGATATTCTCACGTCCTGTCATTTCGGGGTGAAATCCTGTACCCACTTCCAATAAAGAAGCTATACGTCCACGGGCTTTAATAGTCCCTGTTGTAGGGGCAGTTACTTTTGAAAGTATTTTCAATAGAGTAGATTTACCGGCTCCGTTTTTTCCGATAATACCTAATACATCACCCTGTTGCACTTCGAAGTTAATGTCTTTAAGCGCCCACACGTAATCGCTCTTTCCTTTAGTAGCACGGTCGTTTACCTCACCAATTTTAATGTATGGGTCTTCTTTACCTTGTATATTCATCTTCCACCAACGGTTCAGGTCGTGACTCAGTGTTTGAGTGGAGACGAGTCCGAGGCGGTATTCTTTGGATATATTCTCAAATTTAATTGCTATAGGCATAATACTAA
>Ga0302215_10001739_pt1 | contig 15343 bp, 31 predicted proteins | sample II_Fen_N3_1_FD_194580 | JGI IMG/M metagenome (GOLD analysis project Ga0302215, IMG submission 194580) | Peat permafrost microbial communities from Stordalen Mire near Abisko, Sweden - II_Fen_N3_1 | ecosystem: Environmental > Terrestrial > Soil > Wetlands > Permafrost | place: Sweden: Abisko...
TACCGTCGATGTCTGAAGGGTCTGTATAGCGGTCACAGAGCCAATCATACGGTTCAAGAACCTCTGATGATGGACGGCCATTCATGAGGTTTAATTTCATTGTTGATCGGCCATAGAGACCTTCTTGCTTTTTATCAACAATATCTTTTATTTCAAAGTTGTCTTCTTTAACCCACCACTTCCAGTATTCATTCAAATAGATTTCTTTTTGTTTATCGTTGGAGAGTGATTCGTAGTATAGGTCAGGGAACTCATCGGTCTTTGAAAGAATAGTTCTGATGGTCTCCTTCATAAGTGGCACGTTCGTTGATTGAGTTTGCGTCAATCGATTGATAGAAACTTTGTCACGATATAGAGAATAGTTTTCTCTCCAATCAGGGTGACGACGTTCTTGATAGGACACAGCTCCTTCGTAATATTTTTGTGTACGAATGTGAGCTATATTTTCATCGAACTTAATTTGTGTGGCCATTCATAATTTATTTGCAAACACTAACTAATAAAATGTAGATTCTTAATGTGTATATTATATCATAAAATTGAAAAAAAGTGTCAAGTATTTTATTAACTTCCCCAATACTTCGAACCTTGATTCAAAATTGCTTGAGGGTCCGGAGCTTTGAAGTGACCTTTCTTTCCTTCGCCTTGGTACTTGTCATAAAATGTCAGCATAAGAGCGTCGGCTACGTCCGGAGATTCTTCACCTCTGGCTCTCATGTCTTCTTTGGATTCCATCATCGTAAGACCAGAACCATTTTTCTTATATCGTAAACGTGTTAGTTCGGACCAATCGATAGCAGGGTCCAACGCTCCGATTCTTTTTACCCAATTTGCTAGTCCTTTTTTACCACAATAAAGTTGAGCTTTCATATTGGCGTATTCTGGAAGTTCTTCGTCCTTTTTTGTCTTCGGATTATATTTGAGAGTTGTCTCGGTTGCCTTACCGCCTTCTTTAACAGCATTCACTTTGAATCCTGATTCAGCCATACGGTCCGTAACTCCTCCACCTACTCCAACGTCATCGATAGAAACGTCATCTGCGTCGATGTGATGTTCGCCCATATATGCGATGTTTTGCCCTGCTATGGCCATCAAGTCGTTGTTATGGTCTCTCTTTAGGATAGTGGCATAATTCTCTCCCCTAAGAGCGTATACGTTGAAATTACGCCCTCCTCGTGCGACATCATTACCTAATCTCTTCTTTCCGTAGTGTTCAGCCGTTTGCCATCTTGCCATTGAAGCTTTAATATCATCTTCAGTTAAAAGATAACTCCAACCCTTCTCGTCTACTTCTTCAGCCGTTGGGAACTTACATTCATATAAAACTTTGAAGAAAGAATAAGTTCTATTTTCTTCGATGACTTCTTGTGTCATACGTCCTTCCAATAATCCTTGGTAACAATCAACACGAATCTGATGATACTTTGGGTCCAGAGATGATTTTAAGAAATGATTACGATTGAATGGGTTACCAATCTTGAAGAGGAAGTTATCTCGTGGATCGTCACCTAGCATACGCATTACGAATGAGTGGTCGTTATCATCTATCAAAGCCGATTCATCTTCAATGATATTCTTGGCACCGAATCCCATAGCTTCTTTAGCGGAACAAATAAATACTTCACCAATCAATCCATTACCTAAGTCAAAAGAGATGTGGTTTTTATTTCGATTCCTTCTGATAGCTTCAGCACTGTCGCCATGCTCCATACGAAACTTCGAAGCGGTATATTCACAATCAAAGATATGTTGATTGATATATCCCATGATTATTTTTGCTTTGTCTTTTGTACCGGCAACGATGGCCCACTTCTCCGGATACGTTGAAGCTCTAGTCAATACGGCTAGAGCAGTTGTTTGAGATTTTCCAAAACGAGTGTGTGTCTCGCAATGAACACGAGGATATAAACGCATTGAGATAGTAGCAAATATATCGCACTGTGTAGGTGTGAGTTCGATAGGTGAGCCGTCCTCGTTCTTATACATCGAGTAAACGAGTTCATATATTTGCTGTTGTTGTTCTGTGTATTTCATTATGCAATCCACTTTCCTTTTCTTTTACCTGTGTTTAATTTTCTGGCCATCTTTAACCTCTGACTTCTGTCATAGCGAAGTTTAGGTTTTCGTCCACGTTTTGAGCGATGGTCTCGGTGAGGATAACCTTGCTCTATGTTGTTGAGTGATTTACATACTCGAGCCATTAACGCCTTTTTATTATTCTTCCGATATCACCAGTAGAAGGAACAAAGACATCAACGGTATCACCAACAACAATTCGAATAAAGTTTTTGTGCATACGTCCTGATAGATAAGCTATCATTGAGTATCCATTTTTAAATTGTATCTTGAACTTAAGAGAAGGCAAAGCTTCTGCTACGGTTCCGGTTAGAGTTCTATCCATTCAAAGGTTTGTTATTTACAAGTGGAAGGAGTTCTTCGTTCTCGAACTCGTTTCCAAGTTTCTCGACCTTTGCGACATTTAACATTCTTGATATTCCAGATGAAGGAATTAAAAGCATGAAAGATTGAGCTTGTTGATTCCATCGCATGATTCCATAATCAACAGTTAGTGATCCGAACTCGTTCTTAATATCTATCTTACAAATATCACCTTCAAAGATTTTAGTTTTCTTATGGTCCACTTGGCCAGAATACCAACATAGAACGATATTGAATAATGGTTCCTTTGTATTTGATGGAAGACCATCAGGCATAAGAGAGAATCCTCGATTGATAAGGTCCTTTGAATAAAGCATTTCTTTTTTATCTAAGTCGAACGCTCTGTATTCTCTTGGGAATGAAGTTGCTTTCATTACTGAATGATTACTTTGATTGGTTTACCATCACACAAGGCCATGAAGGCATTGACTGTGACAGTTGAGTTTGTGACATCAAGCTCACCATCTTTGTTGAGGTCTGATAATGAAGCACCAAGTAATATACAGCCGAGAATATCTTTGAAGTAATTACCTATCTCAATATTGATTCCAGTTCTATTAGGAACATTCTGAAGTCGATATTTATAAACATCTGCTTTGTCATCATGAATAATAACAGCGTCATAAACTCCCTTTGGAATACAAGAAACATTATTCTTATTTTTAAGGTCAGGAAGTTCAAGAGTTTTACCAAGAAGAATATTTTCTCCATTACGAGCTTTGAATGTTCCGAGAGTTTCTTTCTTTCCTGAAGGACTACGAGTGATAGTGATACTTGGATTATTTATAATAGAAAGAATGAAGGCCCATGTCTTAGGTCCTACTACTCCGTCCTTTGTAAGATTAAATTGTGATTGAAATGCAAAGACAGCGAGTTGTGTCTTCCTTCCAAAGTCACCATCTTCAAGAAGATTACTCCCCATAATTATATTTATATATTTTTGAAGTTCTTTTACTAAGTCGTTTTTATCTCCAAGCTTAACAGTTTTGTATACCGGAGTTGGAGGAACTATTTCAGCAGGGAATAAGATTGTAACGTCACCATAGTCGGCAAGTAATTTACCGAAATCTTCCCAAGTAAGATAGAAGCGTCCTTCCTTTCCCCATAGAGGACCCCAAGAGTTCCAGAACCAAACACAGCCAAGTTCTGCTTCTATTTCGTCCATCTGTATTTCATGGCCACCTTTTAAAGTTCCAGTAACATGAACCCTACCATCTGCGTCAGGTTTATACATTCCACTATACCATTTGATACCAGTTATAAATGGATACTGTTGTCCGGCTTTCAATGCGTCTTCGAGAGTGAAGGTGTGTTGGTATCCGGATATAGCACCGGCGTTCTTCAAAGCTTTGGCCACTGATAGTCCGTATGATCCGTAATCATTAGCAGGGTATGGAGCTATACCATCGATAACTTGAGCGTCTTGGTATAACATTAAAGCTCCATCTTCATTGAGTGGATACTTGATTGGCATAGGAAGGTTTTCTTTTACCGGAGTTGTTGCAATATCTCCTATCCCTGCATTACCAGTACATGAACCAATAAGTCCTTGATTCAAAGCCGGCATTGTTCTGTTGTGCTTAACGCTTTTGATAACAATGTTAGCTGTATTGAAAGCAAACATCTTACTTCTCTCATCGTGTAATATATTTCTACCAAGTCGGAGGTCTTTTGTAGGGATTTTCTTTTTGAAAATAGTTTTATTTTGCATTTATTATTTTTATTTAATTATAATGGTTGCGGAGGTTGGAATCGAACCAACGAACTTTTGGGAATGAACCAAACGAGATACCATTTCTCTACTCCGCTATACTTTTACTCTCTTATTATATCACAAGAAGAATACAAGTTACAAGAGAAATGGTGGATTGCGTGATTACTCGGCAATACTTTTTAACTTCACTGACTTATTTTCAAAATCAATCTCGATGATTGCAAAGTTTCTAGGAACGAAAGGACCGAAGTTCTTCTCGTATGATTCCTTAACAGCGTTTATGAATGCAGGAACATGCTTAACTGTTGTCTGTTGCATTGCTGAAGTAAGGTCTATGCGATTGAATACAACGATAGTGACAGGGAGATTCATTGCTTCTTCGAGCTTCTGTTTGTTATTGTCAACCTCATTGTCAACAAGAGGTTCATCTTCCATTACTCTCACAGGAACTTCTATCTCCTTTGGCTCTTCAAGTGATCCATCGATGTATAAAGTATCGAGATTGATACGATATGGACCTTCTACGCCATAGTTTTGTTGCTCCATATAGTCCGGTGATTCTGTTGTGAACTCATATCGATTAACTCCTTCACCTTGGAAGAGTGAGATTGTTTTTATTTTATTACTTTCTACTATTACCTTTAACTCTGTGTTTTGCATTTTTTTTATTATCTATTACTTTTTTTAATTCAACGAAAGCTCTGACTACAAGCTCCATGAAGTGACCTTGAACGTAAGCATAAACTTCTTCTCCACCGGTTCCATATGTAACTCCTTTCTCTTCAAGTCCATAGTGTGTGAAGTGGTGAAGCTCATGACATATAACTCCGTAATCATTAGCGGTCCAATCCATACTTTGAATAAGAATAAAGTTCCAAGCACAATCCTTATCATCTACCTGAAGATATAGAGCTTCTGCATTATCGAACTTAATTTCTTTACCATGTTCTTTTTGAATAAACTCTTTGAAGACATCGAAGGTTCCATAAACAAGATTGAGAGAAAGCTTTAACGTCTTACTTGAGATAGTACAAACTGATAAGTCATACCCTTTTGCTTTAACCCAACCGGATATAATTGATTGTTTGTATTCCTTATCTGTTATTACTTTGTCATATGCAACATCTTTCATTACTTCTTCGGCGTCAATATCCTTTTGATATGTTCCGTCAATTCTGTTAGCTGTGGTATATCGACCTGTTTACTATCATCTTTAACAACACCGGTAATCTTTGCAATTCTATCATTCGCTGATAGAGCAAGTGGAAGGTTTTTGTTTTGGTTTGCTATCTCAACATAACGCTTCTTGATGTTATCAGTGTTGAATCCTTGATCAAGTAATATGTGATGTCTTAACTTTTGAATGTCACGGTTTGTGAGTAGTTCGTAACCTCTTGTTTTAGCGTTGATATATTCCTTTGAATACTTTCCTGTCTTCTCATTTCTTCGAAGTGATGTCTCTACATTGTAAGCAATGATATACGATAGCGTTGCGTTGTTGAATCCTTTACCATCTTCACTACCCATATACAAATAAACAAAGCGGACCATTGCAGGTTTAAGCTTTGTTGTTAGTATTGCTATCTCATCTTTAATAGTTACCTTCACTTCTTTAGGAGGTTTTGGAGTTACTATTTTTTTGGTTTCTTTTTTCTTTGACATTTATTCTTCAATTATCTCTTTATACTTTTCAAGCATTGTTACTCCACCTCTTATCTGTTCGATTGAATAGGTCTCTATTCCGAAACTATCCAAAGCGTCTTTGGCCATTCTCAAGAAGCATTCTCTTATTAAAAGCTCTGGTTGATTCATTGGTTTTCCATCGAAACTATATCCGGATAGGTTTTTGTTTTTATTATGTTTAGCCATATATTTATCTTTTAGTTATAAATGTTATCTTATCTTCTTTGATTCGTTTACTTAATATCTTTAGTAGGTTTTCTCTGTGACCTTTCATTACATCGAAGAAAGGTTTTTCTTTCTCTTCTCGGATTCTACCTTTCCAATGGAACTCTAATACTACTATCCAAAGGTCTATTCGTAAGTGGTATTTGTATTGAGCTGTGAATACATTCTTTCTAGCTGTAAATACTCCTCCGCTTCTTATGTTATCGAGAACATCATCATCTAGTTTTTGATCAACACTTTTGAATAAGAGAGGTTCCTTCTGGTAAACAATAATGGCTTCGTGATACATTCCATGATCGTTTTCTTTTACCTTCGTATATAGTTTTCTCCAAATTGTCTTCATATATTATTTAAGGAATGATATCCCTAGTTCGAGCTTGTAGCTTCCCACGGTAAGTAAGGACCGCTTACACTACAAACTCAAACTAGATTTACCATATTTTTTAATAACCGCTTTGGTCCTGTAACCTATGGACCTCTCCGCTCTTGCTTTGAACTTACTCTTCCCAAGAGTAACCCCATCTTCGTTACGAACAATGAGGAACTTCTTACCTGATTTCTTTACATGGAATAGTTCGTCTTTCATTGTTTTATTATACCACTTTTTCTATATCTTTTATATGGAATCCTTTATCGTTGGCCAGACACTCTCTTCCGCAATACTTCCTTCCTATTGCCACCTTGTATTCTGGAACACTGAAGGGAAGATGACAACCGACACAAATAATTTCTACTAACTTTCTTTTCTTATTTGCCGTATTGGATTGTGGTATTGTTATTGATGACATTTATTTATTAAAGTTGAAACAATTCTTCTCTCCGGTCTCTATCTCCGGAGAGAGTATTGTTTATTTATTTTATAGAACTTAACACTTTTTACTTCCTTTCTTCATTGGCATTTTTGTTGCTACTTTCTTAGCAACCTTTTTTGTTTTTGCTTTCATTTGAATTATACTTTTTTCTTTTTAATATCGACCCCAAGTGTGATTGGCTTTATCTTTCCGGATTCAATATCTTCAATGACTTTATCAAGAGCAGGAGTGATACAGCTTTCAAAGTGTTCTCTCTCCTTCTTTGATTCTTCTGATTCAATAAGGCGAAGCAATTTACCAATACGAGGTTCAGCTCCGAATGTAACGACGGCTGATTCATTGAGAATAGTTGTCTTCTCTTCGATACAGAATCCTTCAGCATGAGCTAAATCTCTTAATACTTTCATGTGTTCATTTCCGTATTGAGAGAACTTATTTTGAACGTCTCTCATCTTCTCAATCTTTCTTGCGAGGTTACCAAGCTTGTTGATCAAGATGGCCATTACGCAAAATAAGAATATATTCAAAATTAAAATTAAAAATTGTAACATAATTATTCTCTGATTAACTCAATCTTATAATATCGAAGCAATAACTTATTGTCATTTAACTTCGCAAGTATATCTGAAGGGAATAGCATTACGATTATTGTATTTCCATCTTTGTACTTTAACTCTTCGATAGTACCGGCAAACTCTATCTCTACGCACTGGCCCTTCATCTCGTCTCTCTCTTCTTCTATTTCAAGAATGTCTTGATCGATGTTCTTGAGCTGTTGCTTCTTGCCACCTTCAAAGAGTTGATTCTCTTCGTTTATCTCGTTCTTCTTTTTCTCTAGGTCTTCGATACGAGTATTGTAGGGGTCTTCATTAAACACGAACTTAACTTTGTACTCACGGAAGGATTGAGATAAGCGAGTTTTTAACTCAAGCTTTATTCTCCACGCCATATCGTCCTTCATTTCAATTTTCTTTAGCTCGAAGGTTGAGGTCGCTACGATGGACGAATCCAAATCAAGCAATGGTTCAACCTTGGCTTTTGTTTTTTTACTTTTTGTCTGCATATGTTTTATGTATTTTATAAGTTTTAATAAAATCGTATTTCAAACGATTCTTGTATGTCATGGCGTAACCTTTTTGAAGTTCACCATTTACTGAAGCAATCTCATCGTCCATTTGTTTGATTCGATTCTTCAATGTTGTAATTTCTTCAGCACGTTCACCATCGATCTTTTTCTTAATTTCATATAGAGCTTTAGGTGACTTATCTTCTGTTAGCATTGCAAGGTAATCTTCTTCTTTCAAGTCCGGACGGTCCTGAAGCTTCTGTAATTCCTCTTGCATGGAATGTTTTGCTTTAACTGTGAGAGCATATTTTTCTTTGAACATTTCTAGTTCAATCTCGTTTATAAATAGAGTTGCTTTGTATCCTTGTTTTAGATCAAAGAGAATCCATGTCTTACCGAATATCATTGTTGCTAAAAATTGAAATATATTTTGCATAATTTTTGTGTGTGATTAAGTGACTAATGTCTTTATTATACACCCTGTATAATATACTGGCAAGGATTTTCCTGTGAATAACTTGTGGCGTTTGAACTTGCTTTGTAGTTGTGGGATAATTTAATTAAATCTTAATACTTAAAGCTATGAATCGGAACGAAAGAGAAAAAAGAGAAGTTCATCAATTCAAGAAGCGTGCCGGTTGGAAGGATTCTCACCACCTTACCCCTCGAAGTCGAGGAGGTGAAGACATAGCTTCGAATACTTCGATGTTAGACGGTTATCGTCATGACGCTTACCACCTTTTATTTGGTACTTGTACTTTAGCAGAAGCTAGAGCGGTCCTACAAAGATGGGAAGAGATGAAGAATAATCAACGGCTAACTTATCGCTTATAGAAACTTCACTTCTGGTGGAGTTTCTTTTAATACATATACTTATTGAAGCCGAAGTAATTCTCCGTTGGTGGAGCTTCTATCCCTGTCTCCGCTTCAATAGCTGTAATGAACTCCATGAACTCCGAGATTGTGAGAGTGGCCGAACTCTTGGTCATTCGGACCTTCTCTCCGAGGACATCTTTGATCCCATTCGATAAGAACTTCCCTGTAAACAATTTATGTAATGCGTCTAGGTCTAGCTCTCCGGTCTCCTTTGAAATCATCGGAAGATATACTCCCCAATAGTAACGATTTTGTTGTTGCGTTCTTTTGGGTTTTCGATTGCTAACATAGAGAGTAACCGTCTCACCTACTTTGAACTTTGATAACTGGTGACGATACCATACCGGTGAATTGATTGCGAGAGAATTATTCCCGTCTTCATCGATGGCCACCTTCGCTCCAAAATCTTTAGTATCAATTATTTGTGGACGGTCATCTTTCTTTGTTCGTGTATTACTTTTTTTCTTTTTCTTTGTCATTTGTAGTTATTGCGTAAACGGCTTCATTGAATGTAACGATATTGCCATACATTCTTCCGGATAGGTCTCCGGCAATCTTTTTAATGAGAGTATTTTTCTCATGGTGATTGAAAGCTTTGTATTGTTTTCTATATGCCTGAAGCTCCATCTTATATCTGAATCTTTTCGAGATGAGATATAATAGTAACCAAAGCCAAGCAAGGAAGTAGGAATATGATTGCTGTTGGAGGTGAACTTCTTCGTGAACAATTAAGTGATGAGGTAATTTATACTTTGCGTATACCGTATCACCGAATCCAAACGCTGTACGTTCCCAATCGCACCTGAAGAATAATTTCATAATCCAAAAGTGAGGTGGTTTTTTATTTGATATTTTTGGCATTCATTTCTTTTGCGGTAATCTCCATCTCTTTAGCTGTAACTTCATGAACTTGAACTAAAAATGAAGATTCTCCCTGTTCTCTATTAACAATAAAAGCTCGACTACGACTTGCTCCCTCATAAATTGCTTCACTTGGAATTGTGACAAACTCTCCTTCTATTATTCCCTTATCATTTGGTTGTTCAAGTCCGTCTATCATATCCTCAACAATCAAATCAATTAAAAGTTTCTTTTTCATAATCCTATGGCTTGCACGTCCGATATACTCCTGACTACGAAGTACTTCCCATTGTGCTTTTTAACTAACGCTTCGAATAATTTTTGATCAGGGGATTGATACGTCTTCGGATTACTTCTTTTAACTTCAAGACCGATGAACGTACCGCCTGCGATAACGATGATATCCGGTAACCCTCTTGGAGTATACTTTGGCAATGCTCTCATTCGTATACTTCCATTTGGATTTTTACTGAAGGCCGGAATGTTATTGAGACGAAAGAATCCCCTCCCTCTCGTCTCAAGATATTCACATATTGAGTTCTGAATATCTCCTTCTGATTCTTTCTCTTCTTTTTTATAGTCAGATAGCTTCATTATATTTGTTCAATTAAAACTTGGTAACCGTTTGATTGTAAGAATGCGACTATCTCATCAGATGGAGCATTCAAGAAGTGGCTGTATGGTGAATCATAAACTTTGAAAAGATTCGCTGTAAAGAATTGTAATTCACTCAAACACATTCGGTCTTTGGGTTGTTGAACAGGCGAACCTACTGGAAGGGTTAGAGTATAAACAGTTTCTTTTTGAATTGGTATAACTTCTGGCTCTGGAACAATTTCTACTTCAATTACACTTGGAGTTATAACTGGTGAAACCGTAGGAGCTTCAACCTTTGGAGTAACAACAACCGGAGCCGTTACTTTTGGAGTAGATACATTGGAAGGTTTAATATCCCTTGGTACCTCTTTCCCTTGAACCACTTCAGGTGTTGGAATACTATCTGAAGGTATTTCAACAATAGGTTCTGGAACCGTTTCTGGCTTCTTCTCTATAATTGTAGTTCCAATAAAAAGTAAAACAACAAACATTGAGATTCCTATTATTATTTTATTTATCATATGGTCCGTATATATTATTTAATCTATTCCTTTCTCTGATGTAATCAATCGACTTTGATACATCTATAAGTTCTTGGTCTGTTGCTCTGTTGAGCATTACCCAATCGAACTTTTCTTCTACGTCTGTATTTCGAGCTAGTGAGTGATGGTTCGGACAAGAGGGAAGTATGAAACTTTTTTTCTGAACCTGCTTCCCTGCATAAATTAAATTATGATGTCTTTCTATTGTCCGACCATAGATATTGATACCCCCGCAACCACCGAACCTAGCGAGACAGCATTTACGATAGAATGGATCGGTATTCATATCGTCGTTGATAACTTTTGGAATGTGATTCATCTTTTTATCATGCTTAAGAACTCAATAAGTTCTTTTTCTATTATGTTGCTAGGGGTTGCATTTGGAGAGAATCTGTATTCGTAATACTTCGCACCGGTCTTCCCTGAAACATATCTTCGTTCCAATAAGTTTGGATTATCAAAGTATATTTCTAGGCCATTTGTCGGACACTTGTAACTCATCATGAACCATTCGTCTATCTCTGGAACGTGGAGTTCTCCGACAAACTTCCACGTTGGTACAAACTGTTCAGCATTTTCTTTGTGTGCTTTATAAAGAATGTAAAAGACAGCTTTCTTCTGTGTCATTATTTTTTTCTTCATATAGTGTTTGTCTCTTCTACGGTGTGGCCGGTAGCTCCAAGTATTTCAATGAGCTGTATAACAGGAAGTTTATAAGCGTTTGAAGCTAGGCGGAAGTCCTGTTTGAATCCTTGCTTCGTGTAATTGAAACAGTAATCTCGGAGAGCTTTTTCTGTTTCGATTCTTACTCCATCAATTAAATATATTTTATCCATAATTAAAATGGGATTTCTTCTGCACTTAATTCATCAGAAGGATAATCAATGTTACCTTGTACTGATTCGACCTTTTCTTGCAATGCTGACTTCTTCTTTGGGTATTCTTTTTTTGCTGTTGGCTTATCTGGACCATCGAAAGCGTTCAATCCTCCTTCATCTTGAGGTCCTTCATTCGAACCTCCGGATATTCCTTTTGGTGGAAGCTGAACTGTCTCTCCGATAATTTCCGTGCGATATACTTTTTTGCCTGTCTCTTTATCGTCCCATGAACGTGTTTGTAGGTGGCCATCGATAAGAAGGAGTGAACCTTTCTTAACGTATTGAGCGATTATCTCGGCCGGTTTATTCCAGAAGACAACATTGTGCCATTCTGTCTCTTCTTGTTTACTCCCGTTGTTGTCCTTCCAAGTTCTCGATGTGGCCAGAGAGAAGGTACAAACTTTATTTCCGTTTGGTAATGCTTTCAATTCAGGGTCTCTTCCTACTCTTCCCAATATCACAATTTTGTTATAATTCATTTTTATATTAACTTATTTAATTCTTCTAATGTGTGGACGACGAGCCACTTGTTTGTTTTCCATTGCAAGATTGTATTCTGAACAATTCTTCCTTTTTTATGTTTGATATAAACATCAAGAATACGTTCACCGGTAGAAGAAAATAATCGATAATGAGAACCTTCAAACTTTCTTACATCGAACTTATTCTCTTCTGCAAATTGTTGTATGTCTTCTTCATTCATAAATTATTCTGCTTTCTTACCTGCTCGATATTCTGCGTCGAGAACTTTCTCACGCAAAGCTACGGCATAGAGACCTTTGAATGCTTTAAAATCTTCTTCAGCTTCTTCAAGTGAAACATACTTCTCAATTAACTCTCCGGTATCTTTACTAAAGTTTAAGATTCTGTAACCCTTGGCCAACATCTTTTTTTCACAAGTAGAATTGTGAGCTTTCAAGTATCCGGCCACTTGGTATCTCTGACTTGAATACACTCCTTTTGATGACTTGTAATCGATAACTTCTAGGTTGCCATTTATCTTTGCGAACAAGTCCTTGCGTCCTGCATACTCGACGATTGGTTCTCCTTCTTTACTGTCACCGGCATAGAATGAATTGTAATAAATTACTTCTTCCATCTCGATGAACTCAACCTTGTTGCCATTATAGAAATCTAGGAAGGCACTGATTCCATTGATTGCTCGAGCGTGGACCTCGTTCTCGGGGTCTAGGTGATCAAACTTTGGAAGTGGTGACTTACTCAATACAGCTTTTGCAAACTCGTGAGCGTAATCGTGAATCAAATCTCCGGCCAAACTACCGGCAACTTTCTTCTCTTCAGGTTTGGTTCGAGCTTCTTCAACGATAAGATATATTTCTTCTTTGCTAAAACTCTTACCGGTCCTTGCTTCGAATGAAGATGTTATGTGACCACAAACTTGACCAACAGCCCAAGGAATCAAACTTTTACTTTTATCTAATTTATCAGTGACAGCACTTGGAGATAACATGGACCCATTACCATCGACACGAATGTATCTAAAGTAATCTCCCCATGGCTTTACTTCGAGCGTGACTTTCCCTCCGTAGAAGGAATACATCACACTTGGATTCTTGGCCACCTTTTCTTTTTTTTCTTTAGTAGCCATAATTATTTAAGATTTACTGGTTTGTCTGCGACCTTCTTTGTTGTTTTCTTGGTTGCCTTTGCCAACTTACCATCTAATGCTTCCTTCTTTGTTGGAGCTTTTTCTTCTTCTTTTGGAGTTTCAGCTTTCAAAGCTTTCTCATTACTCCACTTGAATTGTTTTGTACCCTGACAAGCTTCAATAATTTCACTGAAGTTTGGAGGAACCATTGCACCGAGCTGTTCTGTACGGTCCTTCGCTTCGTAAGTTTCTGAAGGTTGAACACGAATCAATCTTTTTGTTTCTCCTTCGATAGTAACAGCTTGCATATATCCAACGACATCAACGAAAGCAATAAGCTCTTCTGAAATCTTTGTCATTATCTTTGGACGTTTTACCAATGTACCTTCAACATCTTTCTCATCAACGTGAGCTATGATCAAAAGGTTTACTCCTGAATCACGGATTATCTTAAGTGTTGAACGCATTGTATCTTTAAGCCAACCCCAACCGGCCATCGATGGTGAACCATCTGATTGAACAAGTTTTCTATCTGCTTTGGCCACCATGAAGTTTTTTAACTTCTCCATCAATTCACCAATAGGGTCAATGATAATTGTCTCGTATTCTCCACTCTTGGCTATATCAAATATGCCTTGCATATCGGACCAACCTGAAACGTGAGCTACATCTATTTTAATACCTCTCAAACCGAAATACTTTGAACCATTTTCACAATCCACTAATAAAGGTTTTGGAGCTGTTGAAGCGAAGGTACTTTTCCCTACTCCTCCATTTCCATACACTAACATTATTATACTTGGCTTTGCCTGTGGATCATCACTTTTTGTTATTTTCATAATTTTATACTTTCTTACTTTTTTAATTTATTACAATCTCGACATTGTAACTATTGAACCGGAGCGTCAATCTTGAATCCATTTGCTATACACATATCGGATTCTGATTGAGTAAGGAAGAACTTTTCTTTGAACTCTTTCGATTGGCTCTCTAACTTATAACACTCAACCATTGATTCTTTTTCTATCCCAACGACTAACACATAAATAAAAATAACAACCGCTCCAATTAAGGAGATGATTGTTATTATTGTCTTACTTGTGTTTGTATTTATCATATTGTTTTTGTCTGTGAATCTTAATGCCTTTTAGGAAGGACTAACCCGACTAATTATTTATAAATTATCACCGATCAGAGTATCAATCTTAATGAGGATTTGGCGAACCGCTTCCCCTGTCATATTGAATATCTTTCCAGTTTCTTCGTTGCTTCTGGTAATACCATCATCGATTCCATGTCTAGTACGGTAAACAACTTTATCTTTTGCACTAGCTGAAATCTTTAATAGTTTTTTGGCTAACTTTTCTCTTTTGTTTGCTGTAATCATTGCCTATATATCATATCATAGGCACAAGTTCTTTGCAAGTATCGTGTCAAGCTTCATGTGGATAAACTAATTATACCCTTATATACTTTAATTTTTCATGTCTACTCTCATTTTATTGACAACATCTTTTTTCATAAACTCCGGACGATATTTCCTAAATAACTTTGTAATTTCTGGTTTCGATAATGGCTTCACTTCCGGAGCTGATAGAGCCAATTTCTTTTGCTCTTCGATCAAAGCTTCCTTCCATGGTTCATGTCTCACTGGTGTATTTGGTTCTCGTGATTCGTACCACGTTCCATTCTTAATAAACATTTTTGGCCGTGCTGAATCGATGAAGTTTTTGTACTGGTCCATCGAAAGTATTTTAACTATGTCTGCGGAGTTCAACATCATTCCTAGAAATGGGAATGCAATCAAACCTCCGGCCTGCCACTGCTTCATTGATTCATTGAAGCGAACTTGAGTGAACTCAATCTCGTGAATCTGGCCGTCTCTTTCTATTATATAAAAATATGTTTTCATAATTTAATTTATTACTGCGATTGATTTTGCACGACTATTATATTTATCATTGTAACCGGCGAGGTCATCGTTCCAACATTCATTTCCGAGGAATACCGGAGGAGCTTTGATGAATCCTTTCTTCCATCG
>Ga0302215_10001740_pt1 | contig 15340 bp, 9 predicted proteins | sample II_Fen_N3_1_FD_194580 | JGI IMG/M metagenome (GOLD analysis project Ga0302215, IMG submission 194580) | Peat permafrost microbial communities from Stordalen Mire near Abisko, Sweden - II_Fen_N3_1 | ecosystem: Environmental > Terrestrial > Soil > Wetlands > Permafrost | place: Sweden: Abisko...
GACAGTGCAACAGGCAACCGATGTGGTCAACAAGACAATCGGTTACATGAATAATACAGGGAAAGGGAACTGGAAGAATCAACTCTGTTACCTGGCCGATGATGGGGATCAAGGCTTACACGCGAAGCAGGCTGATAGTGTCGCGGCCATCACATCACGGGCAGGACGTGGTTTTCAAATAGATAAGATTTATTTGGATGCCTTTCATCAGGAAGTTTCAACAAGTGGGAATAGTACCCCGGTTAGAGAAAGTTACCCATTGGTAAAAACCCGTTTCCTGAATTTATTGAAATCCGGAATGTTTATGTTGAATTATACCGGACATGGAGGTATTAGCAGCTTGACCTTTGAAAATGTATTGACTATCGCTGATGTAGAATCATTAACCAATACTCATCTACCTTTATGGGTAGGCGCTACTTCTGATTTTGTGAAATTTGATGGTCAACAGGTATCGGCAGGTGAACGCGTACTGCTGAATCCTGTCGGTGGCGGAATTGGTATTCTGACGGCTGCTCGACTTACTTTTGCCTCTCAGAATTACTATTTGAATAGATTGTTCTGTGAGAACTTATTCAAAAAAGTAAATGGTGAACAACTGCGTGTTGGTGATGTAATCAGGTTAACCAAGAATACTATCTGGGAGGAAATTAACAAACTATGCTATGTCTATATGGGTGACCCTGCAATCAGGCTTAATTACCCGACAAAATATCAGGTTATCACCTCTAAAATAAACAACAGTACTGTGTTTGGAACCGATACCTTGCGGGCATTGTCCTCCAATACCATCCATGGTTATGTCGCCGATGCAAACGGAAATAAAGTGACAGGATTCAACGGAACGTTACATGCTGTGATGTTTGACAAAGAACAACGGATTACGACGCTGAATAATGATAATGAACAACTCTCGTACGAAGGACCTTATGTATTTTCCGACCGCCCGGATACCTTGTATGAAGGGGATGTTCCGGTGGTGAACGGGGAGTATGTCATTTCATTCCAGTTGCCCGGGAGCGTACATGCTGATTTTGGTACCGGACGGCTGAATTATTATGCGCAGGATACTGCAACGGATGATGAAGCACAGGGGTTTTTTGAAAATTTCATAGCAGGAGGTACGAGTCAACCGAATGCGATTGATGTTGTAACCGCTTCGGCTAACGGGGAATTGTCAGTGTCCAATTATCCGAATCCTGCAAAGAATCAAACCAGTTTTGTTGTCAATTATAACAGACCCGAAGCTGTCATCCGTGCAACTGTAGAAGTATTCGATATTTCGGGACGCAAGGTGTGGTCTTTGAGCCAGGCTTCCATGGATCACATAACCTGGGACTTCTCAACGGGGAACGGTCCGAAAGTAAAAGCGGGTATTTACTTTTACCAGCTAAGGCTTAAAACGACAGATGGTGATTTATGGTCTAAGAATAATAAACTGATCATTGTTGAATAAGCGGGTCTAGAACAAAGAACAAAGAACAAAGAGCCAAGATGCAATCTTAGTATCATGCAAAGTATGATCTCGGATTAATTTATTCGTTGTGATAATTATAAATCACAACATCCTTACATGAAATCAATTAGGATAATTAGTAGTTAAACGAAAAGGTGGAAATAGTTTTTTCCACCTTTTTTGTAACCTCAATATTGATCCGGGGAACCCCCAATAAATAAATTTTAAAACCACAAAAGAAAGTATAAGAATAAATATTCTCGGATGTTTGGATAAAATAGAAAGGAAACAAATTACTCAAATTTGTAAAACGTTTAATTCAATAATTAGAGAATGTTAATTTGACAGGTTGTAGTATGAATATACTTAAAATAAAAAGAAATAAAAACAATAATTTAATTAAATGGTCGTTTTCGTAATGTTAATTCGATACATTTGTTGCGGATTTAATCACCATTTTTTTATCAGGTTAGTTCCCGATAGATTTAATGACACCTTCACCTTTGGGTAGCTATCAAATGATTGTCAAGAATTATAATTTGACTTGTATGGAAATAAATAAATTATGAGAACGTTCATTTTCGTCACCTTAATTCTCTGTTCAACATCCTTTTCATATTCCCAGGTAGTGAAAGATGCCAATGCCCGATTATTCAGTATTGTCGATAAGGGTGACACCATACAATTCCTGAAAACAGATACGGGTACTGTTCAAAAGAAACCAACGATTATCTTTTGCCAGGGTTCTTTGCCTATACCACTCATCATTGACCTGGGGTCGACGAAGTTTATCCCGGCATTAAACAATTTCAATTTCAGAAAACTCTCCGGGAGATATAATATCATCCTGATTTCCATGCCGCACACCCCGGTAGTCGTTGCAAAAGAAAAACTCAACAAACGCTATCAATATGTTTCTGATTTGAAGCATGAATTCCGCTTTGACAGCCTGTATCTTAGGGATAATTATCTGGACAAGTATGTGGAACGAGCAAATAGTGTTTTGAAATACCTGTTGAAACAAAAATGGGTTGACAAGGACAGGATTGCTGTCTTTGGGCATTCCCAGGGCTCCTATATTGCCCTTGAACTGGCAAAACAAAATTCGTCCATACTTGCAGCAGGTTATTCCGGAGGAAACCCATCAGGTCGCTTTAGCCTGAATATCCGAAAGGTAAGGCGAGACGTCCTGTCAAAGAAACTAACTCCAGCAGAAGGTCAACAGAAAATTGAAGGGTATTATGAATTGTGGAAATCGTACTGCAAGGGTATTAACCCCGCAGTTGATACTTCAGATGGGGCAAAAACATGGACCAGCTTTACTGTTCCTTTGTGGGATGATTTAATCCGGTTGAAAACCCCTTTGTTTATAGCTTATGGCACGGAAGATTTAGAATCCGCGGAAAGTTGTGAATTATTGCCTGTATATTTTGAGAAAGCTGGTAAAACCAATTATAGGATGATGCCCATGGTGAGTTGTGGTCATAACTTTGAAGAGATATCACCGGAAGGTATTTCTGATTATGAGAAAATGCACTGGGATGATGTGATGAATGGCTTTGTTGAATGGTTTGATAAATTGTAATTGCTGCAAAACAGAACTCTCTCTCTCTAATTAAAAAGACAAATTAAATCTTTGAGAGGAAATTCCAGCAAAAAATAAAAGAACCCTTCACTCAAATTATAAAAATTCGAATATATGAAAAAAAAAGCGTTATTGATTGCTTTTATTTTTTGCCTGTTTACGCCTGCAGTATTTTCACAAACACTATTCAATTTATCAAAAAGCCATAAAGTTGATTCTTTGTATCTGGAAATGGAACGTAAGCTACAGGATAACGTTGGAAAACAGTTTCCAAAATTTGGCGCTGAAACGTTGAACGGAGAATCAGTCACTGAAAACAATTTAAAAGGAAAGGTTACACTGATTAATTTTTGGTTTGAGTACTGTAGCCCATGTATTGCTGAGTTTGATACGCTAAATGATTTATTTGTTCATTTCAAAGGAAATAAGAAATTTCAATTCTTATCATTTTCTAGTGATACTTCGGAAAGTGCAAAAATATCGGTTGAAAAATATCACTTGCTTTTTCCTGTTTTATGTATCCCTGAGGCAGAATGTTTCAGGCTGAATTATAATTCAGGATTTCCTACTTCCATCATTGTTGATGAAACGGGGAAAATTCTTGTAATTAAATCGGGTGGTTCCCTGGATAAAAAAATGATTCAGGCTGAAATACAAAAACTGGCGGCAGTTATAGAACAACATCTTTCTGAAAATAAATAATCACCTGGTCGCAACAGAATACAATAACTTGAATGAATAATTCTCCAGATAAATAATCTTGTATCTACTTTACTAATTGAAATACAATGAAAGAAAAAACGTTAATACTTGCTTTTGTTTCTTGCCTGTTTACGTCTGTTGCTTTCTCACAGATTGCCCCAAACCAGAATTGTACTGTGAAAGGCATAGTGCTGGATTCAGTGTCGAAGGAGTCTATCCCGTATGTTACCATTTCAGTTGCTGCGAGTGATAAGCCCGAGGTATATCTGAAACGCATCGCTTCGGGAGTGAAGGGGGACTTTATACTGGCGATGACTAAGACCGGAGATTACAAGGTCAGTTTTGAGTCGGTGGGTATGCTAAAACAAACCCGTACCATCACTATCGCTGCTGAACAAAAGACCCTGAGCCTGGGTAAAATAATGATGGTTGCAGCGAGTAAGAGTCTGTCGGAGGTTACGGTTACGGCACTCAAGCCGTTGGTCAAGGTGGAGCTGGATAAGATTACTTATGATATGAAGTCTGATCCGGATGCACAATCATCAAATACGTTGGATATGTTGCGGAAAGTACCCCTGGTAACGGTGGATGGGGATGATAAAATCCAACTGAAAGGTTCGTCCAACTTCAAAATCTATATGAATGGCAAGGCTTCGGGCATGACCGCCAACAATCCATCTCAGGTGTTGAAAAGCATTCCTGCTTCCAGCATCAAGAGCATTGAAGTCATAACCGAACCCGGTGCCAAGTACGATGCAGAAGGGATTGGAGGCATCATTAATATCGTAACCGATCATTCACTGAACGGACTCACCGGGACGGTTCGCGGAGGTGGCGATACAAAAGGAGGCTATAACGGGGGGCTGTACCTGTCCACCAAGATCGGTAAATTCGGATTGACCACGAACTTGAATTATAATTCGCAGCATTATGCGAATCAACTATTTGTAAGTGAGAAGGAAAATTTTAATTCACTCTCTTCAAAATATATCTTACAGGATGCCATTTCGGATTCAAAATACAAGTTCTATTATGGAAACATAGAAGCCAGTTATGAATTTGATTCCCTCAATCTGGTAAGCTTCACCATGGGTGGGTATGCCGGAGGCGGCACAAGCGATGATCATGGAAATACGTACATGCTAAACGCAAACAGGGATACACTTTCGGCTTTTAGCCAATATACCCGGGGTAACGACGGATGGGGCGGAATTGATATGTCACTGGATTATCAACGTTCCTTCAAAAAACCCGAACAGCTTTTAACCTTGTCGTACAAATTGAGCCGAACACCGAACAACAACGATAATTATTCCGACCTGACAGGTGTGAAGAATTACAGGAGTTACAACCAGCACATCCTTTTTGATGCCACAGGTGATGAGCATACGTTTCAGGCCGATTATACCGAGCCATTTAATAAAATACACGTCATCGAGATGGGGGCTAAATACATTTTAAGATTGAATAATAGTGTAAATACCTACCTGTTGCAGAATGAATCTACGCATCAATGGGAACCTACACCCAATATCCCCATAAATAATCTGGACCAAACCCAGAAAATTCTGGGAGGCTATGGCAGTTATACCTTGAAGTTAAAGAAATTCAGTTTCAAGGCAGGACTTCGGTATGAACATACCGGATCGTCTATCCTGTTGACCGATACAAATTTCCAGGTCAATTTCCACAACTGGGTGCCTTCGGTGACCATGTCCTATAAGTTTAGTGAAACAACGAATGTTCGTTTAAGTTATAACCAACGCATCAGCAGGCCGGGTATCTGGTATCTGAATCCATTCGTGGATAATTCAAATCCTTTTTCCATTCAACAGGGGAATCCTGATTTGATTCCTGAAGTTGACCATTCATTCTCGTTGAATTACAGTTATATTACACCAAAATTGAATATCAATACCAGCTTGTTTGCCTCCTTTACCAACAATTCAATTGAAAGAGTCAGCAAATCTCTGAATGACAGTGTTGTTTACAATACATATCAGAATATTGGCTTAAATCAAAATGCCGGCTTGTCGCTTTATGGCAACTGGCAACCCACCAAATCCATCAGGATAAACCTGAACAGCAATGTAGCATACACCGCCATGACGACCAACGATAATAGTGGCCTGAATAACAAAGGAACTAATTTTAATGTTTCAGGTGGAGGACAGTTTACATTGCCTGGTGAAATTAAGCTAAGCCTGAACGGGGGTTATTATTCCCCAAGAGTCATGTTACAGGGAGAGCGCTCCGGATTCTATTATTATGGAATAACCCTGAATCGTGATTTCCTGATGAAGAAACTGAATATTTCTATTAATGCCCGGAACCCATTTAATGAGACAGTAGATTTTACCAGCACTACGCAAACGGCAGATTACAAGTTGCATAATGTGAGCACTTATGCAGCACGTTCATTTGGATTGTCCGTGAGTTACCGGTTTGGGGAATTGAAGAATCAGATAAAGAAGGTAGAAAGAACCATAACCAACGATGATGTAAAAGGTGGCGGAGGCCAGGGAGGTGGGGGAGGCGAGTAAAAACAGCCGGGAAGACAGATGCGATTTCTTTAATTTAAAAGAAAAATAAATAATAATTTCATTTGCAAACGCCAATACAATGTTAATGTTATATATTTGTGCATTCATCGTCTAACTCTGTCTATCACTTTACAGGATTATGTCAAAATACTACTTTGTTCTTGCTATCCTTTTGATTGCCTGCCTGAATGCCTTCTCCCAGAAAGAAAGCACTCTCAGTGAACCAACATACACTGATATAAAAGTTGAAACACTCAAAGGATTTGAACTGCGGATCATTCCGTATGCGAACGGGTTGTTTTATAGCCACCAGCCAGGATATTCCATGAACAAGCCCTTCAGCCTGTCCGCTTATGTAGGTTATTTTAAAGAAAAAAGGATTGATTCGAAGTGGACTCTGCTAATGACTGCCGGCTTGCATAATATCGTAAATCAAAGCCCTGTGTTAAGATCGATTTACGACCCTGTCAATCATTTTAATACACGACTTGGACCTGATACTAAAATGAATTATTCGCTGGTGGTGGAGGTTGGAGTTGAGCCCCGTTGGCATCCGGGTACTAAAGAGTGGAATCAGGCAGGCGGTACTCAATTGAATTCAGGTTGGTTCATATCGTTCCCGTTGTTGTTTCAGACCCTGATTCTGCATACCCCGGAACCTTATATTAGGATGGGTTGGTTTCCCAGTGTCATGTATTCCGGGTCATTTCTTCTCACCCCTACTGCCGGTTACCGGATAGCACTATCCAAAAAATGGTTTGTGGAAGGCAGTATTGGGTTCGGAGCGAATGTTACGGTGGCAACAAATAGCGTTGATAACAGGTTTACCGTGTTGAAGCCGGAGTATAATCCGGCATTTAAATTGAAAGCAGCCTATTTATTATAAGAATGATATTCACTAAATCATTCGCAGGAGGAATTAACTATCCATATCGCTGTAAATAGTGTAAGCAATGTGTCAAGCCGTAAAGGAAACAGTTGGACGCTCTCTCAAGTTAATATCAACGAAGTTCATATCACTGTAAATAGTGTAAGCAATGCGTCAAACCGTAAAAGAAACGGTTGTACGCTCTACCAGGTTAATATCAACGTAGTTAATATCTCTGAAAGTCATATCAACGAAGTCATATCCTTTTTGTCTAAAATCTTTTATTCACCATCACCCTCAACCCGTCAGCGATAGTTTTAATCTGAATTTCTTTCCCTTCTTCATACGGTTCTCCGTCGTAATGGAAAGGGCCTGATTCTTCGCGTATCAAGGTTATTTTCTCTGAACGTAACGTAGTCATAAATAAATCTTTGTCGATGGTCTTGGCGAACAACTGTAAGGCCAGGCCGGGAATAGCAATGATGGGGAAGCTGCTCATGATGGAAATGTCTATTCTCCCATCCTGTACGCTGGCCAGGGGGGCAATATATGCGTTGTTACCCCATTGTGAGGCATTGGCAAAAGTAATGACAAAAGCCTTTGAATTTAAATCAATCCCTTCACCCTGGAGATGATAATTTTGTGATTTATAGGTGAAATACCCTGTGATGATTTTTTCGATGTAACTTATTACGCCACGTTTCTTTCCTTTCGCAAATTCAGTGCTCACGTAAGCATCGAAACCTGTTCCGCAGGTGCAAAAGAAAGGGCGACCATTCACGATTCCATAATCCATAAGGATAGGTTCAGAATGATTCAACTGAGTGATGGACTTTTTGATGTTCATGGGGATGCCAAGATGACGTGCCAGACCATTTCCTGAACCGATGGGGACGATCCCAAGTGAAGTGTTGGTATGTACCAGCGAACGTCCTACTTCATTTACCGTTCCATCACCACCCACAGCAACGACAATAGCATACCCTTTATCCACAAAATTCTTTGCCAGCTTTGTGGCATGTCCGGGAGATTCGGTAAATACAATTTCAGGTTCAAATAAGGTTGGGTCCAATAGCCGTTTTATGAGTGCCGGAATATCTACTTTCCTTCCGGTTCCCGAAAATGGATTGATAATAAAAGCTATTTTCGATTTCATATGGTTTCTTACCCTGATTGTTTTTGTTGATTAATTGAATTGCGAAAGTACAAATAAAATATCGATAATAAAAAAATTAACCTTATTCGACTGAAAAACGATGCGTATCAATGCTTTGTTGTATATTTGCATTTGGTTAATTGGTTAATTGGTTGATTGAGTTGATTGAGATGATAAAGTTGAATGAGTAATATGAATAACCGTTAATCGTATGCTAAACGCAAAACGCAAAACACGGAACACAGAACACTTAACGATTAAATCGTTACACAAAATAAAAGAATATGTCTAAAAAGAAAAGACCCGCCGCCCCCAGCACCCGAATACGTAAAACCGAATTGGTGCAGAATATCGTCAATGTATTTAACGAAAATACAGAGAAGACTTTTAATTACAAACAAATTTCTTCGTTACTCAATATAAAGTCCGAATCACAACGGGTGTTTGTGAATCAACTGTTGTATGAACTTCTGGAAGAAGATTTCCTGGTGGAGATCTCACGTGGTATGTTTAAAGTCAATTCACGCGGGGGGTACATCACAGGTACCATCGAGCGTCATGGAGTGAAGACTTTCCTGACTCCGGATGATGGTGGTGAACCGGTATTTATCCCGGAACGGAAAACAAACCATGCGCTGCTGAACGATGTTGTCAAGGTATTCCTGTATGCCAGTCGCAAGGGTCAACAACCCGAAGGAGAGGTTGTGGAAATTGTCACCAGGGCGAAGGATACTTTTGTGGGTATCCTCGATGTCTCGGAAAATTTTGCATTCCTGACATTGGATAACAGGATTATGACCAACGATATCTTTATCCCAAAAAACAAATTAAAAGGTGGAAAGACCGGTCAGAAAGCAGTCGTTAAGTTGCTCGCCTGGGAACCGAATGCTAAAAACCCTATCGGGGAGGTCATTGATATCCTGGGCGATAAAGGGGATAACAATACAGAGATGCATGCTATCCTGGCTGAATTCGGGTTGCCTTATAAGTACCCGGAAGATGTAGAAGCTGCTGCGGCAATAATAGATGCGGGTATCACCCCTGAGGAAGTGGCAAAGCGTATCGATATGCGCAATGTAACTACTTTTACTGTTGACCCGCGTGATGCCAAGGATTTTGACGATGCTCTTTCCCTGCGTAAGCTGGATAACGGACTCTGGGAAGTAGGCGTTCATATTGCCGATGTGACCCATTATGTCCGTCCGGAGAGTATTATTGAAACTGAAGCCGAACAACGCGCCACTTCGGTGTATCTGGTGGATCGTACCATTCCCATGTTACCTGAGCATTTGTCGAATGGCATTTGTTCCCTGCGTCCTAACGAAGACAAATTGACTTACTCTGTCATTTTCCAACTCAACGATAAAGCTGAAATACAACACTACCGGATTGCCAAGACTGTTACCTGCAGCAATAAAAGATTTGCTTATGAGGATGCTCAGGCAATCATTGAAACAGGTGAGGGTGAATTGAAGGAAGAAATACTGACCCTGGACCGACTGGCTAAGATTCTACGTGCGAAACGATTCCAGGATGGAGCCATTGCTTTCGATCGTGTAGAAGTGCGTTTTGAGATAGACGATAAGGGAAAACCTACTTCGGTGTACTTTAAAGAACAAAAGGATGCCAATAAAATGATTGAAGAGTTTATGTTGCTGGCCAATAAAACGGTGGCTACCCATATCGGCAGACCCGGAAAAGGCCAGAAAGCCAAGACTTTTGTCTATCGTATCCACGATGTGCCAAACCCTGAAAAACTGAACACATTCTCTGTGTTTATTAAACGTTTCGGGTATAACCTGAAAACGAGCGGTAAACAAACTGCCGTATCAGCATCCATTAATGCCTTGCTCGACGAAGTACAGGGCAAGAAAGAGCAGAATCTGATTGAAACACTTGCTATCCGTTCCATGGCTAAAGCAGTTTATTCCACGAACAATCTGGGGCATTACGGACTGGCATTTGACTTCTATACCCATTTTACTTCCCCTATCCGCCGGTACCCGGATATGATGGTGCACAGATTGCTTGAAAAATATGCTAATGGTGACAAGAGTGTCAGTGCTACTGAATATGAAGAATACTGCCAGCACAGTTCCGATATGGAACAACTGGCTTCGAATGCCGAACGTGCTTCGATTAAATACAAGCAGGTTGAGTTTATGGCCGACCGTCTGGGACAAGTGTTCGATGGTGTTATCTCAGGTGTTACCGAATGGGGCATTTATGTCGAGCTCATTGAAAATAAATGCGAGGGTATGGTTCCAATCCGTGAACTGGATGACGATTTTTATACTTTTGATGATAAAAACTATTGCCTGATAGGGCGTAAGCTGCACAGACGCTATCAGCTTGGGGACACCATCACCGTGAAAGTGGCACGGGCTAACCTGGATAAGAAACAACTAGACTTTGTGGTGGCGTAGCGTTACGCGTTCCGTGTTCCGTGTTTGAAGAGTTTGAGGTTTGAAGAGTTTGAATGGTTTGATGTCCCGATAAATCGGGATGTCGAATACTCCATTTGAAAGGTTTGAGAAGTTCAGTGTTCCGCATTTCGTGTTCCGTGTTTTGCGTTAAGCATACGATTAACGGTTATTCATACTCATTCAACTCAATCAACTTAATCAACCAATTAACTAATCAACTAATCAACCAATTAACTAATTAACCAATCAACTTAATCAACATTATTTCAAAAAAAGCTTTGTAGTTTTAAAAAATTGCCTATCTTTGCACTCGCTAAAGAAAACTATTGGCTGCGTAGCTCAACTGAATAGAGTACCACACTACGGATGTGGGGGTTACAGGTTTGAATCCTGTCGCGGTCACCATAAAAACCTCTGTAAACTAATTGTTTACAGAGGTTTTTTTATGTCTGATTCCCTCCTTTTGTATTTATGAGTAAGCTATTAGAACATCATCAATTCAACCATCCATTCCTCTTTTGATTTTTTATCCCTTCCTTGTTTCTGACTCACAGCAATCATTGTCTCCTGTTTTTCAAACATGTCCATTTCTTATATTTATTTATTTATTTATTAAGTCTGTCAATTGATCTTATTCTGCCTATTGATTCCTGCCATAAAAACGTATTTAATTGGTTATAATTGAAAAAATAACATGTTGAGATGTTCGTATTATGATTAAAACGATAAAAATATGTATTGAATTGCTAATTTAATCATACATTATGACAATGAATAGTGCGTTAAATCCAAACTTTTGTCAACATAATAAGTTAAATATTCAATGCCTTTTAATTTTTTTTGAAGCAGATTTAAAATGTATTAATTAATTAAACTGTATAGGTATTAATTAAAATGTTTTTGGAGATTGTAGCTATTTGCCATGATAACAGAGGTAGGAGATTTTGATTTTTTAAAAATGATGTTCTTAAGTGTTGTAAAATCTATATTTAAATTAACCTACATATTTCAAAAAGACATAGAATAACTGTATAATATTACAATATGTCATCAAAAACACTTGTATCCTATCTAAAATAGCAGTAATTTTGCATCTCAGTGAAATAATGTAAATTCATTGAAAGCTAAAGAAAAGATTAATAAACAAAATGTTAAATTTATGAGAAGACTAACGTTCTTAATGGCCTGCCTGTTCCTGGTAGGTTTGGGTCTGGTTAATGCTCAATCAAAATCTGTTTCGGGGAAAGTGATTTCTTCGGAGGATGGGCAACCTGTTATTGGAGCAACTATATTGGTAAAAGGTACCACAGTTGGTACTATTACTAATACGGAGGGCGTATTTAAAATTACTTTGCCCGGAAATGCAAAAGAGTTTGTGGTATCATACGTCGGTATGAAGACAGTGCAGGTAGAGGCAAAGAATAATCTGATAATTACATTAGCTTCTGAAGATAATTTGTTCAATGAAGTAGTTGTAACTGCCATGGGTATTACCCGGCAAAAGAAAGCATTGGGTTATGCCACTCAGGAACTTTCAGGAGATGATCTGTCGACTGTTAAATCTGAAAACTTCCTGAATTCTTTATCCGGTAAAGTATCCGGGGTTCAGGTAAAGAGAAATACCAATATGGGTGGATCTACCAATATTGTGATGCGTGGAAGTAAATCCTTAACTGGGAATAACCAAGTGTTGTTTGTTGTTGATGGTGTACCCATCAGTAATGAAAACTTCAATTATGTTTCTGCTTCAGCCACAGGCTCACAATCCTCCGGTGCAGTAGGGTATGATTATGGAAATGCTGCTTCCGATATTAATCCTGATGATATTGAGTCTGTCAATGTTTTGAAAGGTGCCGCTGCTACAGCTCTTTATGGGTCGCGTGCTTCAAACGGAGTCGTGATGATTACTACTAAAAAAGGCTCGGTAAGTAATAAAGCAAGAGGATTTGGTGTTTCTATCAGTACAGGAGCTACCATTGGGTTTGTTGATAAAAGTACTTTCCCGACTTATCAGAATAAATATGGTGCCGGATACGGTCCGTATTACGATTCAGAAGATGGTTATTTCTTATTGCGTGATGTAAATGGTGATGGGAAAGATGATCTAGTGACTCCGGTTACTGAAGATGCATCATTCGGTGCTCCTTTTGATCCTACAAAGATGGTCTATCAGTGGAATTCCTTATATCCCGGGTTACCAAATTATCAAAAGGCTACACCATGGGTAGCTGCTAAAAACGGCCCGATTACCTTTTTTGAAAATCCGGTAACCTATAATACAACGATAGCTATCGATAATGCGAATGATAGAGGGTCATATCGACTGTCATACACGAACCTCAAACAAAAAGGATTAATGCCAAACAGCGATTTGGCAAAAAATACAATTGGATTTAACGGCATGTGGAAAGTAACCGACCGTTTAACTGCTACGGCTTCCGGAAATTTCTCTAGTCAGGCAACTACCGGTAGGAATTCAACCGGATATAACGACAATATCATGTCTTCCATGCGTCAATGGATGGAAACAAACGTAGACTATAAAGACCTGAAAGATGCTTATATGAGCACCGGACGAAATATCACATGGAATCCTTCCTATTCAACGAATACTGATCTGAACCCAATCTATTGGGATAATCCTTACTGGACCCGTTATCAAAATTATGAAACCGACTCCAGAAACCGTTATATGGGTGCTATAAGCCTGGATTATAAAATTGCTGACTGGGTAAGTATATTGGGTCGTGTATCCCTTGATGCTTATAATCAACAAATGGACGAACGTAGGGCTGTTGGAAGTGTTCCAACCACGTTTGGACTTGACAGGACCGATCAGGGATCAGGTTATTACCGGAAGGACATCAATTATAGTGAGTATAACTATGATTTAATGGCTAATTTCAAGAAAGATATTTCCGAAGACCTGAATTTTACAGGTTTGTTAGGACTGAATACACGTAGGACTTTTAGTAACAGCATTGCTTCTTCCACGAATGGTGGATTAGGTAGCCCGGGTGTTTACTCAATACAAAACAGTGCCGGCCCGCTACCCTTCCCGGTAGAGACTGCTCAAAAAATTGGTGTTGACGGAATTTACGCCAGTGCTTCATTGGGATATAAAAGCATGTTGTTTTTAGATGCTACCATTCGTCAGGATCATTCTTCCACATTACCTAAAGCTAACAGCACCTTTTATTATCCTTCATTGGCAGCCAGCTTCCTGTTCTCAAATGTCCTTAAACAAGATTGGCTCGATTTTGGAAAGGTACGTTTGAGCGTTGCACAAGTAGGTTCAGGTGCCACTTTCGATCAGTTGAACGATACTTATACGGTAATAACTCCGTTTAATACCCCGATGTCTTCAGTTTCAGGGACGAAGAAAAACCCTGATTTAAGGCCTGAACTTACTTCCAGTATCGAAGGCGGACTTGAGATGTATTTCCTGAAACGTAGGGTCGGATTCGATTTGGCACTTTATAAAACCAATACTACAGATCAAATCCTACCTTTAGTGTTGTCGCAAACTACCGGATATTCGCGAATGAACATCAATGCCGGTGAAATAGAAAATAAAGGTATTGAACTTGCATTGATGTTAACACCAGTTGTTACAAAAAATTTCAAATGGGATGTGAAGATCAACTGGTCAAAAAACAACAATAAAGTTCTTTCGTTGATTCAGGGAGTTGATAATTTACAACTCGGATCATTCCAGGGTAATGTAACATTGAACGCACGTGTTGGCCAACCTTATGGTGTATTGCTGGGAACGGATTATACCTATACAGATGGTGGTCAGAAAATTATCAGTGCCTCTAATGGTAAACCAGTAAAAACAGCAACTGCCGATCATGTGATTGGAAATGTTACTCCCGATTGGAACGGTGGTTTCCAGAGTACCATGACGTATAAAAACTGGTCGTTCAGCTTCTTGATTGACATGCAAAAGGGTGGTGATATTTATTCCCTGGACATGTATTATGGACTGTCAAGCGGTTTGTATGCTGAAACAGCCGGAAATAATGAATTGGGCAATCCGCTGAGAAACCCGATAGTATATAACAATCCTGCTGTTGGTTTCTCTTCAGGATACGCTTCAACTACAGGTGGGTATTTGAATGAGGGTGTGAATGTAAGTTCTACAGGGGATATCACTCCGAATAAAAAAAGAGTCAGTGCAACAACCTATTCCGGCTTTGGTTATAGTGCCGAACCGAACAAAGCATTTATTTACGATGCAGGATATATCAAATTGCGTGAGATCTCAATATCCTATTCACTTCCTGCTAAATTGCTGAAAGGTGCATTTATCCAGGGTCTGACACTTTCGGCTGTGGCATCAAATCCATGGATTATAAGCAAAAGCCTTCCGTATGCCGATCCTGAATCCGGTTTAGGTTCCGGAAATGTACAGGGTTATTCGATCGGATCTTTGCCTTCAACCCGTGACTTTGGTTTCAATGTTAAACTAAATTTTTAAACTTACAACAATGAAAAAAATATTTATAATAATTATATCTGCTTTTTTTGTAGTTACGTCTTGCCAAAACCTGGAAGATTTAAACGTGAATACAAAAGACCCGTCCGCCGTGAAAGGTGAA
>Ga0302215_10001741_pt1 | contig 15339 bp, 17 predicted proteins | sample II_Fen_N3_1_FD_194580 | JGI IMG/M metagenome (GOLD analysis project Ga0302215, IMG submission 194580) | Peat permafrost microbial communities from Stordalen Mire near Abisko, Sweden - II_Fen_N3_1 | ecosystem: Environmental > Terrestrial > Soil > Wetlands > Permafrost | place: Sweden: Abisko...
ACTTGAGCCGATATTTATCTATAAAATCGGTCATAGGCTGAACACTAACGAGTTCGCGGGCTATAGTGCTCGGTAGAATCTTCCGAATCATCGGCAGAATAACCTTAGTGAAATCGTCAGTATCGCTCATTATTTTTCTTGCCAATCAACGATTAGTGGTTCGACGATGAACTTATCAAACTCTAGATTTTGCAAATACTCTAGTATGGCTTTGCTTGGCACCGTTGAATAGGTGTAGTCGTAGCTTAGGGTAACGTGTGGTTGATACGATGGAAAATCATGGGTTGCGCCATACTCATGTTTGAGTAATGAATGAAGCTCATGTATTTCGCTACTGTCTAGCACTAGTACTAGACTTTTAGTTCCGTCTGGATTATCAAACAGGTCAAAATGCGATCCGTGTGCTACAATAGGCAGATCGCAAACTGCTTGCGGAATATTTCCGCAATCTACTCTGCTGTAGATAACAGTTGTATGTAATGACCGCGGGCCTATCAAATTTTCGATGTTGATTTTATTTGCTGCGTCGAGGATTTGATTCTTAGTTTTGTGCGTCGGAATAAGCTTGGCGTATGTGCCTTGCTCATCCCGACGCATTATTTCTTCAGATTTCATTTACTCTCAGTTCTACGTGCCAGCGCACGTTGATGACGCATGTATTTCTGCCACGTAGGGCTAGAATTCTTGTTTAGATCCGCCGGATCAAACTTGATCAGTGGGTACTGCATTACAACGAACTGACGAAACTCTTCCAAATCAGCAAAGATTTGGTTCACTTCAGGTTTCATGCGGAGGTACTTCTTGATATAGGATGGGTATGATGCCATTTGTGTTACTCCTAATTAAAGGTTGTGTTACGGTTAGGTGTTGCGGAAGTAGTAATTATAATAACAGGTTACTGCTGGTTATACTAACTTTTTGGTTAAAAGGTGTATTCGATTGTGCAGCCGTTTTCAAGATCTTCGCTGACTTTGATGATAACGTCACGTCCCGGATAAGATGCGGCGATCTTTCCGTATAAGTCATCAGCCATCATTTCGCAGCTCTTAGAGTTGAGATCTAATGTTCCATCCTCATATAACGATTCACACCACCGTTTAAACAAGATGAACTCGATGTCTCGATCATTGTGCGTGACTTGAACCTGCACGTTAAAATGGAAAATGTGTCGATGCGGATATCCTAAAAACGACACTTCTGCTAACTCCGGGGCTTCTAACGCTGCCGGGAAGCAATGAATACCTTCTTTTTGGAAGTTTACCCAAACCCAGCGTTTTGCGTTATCGATACTTTTCACGGCATTTTCCTGACGCGCTGTTTTTAATTGTTCTTCTAGTAAGCTCATTTGATTAGCTTGTCCTCTGTGTATTTGTCCCACGTTGTGAATTTGTTTGGGTCTTTGAGATCATGAACTCGATGACACCAAACGCCTGGATTGGTCGCTTCGAATCCGATATCGTCTATCTTAATCGTAGCGTTATAATTGAGCTGGTCAATGTACGGCAGTTTGACCGAGATCATCGGGATGAACCTTCTGTATTCACAAAGCCCGGTGTCAAGCAGCGTGCCAATTTCAATAGGTTCAACATCCAACGTTGTCCAGTATCCCGCCTCGAGCAGCCCCATGACCATCTTTGTCCAGCCTATCCAATCCTTGTCACCAGCTGCTTTGAACGATTGATTTGCACCGAAGTAGATATGTGGAATACCTAGGCCATTGTTTTTGATTTCTTGCAGGATGACATCAACTGGTTGCAACCCTACAACAAACAAAGTGAGCATCCCCTTTGCGGGGGTATGTTCTACTTCATTTCCGTAGAAAAATGTTGCTAGCTGTTGCGGTGTATCTGAGTTAGCGTAATCACGTTTCATGTTGCGTCCTTCTTACTATAAAATTCGATCAAGTCTTTAACTCGAAGCTTTTCTTTCTTGAGCTCTTTGGCTTCTTCGTCGGTAATGTGCGAGATATCTTCGAGCTGCTTTTCTAGAGCAGCATGTTCTACTTGCAGAGCTGCAATTTTCCTTGAATACATTACACTTCTCCTTCTAATTGATCGAGAGCAGTTTCATCTAGCCCCGAATCATCTATGTGATGTTTTACTTCGGCTTGGACTACTTCTTCACCTTCTATTTCAAACAGCGAACTTGATAGTACCACAGTTGCTTCGACTCTTTCAATCTTCGGAACACCGATCTTGCCACCAATAATGTCTGCACCAAACAAGGTCTTAGCTTTAGAGAAGGCATTTACGGTCTTCTTACCAGAGTTACCGCGTGTGCCGATAACTAACTTCCATAGCGGATTATGCTGAGTGATAAGATCTAATGCTCGTCCTGTATCGCTGGCAAAGATTTCATCGATCACTTCTCGAGCTGTTTCTAAGTGTCCACTGTGCGTTGTCCGCAACATCTTAGGGCATACGCCGTTATCGTATTGCCGGTTTGCTTCTTGAACCGCGTAAATATGCTGGTAAACGTTGTGTCCCATTTGAATAGTATAGCTGAAACTATCCCAGCTTGTCTTGTTCTCTTTGCCCATTTTGTTGAGGTGCCCCGGGGCGTAGATGCAAACATCGTTCATCTTGGTTCGCAAGCTAATCGGACTATCGTCAAATCGATCCATTAGCTTGTCTTGGAGGATAGCATCCGAGAACAATCGTGTATCACTGGCGTACTTCTTATCATCTACGCTGCCACCCATACGATACGACCACTTCTTGTTGTGCTCGATCTCAACAGTTGTGTAAATCTGTCCATTAGCTGTTGCTAAGAACGGGCTAGCACAGTCGAAGCTGACTTGGAAGTTTTCGTTGTGGTATTTGCGAACTGATCGTTGAATATCTGTGAGGATACATGCCCACTCAAGCTTGCTTGTGCCCAAGAAGTGCATCCAATCATGATACCCTTTCTCTAGTAGTTGGTCGTCTCTCATTTCGATCAATCGCCGCAGGATAAGACTAATGTCACACATATTCTGTCCTCCCATTGACCAACCTTCGAACGGCTGGTCATGCTTCTTAGGATCGCAGTAATGTTTCATTTGCTTATACCAGTCATCAGCTTCGTCGTGTGTCTGACCTTGCAGAACGTTGAGAAATTTACAGTTGCCATTACGATTACGCATGAAGTAATCGTTGTTGATAGTTGTTCCATCTACAGCATCTTGGTATTCGTTGATGCCAGTAGCCTTTCTACCAGATGGGCTCAACACAACCCACGCCGGAATATCGAGGACCATGCCGCGATCCATGTAGGCGTCCATCCACGACAGAACAAGCTCACGCTTCTTCTGCGCTTTGGGACAGTTCGGGTCTTTCCAGTCACCTTCCCATACGCCCTTGCCGATCTGGAAGCCTCCGCTGTCGCCGAGAATGAACGAGTTTTTACGGTCTCTGGTTCTGACCATGTCTTCTCGCGGAGCAACCTTGTTGACGTCTAAGTCTGCGTGACCTGCAGAGTACAGAGCCCAATGATACGGAAAATAGGCTTCTTTAGGATTGAGCCAGTTCAGCCCTTCGATGCCAGATTCAAAACCAACCGGCACTCGCTTTGGGTCAACATAGTTCGGGTCGGCCCGTTGCTTACCAACGTAGGTCCCGTAAAAGCTTGAGAGTGCAGGTAAGAAAACTGCCCAGTCTTTTTGTTCGTTTGTTAAATTAATCTGATTTTTTGGATCTATCACTGTTCTTTCCTCTGCACTTCGTGGGCCGTGTATTGTGGGACTGACTCGCCATATACTGTGAGTTCAATCCAATCGGTGTCGCCTAACTTTCTTGCCCACGCTTTCGATTCGCCGGCGCTAACGATAGAGTATTCTCCTGAATTACAGTCGTCTTGCTCTGCTGCTATTTCAACAGCATCGGTAACCTCGTAGGCATACACAGTTGTGACACCATAGTCGATAGCCTGCTCGACGTTATCGCCGAAGCAGACCTCCCATTGCGGGTAGCACTTATGATGCTCTGGCCATGTCGTAAACCCGCCACATTGTGGACAATTTAAGTTAGACATTTACTTCTGTTGTGCTGGCATGATGAAATTGTACACCGTCAAGCCACTGTCTACTGTGATCTGAGCAGCACCTTCATCACTGAAGCGGAACATCTTATCGCCCGGAAGGTTGAGGATACTTTGAACGACACCAATTGGCCAATGGAATCCCTTAGTCAATGTACCAGTAACGCCTTCAGCAAACACAAAATTGCCAGCGTGTGACGAGTGATCACCAAACATGAATTTCAGATTGCCACCTTCTGTCTTTGCAACAAAGGTAGTTTCTTCGCTGTTTGCTTGCGCCATAAACTTCATACGCTGGATATTCGCAACTGTCGGTGCAAATTCTACGTTCCACTTCACGCCTTTGAACTTGATAGGCTTGAGCTGCTCGTTGACGAGCTCACCACTCATGAAGCGATATTCATTCTTGAAGTCGCCGTTCTTGTTTTCAAACTTCAAGCCAGCTGGTACTTCTGCACCATTGATCTCACGTGTTTGTACTTCGATCTTCGCATCCTTTGCGTACTCTGGGATACCCAAGATAACATTCAGTTTGGTCAAGTTTGGCATACCAAACTGTCCAACAAATTCTGGTACTGGATTGTGCGTTTTGGCTTGGACAATAACGCTACGATCTTCTGACATTGCGTCGATTAGTGATTCCGAATCAGTGCCAGTAACTTTGATGAGCTCAATAACGCCAAGCCCGTGTGTATGTGCAACTACGTCTTTTAAGTGGTCAAAAATTGACATTTGTACTTCTCCTATGTATAAAATTATTGTACTGCTTCTGTGATACTAAAGTAAATAGTTTTGGCAACAATTTACGATATTCTTTTAACAATCCCCAACGTTTGGTGAGCTTTGACTGTTGATAGCTCTCCGGGCTTTTTGATCTCTAGCCAGCTAATGTTATGCCACCCTTCATCTTCACCATACGAGTATGATATTTCGTATCCGATATCTTTTGCTGCTCGAATCATCATGCCTTTGGTGGTGTATCTCATTCCGCCCCATTCAACATGCTTGGCACCATTCACCATACTTGCATCATTGTACCCGAAGATGAATGTGCCGCCAGGCCGTAGTATTTCAAATGCCTCTTTCAAATACTGCGTGATGACTAGCATCGGTAAATAGTTGAACGCATTCCAACTAAAAATTGTGCCAAATTGGTTCTTTGGTAACTCAGCCAGATACAGGGTATCACTACCTATCGAGGTTAGATACACCCTTAGCCTAGCCTGGTACTGTTCGTTGAATTGCGATTTGACGCTATCTAAGTATTCCTGATACACGTCCACTAGGTACAGAGGATCGCACCCAACTAAATGGTGAGTAAATTCACCGTCGTGCGGACTAATCTCTAGCCCCGGGTAATGCCAATCGGCGCGCAATTGAATCCTCCCGATTAGCACCTGTTTAATTGATTCTGGCAACATAATGGTTTTGACATTACGGTCATCGTCGATATCAGTCCGACAATATTCATGCAGCAAATATTGCTCTGATTCTTTTGCGATGCTGTAGTCAATATCGTTAATCAACTTTCGATAATGCTGCACTAGATTTACTTTTAGCTTATCTAGACTATCGTCGATAAAATCATTTGCGAGATATAGTTGCCCAGCAAATTGATGTTCGCCTAGGGTATGAATTTGCGACCGAACATCGGCCGCCTCAAGTTGCCCGATCTCTATTGCTGCTAATCGTTGAACTGACAACTTGAGACTAACTAATTCTGATAACGTCATAGCTTAAAACTCGAAGAGTGAGCTAAAAGTTGAATGAATTGACGTATTGTTGGTGATGTCCCACTTCAGTACGCCAAGTAAATTTTCGACTTTCTTATCGACTACTGCTGCTTCCATTGCCTCGTCGTCGAACGGTAAATCTTTGAACCATTGCGGGATATGAGCTACGTCAATCGGGTAAGCCACCGACGTGTATCCCATCGGATTCGATTTCAGCTTGCAAGTGATAATCTTCATACCGTCAACAATCTTTGGACTGTAGTTATCGCCATTCATCTGGCGCAAACGATTCCAGTTGATAGACGCCCTAACGTGACCTGGCATACCGCTCTTACCTTCACGTTCTTCTGTGTTACCGTAAGTCGTCAAATTGTTCACACGTTTCGGAGTACCCTTTTCCCATGCTGGCATCGCGGAGAACATCGTCTTGAATTTGATAATGTCTGCAATCACCTTCTCCTTCTGTACGTCAGTAAGAGTTGACAACAAAATCTCGCTCAAGAAATCTTGCACGATTCTAGGCGTATCACTACGCTTCAAGTCTAGTCCCATAGCCTTGACCTTACCGATGCCAGGCTTGACGCCTTTCTTCTTAGCAGTTTGCTCGTCCATCAAGTCAAGCCGAGTGCCTTCCATGTCGTAAATCAATACCGCATAGCGTTTTTTCTTTACAAACAGTCCGGAGGTAGCGATCAACTCACGTCCACCTCTAATCAACTCTCCACGCTCTGGCGGGCAGTTACAAGCCTTAGCCATCATATCCGGGAAACTTTCATTGACTTGATCTGCTATGCTGTCATACAACTGAACACAAATGTCCTTGTCCCATTGCATACGACCAGCAGCAACCTCGTCTTTGACCATAGGCCAAGCTGAGAAATATACAGAGTCTGTGTCACCATATACAACTGCATCACCATCATACACATATTTGCCTGTGATTGCTTCGTTCACAAACGAATCCATATGTTTAGCAATAACTCGACCAGTTAGCGTAGTGCTCTGCCCCATTCTGTGATCGTTAAATCTGCATCCCGGATTCAACAATGCGCCGTAGAGTGAGTTTAAGTTAATCTTCTTAACCTGCTGCTTTTTATCCCAGAAGCCTGTAGCATACTTAATCTGGTCAAGGGACGCCGTAATGACATCAACTTCGATCTTGAGGTTGTGCAGTTTGATGTATGAAGTAAGACCTTGACAATCTTCAGCTGCAATCATCTCCCTAATTGATGGCACATCAACTGCGCTAGAATCTTTCGATTCTGTGTTATTGGCGCCAAGCAGTTCTAGAACAGTCAACAGCATACTGGTTGGGATCCGAACTGCATCTTTGGCTCCTAGTTGCAAGTCTGCTGCGGTGTTCTTCTTCTTTTGGAGAGTCTTACGCTCAGCATACCAACGTTTCAACAACCCAGGAATGATACCTTCAAAATCGTAACGGAAGATAGTTCCGTTAGCACTGAGCATCCATTTCTGCCCGCTTTCGAATACGATACGCCATACCTCATCTGCTGTGTGGACCGTTGTTTCAGCACCTTCCCAGTCGATTGTGATTTCGGTGTCTGGGTTCATGTCCATTACTGCGATGTATTCTAACGTTCCGAACAGCCCTTCCCATGCGCCAGCAAATGATGACCCTTTCATCATTTTCTTACCGACCATCTTGTCAGCCATCTTCTCCGCGAGATACTTGTCGGTCATTATCGGACGAAGCTGCCCAACAATCGTTTCTGGCCCCATATTCAAAGCGCGAATCGTAGACGGATACAGGGAATTGATGTCGATCGCCCCGATGTATTGATGCATACCAATCTTCGGATACGCTACATACGCACCAGCTGCGCCGTTAGCTTCGTCTTCATCTTCGTCGTCGTCGTTCTTTTTCTTCTTTTTCTTCTTGACTGGCTCTACCTTCTTCTCCATTGGTTTACGCGACGGAACCACATACCCAAGCCGGTGAGCTTCGTTGATGATAGCCTGGTCAGTCACTGCTACTGCGCCCATCGTTGTTTGCAGAAGAACTGTGTTTTCGTGCGCAACTTCGTTCGTTAAGTCCAGGAATTGAAGCTTTTTGTCTAGGTTAGCTAGTAGCTTAGTGTCTTGCCTGTTATAGTCTAAAAACTTGTAGAAATCCTGGTTATATAGCTGATCTAATGACCCTTCGTAGGCTAATTTGCGTTCATTTAGCTCATGTTCACCAATGGCGTCCAACGAGTAGCTGTGGCGTTCTTCGTAGGTGTATTTACGATAGAGTTGCATATAGTCCAGGTGGATACGACCGATCAGATCATACGTGATGCTGGTCGCACCAAATCGTTCGAACTCACGACGCTTAGGCATCTGCTCCCATAAGCACATTCTGCGCAAGTCATCCTTAGACAAGGTGCGAATAATTCGACCCACCGTATACGGAATATCGTATCCCTCACTGTTCCACCCGCTGAGGATGTCAGCATCCTCAATGAGATTCAAGAACGTGTCAAGCATCTCTGATTCTTTTTCGAACAGATATGTATCGTCGAACTTGTCAGCAATGTCTTGCGCTGCATCCCACGATAACGATCTCGGAGGTAACGCTAAAGTGATAAGCTTGTCGATCCAGTCAAGATAGACGGTGATAGCTGTGATTTTGTTGAATGGATCGTCAGTTGGTGCGTATCCGATCGGGCCATTCTTTTCGAGCAAGGTTGAAGCCGACGGTGATAGCCAGGCCCCGATGCGCGGGTCAAACACTTCACACGCTTCACGATTTGACATAGATCGTAACTCTTTGACAGTAACTGACGGTTTGTCTATATTTCTGACTAGGACGACGAGGTCTTCCGGAGCTTCGCCGTGAGCCCAGTCAGTTTCAATGTCGAAGAAGCATGTATGCAGCTTCGGAGAATTAACACCGAGGTAGTTTGATTCTAAACATCGAAAAATTGCGTTACAGTCGCTTTCCCAAACTTTGTTTCCGCCTTGCATCCGTAGTTCTTTGCGGAACTCATTGCTTGAATGGGATATGAATTTGCTTACTGGGGTACGATAGATCGTCTGGTGTTTACCTTTTTTATCATCGTAGTAGAATAGGTAATCTGCTGCGTAGTTCTTGTATTCACGTTCGCCTTGAGCATTGCGCTCAACAACGTGAATACGATCCTTCTCTCTGTCGAGAAGAGCATCGATATATGACATAAAACTCCTTTAGCCACTTTTGGCTGGCTTAAACCGTGATTGTTGTGTAGCTTGAGCTACTTGTTATTTACCGCAACATTTATCTAAGAATAGGATGATTTTGCAGATCCAGCTAGTGTGGCCAGTAGTTGTAATATCACCACACGCCTCACACCAAAACTTACCTAGTGGAGGCACTGGTGGGATAGGATTCATTGGATCACCCATGATAGAAATATACCTGATAGATTGCTACTGCTAAGAACCCGCCACCTAGAATTATCACTGCTGGCCAGTTGATACAGTACCTCTTACCCATCCACTTCCAGGTAAATTTCCTCTTTTCCATGTTACAGGGTACGACCAACCGTTTCTAGAATGTCGATAACAGTGTCGTGATCTTCGTTTGTTTCTGTGAATTTAGATTTGCGAGCGATGTTGATTGCTTTTTTGAGCAACGACGGCTTCAGCTCGAGCTCTTCAGCAACGGATTTTATAGTGTCGTTGAGCCCTGCGCTCAAATCTTCTACTTCTTGATAAACGGCGATACTTTCTGTAAATAACTGCGATAGCTTCGATTTTTGTTCACTTGTGTACATTCTGCTGTTTGCTGATGCCATTTGCGTTTCTCCTAGTAATAAAATATTATACTGTAAAATCCCTACCACTATCAATAGAAATGGTATAAATATATGTGCAGTTCGCGATACTGGAATATCCAACTGCTCTAACATAAAGGAACTATGTCAGCATGTCTATTTATCAACCAACGTGGCTCTACGTAAAACAACATAACCAAACCGGATTAAAATACTTCGGGAAAACAGTGTCTGATCCTTTTAAGTATTTAGGATCTGGCAAATATTGGCGAAGGCATCTCGAAGTGCACGGCGCCGATGTTTCAACTATCTGGGCAGAATTGTACCATGACAGAGAAGTTCTGGTAGAGTTTGCTTTACGATTTTCAGCAGAGAACAACATTGTGTTATCGGATGAGTGGGCTAATCTAAAACCAGAGAATGGCACAGACGGTGGAGCGATGTTTGGTCATATCGTTAAAGAAACAACTCGTGCGAAGATTGGGAATGCGAATCGGGGCCGAGTTATGTCGGAAGAATTCTGTAAGATGCGGTCATCGATACAGAAAGGGAAAGAACCATGGAACAAAGGTAAGACGGGGGTGCAAGTCGGGGCAAATAAAGGCAGAAAATTCGGAACTCCGAGTGATGAATATAGGGGAAACATGTCGAAAAAGCTAAAAGGTGTGCCGAAGCCACTACGATCTAGTGAGCACAGTGCAAATATATCCCGAGCAAAAGCAGGCAAACCTAGCCATCCGCAAACCGACGATGCTAGAAGAAAAATCGGTGAGAAAAATTCCGGGAAAAAAGCTATTTACAAGGATGGAGTTAAGAAAATGAGTCCACCTGATCAGCTATCTGAGTATCTTGCTGCTGGCTGGTCCGTTAAGAAATAAAACTCGCTAAGAAAGGCCTTGGTAGCGAATCAAGGCCTTTCGAGGTCTTTCGACCTACACACCGTAACTTAACGGTCCCGGTAATGTTCTTATGCTGCCTTTTTCTTGAAAATGCCTGCTGCATTGAGTAATGACACGATTGCTGAAATCATGCTTGACAGCACAGGCCAGATTGTTTCAAACTTAACAGTTACGTCAGTTGCTGCTTTGTAAGCATTCTCTAACGTAGTCTTAATGATTTCGAGTTTCTCCTTACCTTTGCCAGATTCTGGGACAGCCATCTCGATAGCCTTGATCGTAGCGATAATTGTCGGCAGTAAGTTTAACGCGGTTTTGATGATGAGGATGTATTGCAACATGATAGTTTCCTTTAATGGTTAATAGTATTTATTGCGTTATTTGCTGTTACTTATTTTAACTGCCTGCTGAAGTAATTTGCTTGCTTGAACTAGCAGAACTTCGGATTTGGGATCAATCCATCCTTCCATCTGCATACGATGCAAGGTGGTTACATCCTCATTGATGCTGTAGATTGCGTATTGCACTTTGTCTTCGGACAGTCTAGGAGCAGTAATATCCTCAGTAACCATATCGGAATATTTACGGAAGAATTCTGCTGCTGTTTGTTTGGTGTTATTTGCTATCGTGGTCTCTATTCGTATTCAGTGTTAAGGAATGATTGCAGCGGATGTTTTCCACTAGTGTTCTTGATTGCGCGGAGTTGCCTCATGGCCTTCGCTTCAAGTTGCCGAATTCGTTCGTAGGTGACTCCTAACGCCTTAGCAACTTCTTCTAATGTCATGCCTTTCCAAAATCTCATTTTTAGGATCATCTGTTGCTTAGGTGATAGAGTAGATAAGTTTTGTTCTATAGTTGTTTTAAGTTGAGCAGCCTCGATCGGATCTTTTTCGAATGGGTTGTTAATATCTGCTATCTCGTCATACTGCTCATCGTCTAATGATACGGCGTTGCCCTTAGAGAAGATGTCATCGGGATCATCGGACGGCATAGGTTGTTGACGATATGTTTTACCGTTCGGGTTGTATAGCGATATTTGTTGGTTAGGATTTTCTTCATGCATCATCCTTGTGCCCATACCAGCAGCCGAAGTAATGTGCTTTGCATCACGTAAGAAAGGTTCGACTCCAGCAGAATCAGTTGCAGTCCATACCTTGTCGTGATAGTTGAATGCAAGATCTCTTACCTGGTGGAACTTAGCTAGCCGGGTGAGAATCGGTAGTGCTTTCTGAGGAACTCCTGTTAGCTCGTCTAATGTGACGCGATTCGCCTTCGGTAGTATCTCGGCATCCTCTGAAAACAGTTCGCTTAAAAACATTATTGGGTTGCCCTCGCAATGACTGACCTTGATTGCTGTTGCACTTGTTGTAGACGACGTACATATCGTTCGTACATTGCAGTATCAATCGGATCTAGCCTGCCTTCTTGAGCTTGCTTCTTTGCATCGAGTTTAAACAGTTCGTCTTCGAGGCGATCAACTCTAGCCTGGGCAAATTGCACTTCGACGTTTATCTGTAGTTTTTCGACATCGGCTGCGGTTTTAACCTGCAGTTTTACAACGTCTTCTGCTTTTGCATAATGAGTATCCATAGCCCAAAAGGCGCCACCAATAGTCAATATAACACCAATTGCAACACTGACTGACTTGATACTCAAGTCAGTCGTCGAAGATGATTTTGTGGTTTCGGTGATCGTATGCTCTTTTCGAGTATGCTCTTGTATCGATCCTTCGATATGCGGGCAAGTAGTTTTATCGGTCATGATGTATTTATACGTTATCCAAAATTATGGTTTCAAGCCTAAAACTGTTCTGACTGCGTCTGCTGCTGCTGGGTTAGACTTGAGTTTCGCTGCTACTGTTGGATCGTCAGTTATTGCCTTGACAACAGTCGCTGTTGATTTAGCCTGGTCAGCTGATGCTGGTGGAGTCGGCGCCGAAGGAGCCGCAGGAGCCACCGCAGTTGTAGCCGCACCTGGTTTCGAAGCTGATGTTGCTGTTGCCGCAGCCGGAGCACCAGCAGATGGTTGAGCAGTAGTTACCTGCGACCCAGCCGGTGCAGCATTTGCGACGACTTGGTCAATAGGTGCCTCCTCTTCGATCTTGCTCCCCATCTTAGAACGAGCTTCCTTGACTGCACCACCTAGTTTTTCTAGCATGGCGCGCATCTTAGCGATCTTTGCTAATTTTTCTGGCGACATGGATTTTTTAGCAGGTGCATTTTCCGAGAGACCGTAACGATTGATTTCGTCCATCTCTTCGTTGCTGACAAACATGTCTGTGTCGCGATTGTAGTATTTGCCTTCCTTTGGATCATAATAGAGTATAGCGCCAGTCTTCATACGGAATGGGCCTTCTAATCCTTCGTGTGACAGATCAGTGTAACGTTCACGGTCGATTGGTGGTTGAACGCCTTTGCTGTTAATCTTATCCCACAGCTCACGATTCTCTGACTTACCTTTGGCTTCGAATTGAAGTGATCCTTGCCCGTCTCCCCATATATCGTCCATTTCTTTTTTGCGTTGATCTTTATCCGAATCGGGAGCATTCCACCATTCGGATCGAGCATCTATCCACGCCCGTCTCTTCTGTTGACACTTTTTATACTCGGTCTTTAGCGTATTAGTATCAAGTTGATCTAGATCTTCTAGAGATAGTGAAGAATTATATCGAGCGATATACTTTATCATCTTTCTACGGATATCTACCTCTTCGCCTTTTGGCAACATTGCTTCAGTTACGTCAATATCAGCTTTACCGTCAAAGACTCCCGATACTGTTTTGCCGGCTTGACTCATTGCCTGGTAGTTTATTGTGCTATCACTGTTAGCACTAACACCTGACAATTTGAATCCTGGATATTTTTGTTTGACATGAGCAGCTAGTTTGTTGTATTCGGCATCACTCACAAAATCGTCACCGTCGAGATCGCTGTTATCTGATTCAGTCACGTGATCTTGAAATCCAATAGCAAGCTCACGCTCACGGATTTGACGCTCTAGGTCCTTGATTTCTTTTGCAGTGCTTGGCCTTTTTGCGAGTTTAGGTTGCAGCTCTGCTATCTTATTTTTGAGCCATGTTATTTCGTGTTGAGCTTGCGCTACTGAACCACCAAACCCACCTTTAGCTTCGTTGATTGCTTTGCTACCTAAGTCGAATGATGTCTTCTTACCTTCTACCATAGTCTTAGCATATTCGTCTAATGGTCCTGCAACGAGCATGATCCATTCGGCTGCTAAGTGTTTCATTTCTTTCGTATAGGTCTTGTCGCTCATGTTCTGTAACAGCCAGACTAACGATTCGGTCAGGTATTTTTTAGCGGAAGTTTTTGCTCCGATATGCTGTAACACTTCGTCAAATTCGATGTCGCTTAGATATGCGTAGTCAAACAAGTCTTCGACTTCTGACATATCGCTGAACTCGTTCTTCATCTTCTTATACACATATTGCAAGAATGTTGGGTATGATGCTGGATCGCTGCTATCTTCTTGCATCGTTGCCTGGTTTTTAGCCCAGTCCGGACTGATATCTCCACCTAACTTCTGATACCCGAATTTTGAGGTGTCGACTTTACCGGCAGATAGACGCTTGCGGTAATTTGCTAATTTCTTCTCTTGGCGGGCTTGACGATCAGCCATTTTCTTGTCACGGATATCACGCCAGTAGTTGCGAGTAGGATCTACATCATCGTCGGATTCGGTAACATGATTGCGCCCGCCTTGTTCTAACCAGTTATACGCTGTCACTACGTCACTAGGGAAATCCTCTGTGTAGTGTAACAGGTTGCGAGCTGTTTTTGCACCTTTATCGCCTAAAACATAGTCATAGGCATCGTCGAGAATCTGGTTCTCGTCGTCGAGACCTTTTGGCAGATTTTGCGCAACAATTTCAGCGTATGTACGACCAAAACCTTCAGACAGTTTGGTATCATCTAGGCGACCCTTACTACCTTTTGCATCCACGACTTTTTCAACACTGTCTGAAGTCTCGTAACGCTTGCGCTCTTTATCTGTGACCATCTTAGTCTGTGTGTGGCCATCCTTATACGTGATAGTGATGCGAGTCTTTTCGTCTGCTGGTGCAGCTTTATTTTTAACGTAGTCTTCGAAAGCAACGCGGAGTTCTTCCGTCAACGCGCCATCGTCTGACTCCGTAGTTTTACGTTTAATTGGTTTAATGTGTAACTTACCATCGGCACCGCCACTGTTCTTTCGAATATATTCTTCGACTTCTTTTTTGCTACCAGTGTAGGCAACATACCCTTTGCTGGTTGCTGCGCTGAATTGTGGTTCTACCCCTTCTAGAACTAAATCTTTGATGAACATTGTCTCGACATTGCCGTAGTCATCTTTTACTTTGACGCGCTGGTCGTCAACAATAGAAATAACTTCCATTGGCGATCCCGATTTATCACTGTGTGGGAACACGTGAGCACCTAAGCAAATACCGTCATTGCACCCAGTTGTTGATTCGTCCATACCATTGGTTCGTTCGTCGAACCCGCCGTTGAGCAAGTGGCCCTTACCACCACAACGTAAGCAAGCTTCGCTTCCCTCGCCGTTAAAATCTCTGCCTGTTCCATTACATGCCGGGCAGTCTTCTTCGTAATCTTCTTCAATGTCTTCGTCGACAGTAGTTTCATCATCCTGGCGATGAACCTGACCTAAGAATTTGTCCTTAGTCTTTGGAACCTCTGGAGTATGTGGTTTCAGACCTTTGTGCCATACTTCAGCATCAGCTTTGGAGGCAGCGAATCCGCGCCTAGTTTGCTCTTTAGTACGATCTTGTGGCGATAGTTTGAGTAGATCGAAGTCATATGCTTCGTTGAGCTTGGATACTGCGCCGATTAGTTTCTTCATGTCTGACATTGTTTGTTCCTTGCGTATAGTTGTTTTCTCAGTAAGAAATCTACTAAGGACATATTGTATTTACCTTAGTAG
>Ga0302215_10001743_pt1 | contig 15333 bp, 9 predicted proteins | sample II_Fen_N3_1_FD_194580 | JGI IMG/M metagenome (GOLD analysis project Ga0302215, IMG submission 194580) | Peat permafrost microbial communities from Stordalen Mire near Abisko, Sweden - II_Fen_N3_1 | ecosystem: Environmental > Terrestrial > Soil > Wetlands > Permafrost | place: Sweden: Abisko...
TACTAAAAAAGTAAATCAGGATGAGGTGATTGATTTCTTCGATAAATCTAGCGATATGTTGGAGTCTTCGTCTTTAATAAGACCGATCTTAGTCGCTTATCTCAATAACGGAGGCAATACAAATGTAACTCAGTCTGTAGATAAATTATTAGATCGTTTGAAGGTAGAAACTCCGCGTGGGCAGACAGTTTTATCTGAAATGATAGATATTTTTGATGCTTATGAAATGACAGAGTTTAAAAATAAATATTTAACTCTCGCAAAAAATCTTAAATGTACAATTACAGACCGTTTAGCAGCTACTTTGAAATCAAATGCCAATGTAGAAGTAGGTGCAGTATTTCCAAACTATAAATTTCAATCAGCAGTTAATACGAATGTGAAATCTATTGCCGATGTAAAGGCTGATAAGAAAGTAATAGTATTTTGGTCTTCTACTTGCTCACACTGCGAAACTGAACTTCCTCAACTCTTAGCGAAATATAACGAGCTTAAAGCTAAGAATATTCAGATAATTGGACTCTCTTTAGATGCCGACAAAGATTCATATACTAAGAAAATTGTGGTCTTTCCGTGGATCAATGATTCAGAATTAAGAGGTTGGAATAGTTCTTATGCTGAGACGTACAATATACATGCTACTCCAAGCTATTTTATTTTAGACGCTAACAATAAGATTATCAGTAAACCAGACCATGTAGGTGATGTTTTGATAAATTTAAATGTAAAATAATTTTGGTAAATGTCAAATATTTTATATATTTGCACCACCAAAACGGCGAGGTAGCTCAGTTGGTTAGAGCGCAGGATTCATAACCCTGAGGTCACGGGTTCAATTCCCGTCTTCGCTACAAAAACCCCTATATTTATAGGGGTTTTATTTTTGTATTAAACTCTTACAATAAGTTTGATATTACTTCACATTTCTAAATTTGATAACCGTAGAGTTACTTAAGTTCCAAATTAAATAAGTTTGATTTGCTATTAGAAATAGAAAATTTTCAAACTCATAATAATGGGGTTTTCAGATATTTTTCTTTCTAAATTAAATGTTGATGCTTCTAAATGAAGTATTGGTGCGTTTTTCCTGCTTCAAAATCTTAAATTAATCATTAATTAATTTATTTATTAGTAGAAATAGCAAGTAAATATATTGGTGTTCTGAATTTCTTTTGAATGTAATTTTTAATTAGAGTAAAGAAACGTAATTTAATAATATTTCAATCTCTTTATCAATTTAATAATATATTTCTGATATATGATTAAATATTTAACGATTTTTGATAATATGTGTTAATTAGTAAATCATATAAGGGAGATTAATAATGATCGATAATTTAAGATATCATAAATTTTTCTTAAAATTGACGAAAAAAGTGCGTATGAGTTTTGAAATTAGAAATATTTTTGTATTTTTACAGAGCCTTGAATGAGGGAACAAGTCAAGGTAATAAATTTTTTTTCATCATTTGTGTTTTTAGAATCGTATCTCTGATACGATTCTTTTTTTTTGTTTACATTTCGTAGCGAACTAAAAGATCGATGAAATAAGAATAGGTGACAGAACCTTCCTGCTGATTGCTTTTAAGGAATAGATTGTTCGTAAAGCCAAAAAATTCATTTAGTAATCCTTGATGTTTTAATATAAATTGTTTTTCAAAAATTCTGTCTCTCTTCATCCCTTCAGAATAGTTTTTCAGCATATCTTCAACGAACTTCGGGTCGTCGTATACTACAGAGTTCAGAAGACTCTTTAAGGTAAAATATTCTGTGCTGTATCTTAGTTCTGCATTTGAGGAATTTACGCCTATCAAATAACCAATAAAGTTAGCTTCCTGTTCTCGGGCAAATCCTATTTGATGAGAACTTTCATGAGCCAAGGTGAAGAGTAGGTAAGAAGATGGTAATTCAGCATTATACTGAGCTTCTGCGGTAAAAGGATTGTAATATCCCAGAATTCCTGTAAAACTCATCACATTCTTAAATAAACTGGGTTTAAATGATGTGATTTCAGAAGTTTTTTTATTTGAAATAAAATAGGGTAGTTTCGTTTGTTGATGAAGGATTTCACTCTCAATATTTTTGATGTTGGTAACCTTAAAAACACCTTGTTGATTTTCTTTTACGAGCAATCTCGTCTGCTTGCATTTCTCCAGATATCTTAAAGCTAAATTTTTTCTTTTTTCTAATGTAATTTCTGTTTCAGGAAGTTTAGAGATGATAGGTTTTTGAAAATAAAGCATTCCCCAGAATATCTGATAAGTAAAGTATAGAATATTAACGAGTATCAATATTTTAAGAAAGGAAGTATTTCTTGTTTTCTTCTTGAAACATTTAATAATTAAATATAAAATGGAGATCCCTAAAAAGATATAGAAAACATCTCCGAAGGAAAATGGAATCCAGGAAAATAAAAATTGATGGATTTTCTTCTGAATTTCAAAGAAGCTTTCGAACGCAGAAATCACGATTCTCAGCTTTGAGAAAATGAAGAATAAAAGAATTTGGACAACTAAAATAGCTGTCCAAAATCTCTTTTTATGATATGTTTTTGACTGATTAGTGTGCACCTTCAGATTCTAAAACGTCAACATTAATTCCTTGTTTGCTCAAAGCTTTTCTTGCCATATAAGCAAAAACCGTGATGTAAGCGAAACACAATACCGGAATGATATACGAACTGTGAATTCCTATAATATCAGAAAGTTTACCTTGTAATGGAGGGATAATTCCTCCTCCCAAAATCATCATTACCAAGAATGCAGAACCTTGAGCGGTGTATTTTCCTAATCCTGTAATCGCCAAAGTAAAAATCGATGGCCACATAATGCTACAAGCCAAACCTCCTGAAAGGAAAGCGTAAATAGCTATATTTCCTGTCGTAAGTAAACCGACAATCATTGCGATCACTCCAAATAATCCAAAGATAATCAAGGTCAAAGCCGGTTTATTTTTGCTTACTAAGAACAAAATTACCTGAATCACTATACAGATTGCATAATAATATAAGTGCGACATATCTTTTTGCGCAATCATATTAATTCCTATAATAACAAAAAATGCAACAAACGGAACCACAATCGTTGCGATCATCTGTTGCTGCTTGTTTAAGTTGAAAACGCTGATAGCACCTGTCCATCTACCGATCATTAAACTTCCCCAATACATAGAAATGTAAGGTGCAAGATCTGAAGATTGATGACCACCAAATTCTGGTAAGCTGAGAAGTTCACCCAAATTACTTCCGATAGCAACTTCTACACCGACATATGAAAGAATTGCAAGCATCCCCAAAACCAATTGTGGATATTTCATTGCGCCCCATCCTTCAGGATTTTTCTTTGAACTCGTATTTGCATAGACAAGACATAGAACTACGGCTAATAAAGCTCCACCTAAGTAGTACATTCTTTGCTTTTCCAGTGGATGTTTTACTTCCTGCAGTTCTACTTTTTTCGTGTCAATATTGTTTTGAATCGTTTGTATGGCAGCAACATCAGTCTCAGCTTTTTTGCTTTCATCTAATTTTGAGATTTCTGTGTTAATCACTTCAATCTTTTTAGCAGCATCAGAGTTATAACTTGCAAATACAGGGATAAAACAAAGGATGACCAAAACAGTCATTGCAATCAAATTCTTTCTTGCTTTTCCTGCTTTTTCCATGGGTTCTGTAGAAATCCCGGCAGGTAGTTTTTTAGAAAAATAAAAAATTCCGGCAGCAATTAAAAATAATGCTCCAACTGCGGTATATAGTAAAATTACTTTATCAAGTGTCAAATTTTTGATTTGATCATTGTCTACAGTGGCCGTTGTTCCGAAAAGGGCAAGACCAACAATGATAGGACCGATAGAAGTACCAAAAGAGTTGACACCTCCTGCAAGGTTTTGTCGGCTGGTTCCTGTTTTTGGATCACCTAATAAAACGGCAAATGGGTTGGCTGCAGTCTGCTGAATAGAAAAACCTAAGGCTACGACGAAGAGACCAATCAGCATCCCGTAGTAAACATTACTTTTTACAGCGATAATCATGATAGCAGCACCTATTGCAGAGAGTAGGAGTCCGTAGACTATACTTTTTTTATAACCCCATTTTCCTATAATATCAATACCCTTTATGGTACTGAAAATAAAAAGCAATAATGCACCGAGAAAATAAGCGGTGTAAAAAGCAAAATCGATCAGCTGTGACTGAAATTGATCAAGCGAAAAATAGTTTTTACAGAACGGAATAAAGATACTGTTTCCCGCTGCAATGAATCCCCAGAAGAAAAACACCAATATAAGTGTATACAGTGCCGGGTAATTAGTTGGTTGAGTTGTTTTAGACATATTTGTTTTTAAAATCTTAACAACAAATATAATTTTTTTCTTTGATTAACTGAGTTCTATCAAAGTTTTTTTTATTGTCTCAAAAGAAGACAATTTCAGATCTTTTGGAGAATCTGTTGGTTCAAGAATATCATTGAAGTAAACCTTCACTTTTCCGGGGAAACCTTTCGAATGATCAAACGGAAACATTTCTTTTAAACCAATAAAAGTAAACACGGCAATTGGTGATTGATGCTTAGATGATAAAGTAAATGCACCATCTTTGAATTGATCCAAAACTATAGAAGTATCGTCGGGAACTCCGCCCTCCGGGAAAAGGACGATGCTGTTTCCTTCTTCCATTTTTTCGGCGCATCTTCGGTAAACATCGGCTCGGCTTCTAGGGCTGCTTCGGTCTACCATTACACAGATTCTTTTATAAATAGTTCCGAAAATCGGAATTTTCACCAATTCTATTTTTCCGACATAGCAAAGTGGATGACTGGGAAACAAAATACACGGAAGCATAATGTCCATGATAGAAGTGTGATTAGAAATCACAACATACTGTGTGTTTTTGTCAATTTTTTTATCTGTGAGATTGATGAGTTCATACCTCATTCCCATTCCGTAGAAAACTCCGTAGCACCAGATTCTTATAAAAATGTAGGCATACTTGTAAGTTTTCTTATTTAAAGAAAATAAATAAACAGGCAAACCCAAAATGATTGTAAGCGAAAATGCTAAAACAACCAACCAAAACCTCCACAGATAATTTAAAATCTTTACCACAAATCAACCGTTAAAAATTACTTTTTTCTTCACCGAATAGTTAAGAATGGAAACCAGCAATATCGCTGCGATTTTACTGATCATTTCCGGACTCAAGGTATAAAAAATTAAATCAATATTATCTTTAAATATATAACTGTAGAATATCTGAAAGAATACTAAACTAAATAATGTAGAAACCAAAGAAACTCCCATGAAGTATACAAATTCTTTCTTCTTAGAATGTTTTCCTCTCTCAAAAACAAACCATATACTTAGAAAATAATTGAATAAAATTCCGCAACTCGTCGACAAAATGTTACTTAAAGGAAAATGCAGACCATGAAAATTCTTTTCCTGAGAAAATATCTGAGGAAGATAAGTGCTGAAAATCTTAAAACTCCCAATTTCTACAATGGCACTCAGTCCGCCGGCAATGATAAAAAACAGGACTTGTTTGTGGCGCAGTAATAGTTCTCTCATGTATTTTAGTAATGTGCAAATTTATAACTATATGTTAAACACTGAAAAAAGTTGTTAATTTTTTTTTTCGTCTCAAAATAATTTCTAAATTTAATTTTCAGAAAGAAATAAAATCAACCTGATACTAAATTCATTTTCAACTCATTCTGTTGATGGTTTTTCTATCTTGTAACAAGTGATTGAGACACGTTGCTCAAAATTTTACACATTAAAAAAATCAAATATTTGTATGAAATCTCAAAACAAATACAGGAAATTTCAGCTTCAGCAAAAAAATATCGAAGCTTTGGAAAAAGAAAATACTCGTTTCAAAAGAGTATATTCTGAGTACGAAAATATGTCAGATGAACTTTGGAATCTGGAAAATAAAGAGGGAGAACCTATTCCCGACGATTTTATCAACGCGATGGTGATGCAGACTTCGTATCTCGAAGAAGAGATAGAAAGCTGGCTCATACAGTTTAACCAAAACAAAACCGAAATCAAAAGCTGAGCTTAATCATAAGAGGGGTTTCCTTGTTCGTTTTTAAGGGCTATTTAAAGATTAATTCATAATTTAGCACTCTTAAAAATATGAATTATGATTGCTATTGTTGATAGTGGTTCTACGAAATCAGATTGGGTCATTTTAGATGAATTCAAAAATGTTTTTCTAAAAACAGAAACCATTGGTTTCAACCCCAATTTTATCAGCAGAGAACTAATTGTTCCCGAAATTGAAAAAAATACAAGCTTAACGTCTGTCAAAAACTCAATCACCAAGATTTATTTCTATGGTTCAGGTTGCGGTATTAAACAAAACTGCGAAACCATCGAACATGAGATTGGCAGGGTTTTCACGAATGCTAAAATTACTGTAAAAGAAGATTTGGCAGCTGCGGCTTATGCAGCTTATAACGGTAAACCTGCAATCGTTTGTATCATGGGAACCGGTTCTAATTCTTGTTATTTCGACGGAGAAAATTTAAAAATAAAACTTCCTTCTCTAGGTATTCTTATCGGAGATGAAGGTAGCGGTTGTGCTATTGGAAAACAACTGGTAAGAAGGTTTTTTATGCAAAAACTTCCGTCTGATCTTCATGATGAATTTGAAAACACTTATCATTTGACGATTGATGAAGCATTGAAAAATATGTATCACAGTACAAGGCCAAATGCTTTCTTGGCAGATTTTAATAAATTTGTTGTTGAAAGAAAAGATCATCCTTATTTTATCCAAATGGTTTCCGAAGAGATGAGAAATTTCTTCGAATATCAGGTGATACCTTACGAAGAATCAAAAGAATCGGAGATAAATTTTATCGGATCCATCGCTTATTATTACGAAAATATTCTACGTTCTGTAGCTTCAGAACTTCAATTGAATGTGGGACACGTTGTACAAAAACCAATCGAAAGTTTAGTCAACTACCATATTAAATATATACTATAAAAAACAGAAAATTCTATGTCGAATAAAACTCAACGCGACGAAAAAAATTTCAATCAGGCCGCGCTAGATTACCATAAAGCAGAACCGAAAGGAAAAATTGAAGTTATTCCTTCAAAGCCGCACTCTTCGCAGAGAGATCTGTCTTTGGCATATTCTCCGGGAGTTGCAGTGCCTTGTATGGAAATTCACCATCATCCTGAAACGGTTTATGATTACACAGGAAAAGGAAATTTGGTAGCGGTTATTTCAAACGGAACGGCAGTTCTTGGTTTGGGTGACATCGGTGCCGAAGCTTCAAAACCTGTAATGGAAGGGAAGGGTCTTTTGTTTAAAATTTTTGCAGACATCAATGTTTTTGATATTGAAATTGACGAAAAAGATCCAGATAAATTTATCCAGATTGTAAAAGGTATTGCTCCGACTTTTGGTGGAATCAACCTTGAAGACATCAAAGCTCCCGAAGCTTTCTATATCGAACAAAAATTAAAAGAGGAATTGGATATTCCTTTAATGCATGACGATCAGCACGGTACAGCAATTATTTCTGCTGCAGCATTAATCAACTCACTTCAGATTGCAGGTAAAAAGATCGAAGAAGTAAAAATGGTCGTGAATGGAGCAGGAGCAGCAGCTGTTGCGTGTACCAATCTCTATATTTCTTTAGGTTTAAAAAGAGCAAATGTATTGATGTGCGACAGCAAAGGAGTCATCAACCATAAAAGAGAAAATCTTACCCCGGAAAAAATTGATTTCGTTGCTCAGACTGATGTCGAAACTTTAGAAGATGCCTGTAAAGGTGCTGATGTTTTCATTGGTTTATCTAAAGGAAACGTGATGACGCCGGAAATGTTGAGCAGCATGGCAGACAACCCAATTGTTTTTGCATTGGCAAATCCGGATCCTGAGATTGCTTACGATTTGGCAATGGCAACAAGAAAAGATGTGATCATGGCGACCGGAAGAAGTGATTATCCTAATCAGGTCAACAATGTTCTTGGTTTTCCATACATCTTCCGTGGCGCACTGGATGTTCAGGCAAAAGGAATTAACGAAGAAATGAAATTAGCAGCAGTTCATGCGATTGCTAATTTGGCGAAAGAACCTGTTCCTGAAGCGGTAATTTTAGCTTACAATGTTCAGAATTTGCAGTTTGGTAGAGAATATTTTATTCCGAAACCATTCGATAACAGATTAATTACCAAAGTTTCAAGCGCAGTTGCAAAAGCAGCGATTGACAGCGGAATTGCCAGAAAAACGATCGCAGATTTCGACGAATACGAAACTCAGCTTCTCGACAGAATGGGAAGAGATGAGAAGTTGGTGAGAATGATGCAAAACCGTGCAAAGGCAAATCCTAAAAGAATTACTTTAGGAAATGCTGAAGAATATAACGTTTTGAAAGCAGCACAAATTCTTTATGAAGAAGGAATTGCTTATCCTAGTCTTTTAGGAGATAAAAAATACGTAAAAGAACAAATGGAGCGTTTCGGAATCAACATTGATGTTCCGATTATCGATCCGAGCGATGACGACCAAAAAGAAAACAGAAAAAAATACAGAGAAACACTTTGGAAACTTCGTCAGAGGAAAGGAGTGAATGAGTACAAAGCAAAAAAATTCGTTCGCCAGAGAGATTATTTTGGTCCTTTGATGTTGAAACATGGCGATACTGATGGATTAATCGTTGGTTTTTCTAAAAATTATGTCTCTACTTTAAGACCTGTTTTAGAAGTTATCGAAAAAGAAAAAGGGGTTGAGAAAGTGGCGGCAATGATGATGATTTTATCTGAAAAGAAGCCGATTTTCTTCGCAGATACTTCAATTAATCAAAATCCCACCGCTGAAGATTTGGTGAATATTGCTAAAATGGCAGAACACACCGTAAAATCTTTTGCGATCGAACCAAGAATTGCGATGCTGGGTTTTGAAAACTTTGCCGCAATTTCTGATACTTCGAAAAAAGTAGCAAAAGCGGTAAGTATTCTTCATGAGAAATTCCCGAAAATGATTGTTGATGGAGAAATTCAGCCAGATTTTGCGATGAATGCAGATCATTTGAGTGATTATCCTTTCTCAAAATTAGGAACGACTCCTGCCAATACATTCATCTTCCCGAATCTGGAATCTGCCAATTTATCTTACAAAATCATCAGAGGAATGAAGGTTGCGCAAGTGATCGGACCGATTTTGATGGGATTGAAGCAGCCTGTTCACGTTTTACAGATGCGTTCTAGTGTTGATGAGATTGTGAATCTGGCTACGGTTGCTGTTTTAGATGCACAGAGAAGAGAAAGTAAGAAATAAATTACTCGTATTTATAAAATATAAAAACTCCAAATTATTTTGGAGTTTTTTGTTTTTAAGCTAAATTCTTGTCTGTGTTGATACAAAAAAAGTTAAATATCATTCTTATGTTAAATGAAATTATTACTTAGTTTAAATTACTATATTTGGGAGTTATAAAATTTAATAATGATATTTTCTTTACAAGGAATTGTTCAGGAGCTTACACCAACTTATGTAGTGGTCAATGTCAATGGCGTTGGATACTATGTTGGTATCAGTTTAATGACTTCACAAACCCTGACTTTGAATCAGGAAACCATGCTTTTTATCCAACAAATTATACGCGAAGACGCACATTTACTTTTCGGTTTTAAGACTCGTTCTGAAAAAGAAATGTTTAATCTCTTAATAAGTGTTAACGGTGTTGGTGCTGTTTCAGCATTAATTTTACTGTCAACTTTAAGCCTTGCTGAGATTGCTACGGCTATACTTTCCAAAAATAGTGCCGTTATTCAGAAAGCAAAAGGTTTGGGAACAAAAACAGCAGAAAGAATTATCGTTGATTTGAAAGATAAAGTGCAGAAATTCGGTAGTGTAGAAGAAAATAATTCTGCGCTTATAAATAATAAAAGTAAGGATGAAGCGTTATCTGCATTAGAAGTTTTAGGGATTTCTAAAAGGATGAGCGAGAAGATTGCTGACCGCATCATCAAGCAAGATCCTGATATTTCTGTTGAAGAATTGGTAAAACAAATTTTAAAAAATATTTAACTTTTGGTGGAAAATAATAAGTTTCTCAAGATATATTCGTTCCTGTCATTTTTATTCTTATCGATAAGTCTATTTGGGCAGGTAAATCCGGAAGCATTTTCGATAAAAAAGGATTTTAAAGTAACAGATCCTACTTACTACGAAGGCTACTACGATATCAAAACCGGGATGTACTATGTATATCCCAAGATCGGAAATACCGTTACAGGTCAACCAACTGCCATGTCTCCTGAAGATTATAAAGAATTTATGGAGGCTCAACAGGCAAGAGCATATTACAAAGATAAATCTGAAAGGTATAGTTTACTCTTCAGGAAAGATACATCTGAAGCTCAGAGGAGAGGTTTAATCCCTTCATTGACCATCAACAACAGACTTTTTGAGAGCATTTTCGGAAGCAATAAAATTGAAATTATTCCTTCAGGATATGCTTCTTTTGATTTTGCAGGCTTATACCAAAAGATTGACAACCCGCTGATTTTACCTCAGAACAGAACCAGTTTTACCTTCGATATTGATCAGAGAATTCAATTGGGTTTGATTGGTAAAGTGGGAGAAAATCTTCAATTAAAAGCCAATTATGATACACAAAGCGGATTCGCATTCGAGAACAGAATGAATTTGGTTTGGCAATCAAAAGGTACATGGAAAGATCTTCAGACAAAAGGTTTGGGTGATGTAAATAAACCAAGTGCAGGTGGTGAAGATAAAATCATCAAAAGAGTTGAGTTTGGTAACGTAAATATGCCCTTATCGACAAGCTTAATTCGTGGTTCAGAATCCCTTTTTGGGGTGAAAACGGAATTTCAATTGGGGAAAACCTTTGGAACTGTAGTGCTTTCTCAACAGCAGGGTGAAGCCAGAAATATTGTTGTACAGGGAGGTGGCGTCATGAATACTTTTAAAGTTAATGCGATAGATTATGAAGACAATCAGCATTACTTTGTCGGAAAATATTTTCTAGATAATTACGATGCTGCCTTGCAAAACTATCCTCAGATCAATTCCAGAATCAATATCAGCAGAATGGAAGTCTGGGTTTTAGATCAGGGGAATTCTAATCTGGCTTATCAGAAAAGTATTGTCGGGATCAGAGATTTGGGAGACGGTCTTTCCGGTACTCCGGATAATACCCAAAACGGACTTTACCAAGCTGTTTCAACTGCGATGGGAACTCCGAGAGAACAAGGGAAAAACTATTTGCCGAATTTTCAGGGTCAGACATTTCCTGGAAGTACAGTGCCTTATGATAATGGGGAACATTTTGTCCTAAACAGGAAAGTTAGAAGATTAAATTCCAATGAATTTACATTTCATCCACAACTAGGATATATTTCATTAAATCAAAGACTAAATGACAATCAGCTTTTAGCCGTTTCATATTCTTATACAGTCAATGGAACAAATCAGGTGTTCAAAGTCGGAGAATTCTCTGAAGAAAGTCCTGTTTTGGTCACTAAATTATTAAGATCCAACTCAAAAGTAGATGTTACTTCTCCGTTGTGGAATCTGATGATGAAGAATATCTATGCATTGGATGCAGGACAGGTAGATCAGGATGGTTTTATTTTAAATATTTATTACCGGGATGCTCAAACGGGAGGTAAGGTCAATTATCTACCCAATACTACAGTTCAAGATACCAATTTACTGAAATTATTAAATTGGGACCGACTCAACGTTAACGGAGATTTACAAAACAATAACGGAGTTTTAGGTGACGGGATTTTCGATTTTGTAAACGGAATCACCATCCGGCCAGAATTAGGAAAATTGATTTATACTAAAGTTCAGCCATTTGGTAGCTATATAGCGCAGGTTTTAGGAAGTAATAATCCGCAGTACGTTTTTACAGATCTATATACCCAACAGAAAAATGTAGCACAATCTAATAATCTTTCACAGCGATATACAATGGAAGGGCGTTATAAAGGTGCTCAAGGACAAGGTATTTCTTTGGGCGCGGTAAACGTTCCTCAAGGTTCTGTAAAAGTTGCTGCAAATGGCGTTCAGTTAACAGAAGGTGTAGATTATACTGTTGATTATATGCTGGGAACAGTAACAATCATCAATGAAAATGTAAAACAGTCTGGTCAGGCAATTAATATTTCATTAGAAAATCAGCTGACATTCAATACACAGAGAAAGAGATTTTTAGGAGTAAATTTAGAAAGAAGAGTTAGCGAAAACTTTATTTTTGGTGGAACAGTTGTAAATTATTCTGAATCTCCGCTTACGCAAAAAGTAAACTACGGTCAGGAAGCCGTAAATAATACAATGGCGGGCATCAACATGATGTACAATAACCGACTGCCTTTCCTGACTAGATTGACTGATAAAATTCCGGGAATCAATACTGAAGCACCATCCAATTTAAATTTCAAAATGGAAGGAGCGTATTTACTTCCAGGCATCAACAAAGGAACGAATGATCAATCGTATATTGATGATTTTGAACAAACGACTTCAAAAATTTCGTTAAAAGAACCTGCGGCTTGGAGTTTAGCTTCAAAACCCGAAAAAAACCAAAGTCAACCGATCTTCAGTGGAGCAGGAGCCAATGACAATCTCACGAACGGCTATGGTAGAGGTTTGTTGTCATGGTATAATATTGATCCAAGATTTTGGGGAGTTGGAGGAAAAGCTCCTGCGGGAATTACTGCACAGTCAGTTTCCAATCATGCTTCAAGAAGAGTTCAGTTTTCAGAAATTTTTAACAATAGAGATTTTGTAGCCGGTGAGCAGACTTTCACCAATACGTTTGATATTTCATATTATCCTCTCGAAAAAGGACCTTATAATGTGAATCCTGCTTCGGAAACAGCCCAGCAAAGATGGGCGGGAATTATGAGACCGATTCAGGTTTCCAATTTCATCAATTCCAATATTGAATATGTAGAATTCTGGATGATGGATCCTTATGCTGATGGAAATAATCTGGGTACAGAGCCTAAATTACGACTTCAATTAGGAAACGTAAGTGAAGATATTTTGAAAGACGGATATATGCAGTACGAAAACGGATTGCCGGTTCCTTCTCAGACTTCTTCCACATCCAATTCAAATTGGGGGATACAGCCAAAACAACCTGCAATTCTTTATGCTTTTTCAACTGAAGGAACAGAACGTACCACTCAGGATGCGGGATATGATGGTTTAACGTCTGATCAGGAATCAATGAAATTCGGAAATACATTTGTGAATCCGGTATTGAATCTTGCTGACCCTGCAGTCGATGATTTTGTATTCTATATGTCTGAAAGATTTACAGGAAGTCAGGCTGCTTCAATTGTTCAGAGATACAAATATTTCAGAGGACCGGAAGGAAACTCACAAAGTAATTCTTTGGAAGTAGCTTCACAAACTCCGGATGCAGAAGATATCAACAAAGATTATAATTTAGATCAGACTGAAAATTATAATGAATATGTTGTTAATTTAGATAAAGCAAGTTTAGAAACTGGAACCGACAACTATATTGTTGACAGAAAAACCGTCACTGCTACTTTCCAGAACGGACAAAACTCTCAGGTAAAATGGTATTTATTCAGAATTCCGGTTTCAGATTATAATAATCCTGATCAGCCTAATCTTGGTGGAGATAAAAATGTTTCTATTCTTAATAATGTGAGATTTGCAAGATTACTAATGACAGGATTTGAGCAGACTTCTACTTTGAGATTTGGTACCATGGATTTGGTAAGATCAGACTGGAGAAGATACAATAAAAATCTTGCGAAATTTTTTAATACTACAGGAACTCCACCAACTCCAGATCCAGCGACAGATGAAGGATTGACTACTGTAGCTCTAAATGATTTTGAGGTTGGAAGTGTGAATATTGAAGAAAATGCATTAAATCAACCACCATATGTATTGCCTCCTGGAATTGACAGACAGGTTTTAAGTGGAAATGCAGGTGCACAAAGACAGAATGAAGCTTCACTTTATATGAAGGCTACAGCGCTTCCTGCGGATGAAGCTAGAGGAGTATTTAAAAATACAACTTTGGATATGAGAAGATATAAAAAATTAAAACTTTTTGTACATGCTCAAGATCCAAGTAATAGAGCTACAGGAATTGATAAGAATACAAAGTTCTTTATCCGTTTCGGAAGTGATGCTACAGACAATTATTATGAATATGAATCTTCTCTAAAAATTACACCTAAGACAGCTACGTCACCAATGGATATCTGGCCTTTTGAAAATGAAGTTGATTTGGAAATTCAAAACTTTGTGGATGCGAAGATCAGAAGAGATAAAAAATCTCCTACTCAAATTACTAAAAGATCAGAAGATTCCGAGTTTGGAGGAGGAGATACATTTAAGAAAATCTATATTAAAGGTCGTCCAAGTTTAGGGAATGTGACGACAATAATGGTAGGGATAAGAAATGCAGGAGCATCAGGTTCGACATCTATGGACAGAATTATTTGGGTAAACGAAATCCGTCTTTCAGAAATTGAAAACGATGGAGGTTACGCAGGAAACGCAAGTTTAAATTTCAATCTTGGTGATTTTGCAGTGGTGAATGCAAATGGTGCTTATACATCAGTAGGTTTCGGAAATATAGATTCTAAACCAGCAGAAAGAAATCAGTCTACGCAGTCTGCATTTAGCATAAACACTCAGGTTAATGTAGATAAATTTTTGCCAGAGAAAACAGGAGTGAAAATTCCGGTGAACTATTCTTACTCGCAAACCGTCGAAGATCCGAAATACAATCCTTTGGATACAGATGTTGAATTTAGCAAAGCTGCCAACAAAGAAGAACTGAAAAAAGTAGCAAGAACATACACGCAACAGAGAAGTTTGGGTGTTGTGAATATGCATAAAGAAAGGGTGAAAGAAAACAGCAAGCCGAGATTCTACGATGTAGAAAACCTTTCTCTTACTGCAGTTTATAATGATGATTACTACAGAGATATTTATACGAAAAGAAATTACAGACAGTATTTCAGAGGATTCCTTGATTATAACTATACCTTCAAACCTTGGGTGATCAAGCCGTTCAATAAAATGATCAGCGATACTGCAAAGTCGACGAAGTATTTGAGATGGATCAAAGAATTTAATTTTAATCCGATTCCTACAAGATTATCTTTCAGAACAGAATTAGACAGAAATTACAATGAGCTTGAATTTAGAAATATAGATGCTATTTTAAGCGGAAACTTAGGAGATGAATTTGCTGCGATCAAAAACAGAAACTTCTATTTCGGATGGCAATATGGATTAGGATTTAATTTCACTAAATCTTTAAAGCTGGAGATCAACTC
>Ga0302215_10001744_pt1 | contig 15326 bp, 16 predicted proteins | sample II_Fen_N3_1_FD_194580 | JGI IMG/M metagenome (GOLD analysis project Ga0302215, IMG submission 194580) | Peat permafrost microbial communities from Stordalen Mire near Abisko, Sweden - II_Fen_N3_1 | ecosystem: Environmental > Terrestrial > Soil > Wetlands > Permafrost | place: Sweden: Abisko...
TTTTGGAAACATCAACAGCCTTACAAACGGCTATGATTCTGATGAAGTCAATCCTATTTATTATGCAGATTATGCAAATGCAACTTGTATAAGACCTGCATATGCGACAGAAATTCCTGCCACAACGGCAACGCCTTTGAAAGTTACCTTTATGAATGGTTTTAGCCAGTCAGATAAATTTAGAATCAAAGTTTGGATTGATTATAATAATAACGGATCTTTTGATGATTCAGAATTAGTTGCCAACACGTTATCTGGTGTGATGACAGCAGGTTCGGCAAGTACGCTTACCGTAAATGTAACTCCACCAGCAACTGCAGTACAAAATACCTATCTTAGAATGAGAGTTGGTGTTGATGCTGCTACATTGAACTCTGTAGTTCTTCCTGAGTTTACGTCTTGTTCTCAATTACAGTATGGGCAGATCGAAGATTACGCAGTTAAGGTATTAGGAGCTTTATCAACTTCTGAGGTTAAAAATCAATCAGAAACTAAAATTGTTTATACAAAAGCAGACAACAAACTTCAGCTTTTTGGTAACAATAATGCTAAGTTTGGTGATTATCAAATCTATGATATGAGTGGAAAACTGATACAGAAAGGAAATTCTAAAACGAATGAAATTAAGATCAACCAACAATTAACCAAAGGTACATACATTGTCAGTTATGCTGATGGTGATCAAAAAGGATCAAAAAAATTCCTTAATAATTAAATTTCAAGAAGCCCTTTTTCAAGAAGGGCTTCTTTTTTTATCTAAATTAGTAACATGAAAAAATTGTTGAGTATATTATTTTGTAGTTTATTGATCATCAGTTGTCAATCTCAGAAGATCAAGAGTTTTACAACAGATGAAAGCAAAGCAAAATTTTTCTTAGGATCTTGGAAGTTTGTACAGAAAAATTATCAGGACGGAATCGATACAAAAATCTATACTCTTCATGAATGTATGAAAGAGTACGAATTGATCTTTAGAAAAGAAAACCAGCAGACATTGATGACAAAAACATTTGCAACAGGTAAAGACTGTAAAATCAAAAGTCAGTCAGAAGATTTTTCTATTACAATCAATGAGAGTTCCATTTCTTATACAGAATATGATCTTAAAAAAATCGACCACTATAAAATATATTCAAACAAGAAATTTTCAATTATTTACAACGATATCATTGAAGGAAAAGTAACCGAAATTGAAGACGTTTATCAAAGAAAATAAGCTATTTCAACCGATCAGGATTCTGTTTCAAGAAGCTTTCCCAACCCGTGTAAGATTTTGTATCTGCAATTGTTCCGGAATTGAAATGATGACAGACAGCGACTGCCAAACCATCAGTTGCATCAAGGTATTTCGTTGGAAATTCTTTTAAATTCAAAAGGTTTTTCAGCATTCCCGCAACCTGTTCCTTACTGGCATTTCCGTTTCCGGTGATCGCCATTTTTATCTTTTTGGGAGAATATTCGGTAATCGGAATGTCTCTGTGAAGACTTGCTGCCATTGCAACGCCTTGCGCACGACCCAATTTCAACATCGACTGTACGTTTTTGCCAAAAAAAGGAGCTTCCAGAGCGACTTCATCGGGATGAAATTCATCAATAAGCGCTAAAGTTTTATCAAAAATATATTTAAGTTTCGTTTCGTGGTTCGGATATTTTTTCAAAATAAGTTCGTGAATAGATATCATCTCCATCTTTCCCTTTTTTACCGAAATCAGACCAAAGCCCATGATGGCAGTTCCGGGGTCGATGCCTAAAATTATTTTCTCTGTTGGAATCATCTGCACAAAGATATAACATTATCAATTTTGATTCAGTTTTTAAATTTCTTTTCTGCAATTGGAATCCATTTTCCATCATGACGCAGAAGCATGATTTTATCAACGAGAAATTTAGTTTTAAATTCTTTTTCGCAATAAACTTCCCACGCTTTCAGATAATTTTCCCAGGTCAAATCTCTGTAACCAACCGTAACATGAGGATGGAATGAATAATTTTTAAAACTAAATTTCTCCTTTACTTTTAATTGTAATTCTTTTAAATTTTGATTTTCCTCTGGATGTATAAATAAAACAGGATTTTTTGGATTAGGAAAACTTCCAAAACCATTTAAAGTAATTTCAAAAGGCAAAATGTTGGTGTCAATTTTCAGGAAAGCTTCGTGAATATCACTTTCCAAAGCCAATTCTCTGTCAAACGGCGGAAATAGAGTAATGTGAGCATCATTTTTTAATGCTTTTGAATTACCATAATTTGAAGCTAAATCTTCTTTGAAAATCTTCACCGCATCAATGATTTCCTGTGGCGGATAAATGGCGATGAAATACATTTTTTTCATATTGTAAAAATAAACTTTTAAAAATTATTAATTAAAGCATAATGCATAAGAAAATTATACATAGATTTGTTATGTATAAAATTGAGATTTGAAAAAGAACAGTCTTTACAAAGGAACGCTGCAAAATATTATTTTGAAACTACTTTCAAAAGAGGTGAAAATGTATGGTTACCAAATGACTCAACGTGCAAAAGATCTTACAGAGGGCGAACTGGAAATGACGGAAGGCGCATTGTATCCTTTGTTGCACAAGTTGGAAGGTGACGGTTTGATCACTTCTGAAATTCAGAAAATCAACGGTAGAGATAGAAAATACTATCTTTTAACAGAAAAAGGAAAAAAACAACAGGCTGCTCAGGAAGCCGAAATGAAAACGTATCTGTTTAATCTAAATACCATTTTCAATATATGATAACCATCGTTCATGAGCACGAAATAAAAGCTTTTCTTCAGAAAAAGAATTTAAGTACTGTGATTTCTAATGAAGTTTACGATCATTTTATCTCGCAGATTTTAGAATTAATGAAAAATAATTTGAGTTTTCAGGAAGCATTTCTAAAAACAAAAACTGAGTGGCAATTTGAGTTGAAAATGGTGAAAGCTTATCTTTTTTCATTCAAAAAAATTGCTAGAATTGAGAAAACCGTTTTACAATCGAGGTTCAGAAATATTATTATTTCGTCAACCATTTTTACATTGATCGGATTTGCTGTATTATTTTTTCTGAACGATTATTTTTATCTGATGCAGGTTGGTCTTTTAGTAACATTATTCTCTTTATTGCTTTATAATTTTATTTTCAAAAAAATGAAACTAAGAGAGTGTTATAATTTGAGTTTTCATCCACTGATTTTGCAAAACATCTTATTAGAATTAATATTACTTTTCGGGATTAGCTATTTCACTCAAAATATAAATTTCTGGGATATGGAAATCAACCAAGTATTCCTGATGTATGCAGTGGCAGTGCAAATTCAGCTTTTGTATTTCAGAAGTAAAAAAGTAAATGTTTTGATAGCATGATAAATGAGATAGAAACTCGCAAAATAAGAAATTATCTTCTGTCGAAAAACCTCCCGATTGATATTTTAATCGAGGTAGAAGACCATTTTATTACACAAATTTTAGAAATTGGTGATCCTGATTTCGAAAATGCATTCTACAAAGTTAAAATTTTGTGGGAAAAAGAACTGAGTTTTCCAAAATACAATATTCAGTTTGATTTGAATGATGCCACTTTTTTTGTGAGAAAAATAACGGGTAATCTTCTGAAAGAAACTCTGAAAAGTTCTTTCTTACAAAGTATTGGTATATTTACTCTAGTATTAAGTTTTGCCTTAGTTCTTAGCGAAAACGCATTCGGATATTTCTCTCTTATTTGTCTGGTCATTGTTTACCTATCTCCCATATTCATTTACTTCAAAAATATGAAGGACTTTTTGCTCGCTAGACAATATGACAATTATACTTTGACTTATTATCAAAATCATATTCTTGTTGTAGCGGCCGGTGGCGGAGTTTTTAGCCAGGTTCTGTTTAATTACAGAAGCGGAATATCTCAATATATTTATAGTACAATGAAAGTCAATTTTAGTTGGGAAGGCTTTTGGTCAATTTTTGGATTTTTGGTTTTTATATTTTGGGCGGTTTTTAATGTAATTTCTCAAAAAAAATACCTTGCTCAGATAAAGGTTGTAAAACCATATCTGAAATATTTGCGCGCAAGTTCTTAAAAATCTAATTAATTTCCAGAATGTCGCAGATTTTTTTAATATCACGGTGAGGTTTGAACGTATTGCTTTTCCCTTTTTCTTCATCAGCGATATTTGATAAAATAATCACTGAAGTTTTGGTTTCAGGATAATAAATATTGAGCGAAGGAGAACCTTTAATATAACCACTATGAAAATAAGTAACAGGTTTTTCGATATTCATCATAATTCCGTAGCCGTAACCCATTTTCCCAAAAATTGGATGCTGTCTTTCGGCACTTTTATTTAAGAATTTCTTTAAAGTTTCCGGCTGTATTACTTTTCCGGAGTAAAGAGAATTATTCCAAAGATTAAGATCATCGATTGTTGAAAGAATTCCTCCTGCAGCAATTCCGATTTCTTTATTGCCTAATCTTTTGGGCATATTGGCAATCTTTTCAAAATTTTTCTCATCTCCCAAATAAGCACCTGCGAAATTTTCTCCTTCAAATAAATTTCCTGTGGAAGAGTTTTTCATACCAAGTTTTTTAAATAAATCAATCACATTTTCATCATAAGATTTACCTGAAATTTCTGTAACAATTTTTCCTAAAGCATTAAAACCATCATTGGAATAATTAAAACCATTTCCATTTTTAAAGACTAATTTTTCACCAAAATTATTCAGACCTGAAGTGTGATTCAGAAGTTGATGAATGGTAATGTTTTCATATCCATTTGATTGAAAATCTTTTAAATATTTTGAGACTTTATCTTCCAAATTCAATTTTCCTTCTTCCATTTTTAATAAAATCAAAACAGCAGTAAATTGTTTACTGACAGATCCGATCGCAAAAATGGTTTGATTATCAATCTCCGTTTTATTTTTAAAATCTAAAAAACCGTTGTTCTTTCTATAGATTTCAACCGAATCTTTAAAAATTGCAACACTTCCGTTGAAATTATATTTTTTGAAGATAGAATCTATCTGAGCTGTATAAAGTTTCTTTTTATATAGATTGACCGCCGAATCTGCAATTGCTTTTTGATCAATAGTAGGCTTTACAGTTTCGGTTTTTTCGCATGAAGCTAAACTTAGTAATAATAGGAAATATAAAAAGGTGAATTTTTTTTTTGTCATTTGTGTTGATTAATATTTTGATCTGGATTAGATTTCAAAAATATGAAAAACCACTCAATTTTTACTTAAGAGGTTTTGAAAATCAATTTAAAAATTGTTTTTGTTAAGATGAAACCGTGTTCAATTTAGCTGTTGTTGAATATGCTTTTTAAAGTAAATGGTATTTCTAAAATTTTATTTCGAAATCAGATCACAAAACCAAAAGACATATTCTCCAGCAAAATCATTTTCATCAGACTTTGGTTTTGGATAGGTTTTCTTTAATGTTTCTCCAATTTCAAACTCAATTGGATTCGTAAAAATCGGCCCATCAAAAGTAAAGGTATGGAATTCTCCGTTTTCTCCACAAGGATCGACGTTTTCCGGTAAATCTTTAATAAAGTTTTGATCAATTATTCTACCGGCAAAACTTTTATCGAGATAAGTTTCGTTGACACAGGTAACAATTGTTTTAAAGCCGAGATCCAAAAATTCATTGATAAGATGGGAAGTGTTTTGTTTCCAAAGCGGAAAAACAGCTTTCATTCCGATAGATTGTAATTGATCTTCACGATATTTTCGAAGATCTTCCAAAAAAATATCCCCAAAAATAGAATGAGTTATTCCTTGAGATTGTATTTCATTCATGGTTTTACTCATGATTTCACGGTATTCTTCCATGGAAGGTTCTTTCGGAAGTTCCATTTTAATTAAAGGTAAACCTAAACTTTCAGCCTGTTTTTCCAATAAAGAAACATGAACGCCATGCATAGAAATTCTCTGAAATTCTTCATTAATGCTTGTCAGTAAAGTATGAACTTCAAATTGATCTTCTTTTAAAGTTTTATATAAGGCAAGTGCAGAATCTTTTCCGCTGCTCCAATTGAAAATGGCTTTTGATTTCAATGAGTACATATTTGTAAGATATTACAAGGATAAAAAAAATAATTTAAATCACATTAAAGAAAATCGTCGCGGATTTATCTATTCTGATTTTTATTTAAGATTTAATTAAATATTTTAAAAATAATACTAAAGATCATTTCACGTTTTTTTTGATTGATTTAAAATAAAATTATTGACTAATATATAACATTACTCGTGTTTTTAATTTTTTTGTTTTTGCTTAATATTTTGCATTTAAGATATTTGTAATGCATTATTGTTGTTGATCGTGTGGTATATGTTATATATTTGCAGCTGCTAATTTTGTAAAGATGAAAAAAATATTTCTGGTAGTTTTTATTTTGGTAATTGGATTTATTAATGCTCAAAATGTAGGGATAAATTCATCCAATCCATTAATGACTTTTGATGTGAATGGTATTGCTGCAACAGCTTCAACGGTTGATGGTATGCGTGCTCCAAGAATTACTTTGGCGCAATTGAACCTTAAAACAGGTTATGATACCAATCACATAGGCGCTTTATTATATGTGACTGATCTTGTAGGCGGATCTACAGTTACCGCAACGGCTCAGGTGACAACAATTGGTTATTTTTACTTTGACGGAGCAGCATGGCAATCTCTTGTTTCAAAATCTGGTTCTGCTGTTTTTATTGCATCTTTAGGAAGTGGTAACGGAAGTGCTACAGCAACCAGTGTGACTTCAGGTACATTCACAACAATACCATTAAACATGGTGAAGAATGTAGGTGGAGGACTCTGGTCAAACAATATATATACTGTTCCAAGTTCGGGGACTTATTTAATAAAATCAAGTATAAGATTGGTGGACGGTAGTACAAGCCGAAACGTATTTCAGGCAGTTCATACAGCTAATTCCGATATTCCTGAAGGAATTTGGGATACAAATTCCGGTAGTAGATGGACGATGCTTTACACGAGAATTGCTTATTTCAATAAGAATGATCAGTTAAGATTGTATGTATATTCTGATGGAGCTATTGCAAATATATCCGATGCTTCACTTAACATCGTTTTATTAGGTCAAAACTAAATTTAAAGAAATCTTATCGTTTAAATTTAAATATTTTAAGCTTGAATTTAATATAAATAAAAACCTCAAAGAAATTTTCCTTGAGGTTTTTATTTATAAATTGTCTGCCCGACACGAGCTTACATATTCCTTCTATACTTCCCACCCACTTCAAACAAAGCGTTGGTAATCTGTCCCAGCGAACAGTATTTCACAGCATCCATCATCACATTGAAGAGATTCTGCTGATTGATCGCCGCGTATTGCAAAGTTTTCAAAGCGGCTTCGGATTTGTCTTGATTGGCTTGCTGGAAATTATGCAGCGTTTCTATCTGAACCTGCTTTTCTTCTTCAGTGGAACGGATCACTTCTCCCGGACGAACTGTTGGAGAACCGTCTTTTCCAAGGAAAGTATTTACCCCGATGATCGGATATTCTCCGGTGTGTTTCAGCCATTCATAATGCATAGATTCTTCCTGAATTTTTGATCGTTGATACATCGTTTCCATTGCACCCAAAACGCCACCTCGTTCTGTAATTCTGTCGAATTCTGCATAAACAGCTTCTTCAACCAAATCCGTCAGTTCTTCAATAATAAATGAACCTTGTAGCGGATTTTCATTTTTCGCCAATCCTAATTCTTTATTGATAATCAACTGAATCGCCATTGCTCTTCTCACAGATTGCTCAGTCGGAGTCGTAATTGCCTCGTCATAAGCATTGGTGTGCAAAGAATTACAGTTGTCATAAATAGCATAAAGCGCTTGAAGTGTTGTTCTGATATCATTAAAATCAATTTCCTGAGCGTGAAGTGATCGACCGGAAGTTTGAATATGGTATTTCAACATCTGGCTTCTTTCATCCGCACCATATTTCAGTTTCATCGCTTTTGCCCAAACTCTTCTCGCCACACGTCCGATTACCGAATATTCCGGGTCGATTCCGTTGGAGAAAAAGAAAGATAGGTTTGGTGCAAAATCATTGATATCCATTCCTCTGGACAAATAATATTCCACATAAGTGAAGCCGTTTGCCAATGTAAATGCCAACTGAGAAACCGGATTTGCACCTGCTTCTGCAATGTGATAACCTGAAATTGAAACCGAGTAGAAGTTTCTTACTTTTTCGGTAATGAAATATTCCTGAACATCACCCATCAATCTTAGGGCAAATTCAGTAGAGAAAATACAAGTGTTCTGAGCCTGATCTTCTTTTAAAATATCTGCCTGAACGGTACCACGGACTGTTGCAATCGTTTTAGCTTTAATTTCAGCATAAGCTTCGGCAGGAATTACTTCATCTCCAGTTAAACCTAATAATTTTAAACCTAAACCATTATTTGATGGCGGCAATTCGCCGTTGTATTTTGGTCTTTCTAAACCTCTGTCATCAAACTTTTCCTTAAGCTTAGCCTCAACCTTAGCTTCAAGATTATTTTCAGCAATATATTTTTCAACATTTTGATCAATCGCAGCATTCATAAAGAAAGCCAGCAACATCGGCGCAGGTCCGTTGATCGTCATTGAAACAGAAGTCATTGCATTCACCAAGTCAAATCCTGAATATAATTTTTTAGCATCATCTAATGTTGCGATAGAAACGCCCGCATTTCCGATTTTACCATAAATATCCGGTGGAAGAGCAGGGTCTTGACCGTAAAGTGTCACAGAGTCAAACGCTGTTGACAGACGTTTTGCATCCATTTCCGCGGAAACGTAGTGGAATCTTCTGTTGGTTCTTTCCGGTCCGCCTTCTCCGGCAAACATTCTCGTCGGGTCTTCTCCTGTTCTTTTGAAAGGATAAATTCCCGCTGTGTAAGGAAATCCTCCCGGAAGATTTTCCTGACCTTTCCATTTAATCAAATCTCCCCAATCGGTGTATTTTGGTAAAGAGATTTTCGGAATTTTAAGATGAGATAAAGATTCTGTTGAGGTCTCAACTTTAATTTCTTTTCCACGCACGAAATAAGAATAAAACTCAGCTTTGAAAGCCTCTTTCGTGTCATCCCAATTTTTCAGGAAGTCGATATTTTCCTGTTGAAGGTCTTTTTCTGCTTTCTGATATTCTGTATCTAACGTTTCATTAGAAAGAAATTTTTTCACGCCCTCAATATGATACATTTTTCTTGCTAAATCTGCCTGTTTTTCAACATTAGCATCATATTGTCTGTTGTTTTCAACGATTTCAGATAAATAACGAACTCTTCTTGGAGGAATAATGGTGATTTCTTCCGTGATTTCTTGCTCAACAAATCCTTGAAAGTGAGCAGCATTGTCACCCTGAGCTTGTCGAAGGGTTTCATTAACTTTTTCGATTAATCTGTTGAATAATTCAGTGGTTCCGTGGTCATTGAATTGAGAAGCTTTGGTCGCATAAACCGGCATATCATCCAACGGACTTTCCCACAACAAATGGTTTCTCTGGAACTGCTTTCTAACGGCTTGAAGTGCGTCTAAAGCACCACGCTTGTCAGATTTATTTAAAGCAACCAAATCCGCGTAATCCAACATATCGATTTTTTCCAACTGCGTAGATGCTCCATATTCAGGCGTCATAACGTACATTGAAACATCTGCAAAATCAGATACTTCCGAACCAGATTGTCCGATACCCGAGGTTTCCAGAATGATTACATCCGGATGAGCTAATTTCAACACATTCAATGCGGAATGAATGAATGGCGAAACAGAAACGTTGTTTTCTCTTGTCGCCATAGAGCGCATATAAACTCTCGGATCATTGATCGCATTCATACGAATTCTGTCTCCCAAAAGCGCACCTCCCGTTTTCTTTTTCGAAGGATCAATGGAGATGATGGCAATTTTTTTATCTGTATTGGAACGTAAGAAACGTCTTACCAATTCGTCTGTTAAAGAAGATTTTCCGGCTCCACCTGTTCCTGTGATACCGATAATTGGAATATGTAAATCTTTTGATTTTTCGTCAATGGCTTTTACCAGATCCGGTTTTTCGTCTGAAAAGTTTTCTACGGCAGAAATGATTTTGGCAATGCTTGTAGAATTTTCAAAACTGATTGAATCCAAATCACCCGCTTCTACATCTTTTCCTGTTGCGAAGTCAGATTTTTTCACCAAATCATCGATCATTCCCTGTAATCCAAGTTCACGGCCGTCGTCCGGAGAATAAATTCTGTCGATTCCGTAAGACATAATATCTTCGATTTCTTCGGGTAAAATTACTCCGCCTCCGCCGCCGAAAATCTTGATTTGCGGTGAGTTTTTCTCTCTTAAAAGGTCGTAGATATATTTAAAATATTCGTTGTGACCACCTTGATAAGAGGTTAAAGCAATTGCGTTTGCATCTTCCTGAATCGCAGTGTTCACCACTTCTTCAGCAGATTTGTCGTGACCGAGGTGAATGACTTCGCATCCTGTTCCCTGGATCACACGGCGCATTATATTGATTGCTGCATCGTGCCCGTCAAATAACGAGGCTGCGGTTACAATTCTTACTTTGTTTGTTGGCGTATATTTTTGGGTTTCCATATTGATTGTAGAAAATTTCTGAGTTTCCAAATATAACAATTTAATAAAAACTTATTTTATATATTCAAAATATTGATTTTAAAATATTTAAATATTTTTTTTAAAATATAAATTTCCTGTTTTAAGTTTTTAAAAAACTTTGCCTTCTATTAAGATTAAAAATGCAATGAAAGAAAAAGAGACTTAAACATAATACTCAATCAAGATAAAATAAGACCGTTTCACTTATTTCGAAATACAAAGGTTTAAAAATTTACAGTGGAAAAAGGACTTATTTAAATTGTGAGAGTTTATTCTCAAAATAAAATTCGTTATTTTTGTGTCATATTAAAATAGTATGCAGAAAGCATTGATGTATTTCGCCTTGGGAACGGTTCTAAGTTTCGTGATCAATTATCTTTTCATCAGCAGTGAAAATATTGGGTTAGATATTTTTTATTCAATTTCCTTCGGCTTGGCTTGGGGATTATCTTACTATCTTGATACTCCGAAATTTACTTTAGTTCAGAAATTGCTGAGTTCTTTTGCGGCAATGGGACTTTTGGTTTTAGTTGGTTCTTTGATATTCACTCTGGAATTGGCAATTCCTGCCATTCTGAAATTCTCTACGGTTTTTGTAGCGTATTATTTAATTGCGAGCTTCAGAGCTAATAAGTCTTTGCGTAATTAATATTGCTTCAAAAATTCTTCTTTGAAAACTGTCTTTATCACATTTGAATCTTATCATATATATAGATGCAGATTTATTAAGTTTAAATATGTTTTCACAATCTAAAAATAATTTGTACCTTTGCACACCCTTATGGGGAAAATTATGTTTAATCTTTAACTAAAACGTGTGAATACATTAAGTTACAAAACTGTTTCAGCGAACAAAGCTACTGCAAATAAAGAATGGGTTGTAGTAGACGCTGAAGGACAACCGTTAGGAAGACTAGCTTCTAAGGTTGCAAAGATTTTGAGAGGTAAGCACAAAGCAAACTTTACACCTCACGTAGATTGTGGTGATAATGTTATTGTTTTGAATGCTGGGAAAGTAACCCTTTCCGGAACCAAGTGGGCAGACAAGACTTATATCTGGCATACAGGTTATCCTGGTGGTCAGAAGTCTATGACGGCGACTGAACTTCTAAAAAAAGATTCTTTAAAAGTATTGGAAAAATCTGTAAAAGGTATGCTTCCAAAAACTAAATTAGGATCTGCTTTGTTCAAAAACCTTTATTTATATGAAGGAACTGAGCACAAGCATGAAGCTCAACAGCCTAAAACACTTAATATTAACGAATTTAAATAATTAATATGTCTATAGTTCACAAAATCGGAAGAAGAAAGACTTCTGTAGCAAGAGTTTATGTAAAACCAGGTTCTGGTGTGATTACAGTAAACGGTAAAGAAGCTGCAACTTATTTCTCTACAGACGTAATGGTTTATAAATTAAATCAGCCGTTTATCCTTTCTGAAACTGCAGGTCAGTATGACGTTACCGTAAATGTTTTCGGTGGTGGTAATACAGGTCAGGCAGAAGCTATCAGATTAGGTATTTCTAGAGCGCTTTGCGAAATCAATGCTGAGTACAGATTGTTATTGAAGCCTGCAGGTTTACTTACAAGAGATGCAAGAATGGTAGAAAGAAAGAAACCAGGTCAGAAAAAAGCAAGAAAGAGATTCCAGTTCTCAAAACGTTAAGAATTGCGGTAAGCTTAAAGCATTATGCAATAGGCTTTTTGAAAAACTTATTAAACTTTTTAACTCGCTTGAAAGCTTACAGCTTAATGCCTAAAGCCTAAAGCAAATTGCCCGTTACGTTTAGCATCCAAACACTTCTCCCATCTAAAGAAGTTGTTGATTGTTTAAGAAACGGAAAGTAAACTAACAAAAACAGAAAACATGGCAAAAGCAAATGTAAAAGACCTTCTAGAGGCTGGTGTACACTTCGGTCACATGACTAGAAAGTGGAATCCAAATATGGCTCCATACATTTTTATGGAGAAAAATGGTATTCACATTGTAGACTTACATAAAACAGCTGTTAAATTGGATGAGGCGTGCAGCGCTTTAGAAAAATTAACTTCTGCAGGTAAAAAAGTTCTTTTCGTAGCTACCAAAAAGCAAGCGAAAGAAGTAGTTGCTAAGCACGCTGCTGAACTTAATATGCCTTATATTACAGAAAGATGGCCGGGAGGTATGTTAACGAATTTCGTTACAATCAGAAAAGCTGTAAAGAAAATGAACTCTATCGACAAAATGAAAAAAGACGGTACGTTCGAAACTTTATCTAAAAAAGAAAGATTACAAGTTGACAGACAAAGAGCTAACTTAGAGAAAAACTTAGGTTCTATCTCTGACATGGTGCGTCTTCCTTCTGCAATCTTCGTTGTAGATATCATGAGAGAACACATCGCTGTAACTGAAGCTAAGAAATTAGGTATTCCAGTTTTCGGTATTGTTGATACAAACTCTGACCCAAGAAAAGTTGACTTCGTTATCCCAGGAAACGATGATGCTTCAAAATCTATCGATATGATCTTAAGCGTAGTTTCAGATTCTATCAAAGAAGGTCAGTCTCAGAGAAAAGCTGATAAAGAAAAATCTAAAGAAGAAGGAGAAGTAGTATCTGCTGATAAAGATGCAGATTTCGACGCTGCTGCTGAATAATTGAGATTTTATCTTTGAAATAATAAAATCCGCTAAACTTGTTTAGCGGATTTTTTATTTTTAGATTATTATTTTATTTAGTCTGAAAGCTTTACCGAATAAGAATTTGAAATGAATTTTGAAGTCTGATAAGAAGATTGACAAACCATCCCTGAAAGTTTATACGTTTGATTTTTAGGAAGCATTACAGAACCTATCTTTCCTTTTCCAATGGGTATTTTCTTAAAATAATTATTCCCGGTAACAGTCAAAACCATATTGCAACGTGATGTATTTTCTACAGTCAATGCTGTTTTAGACTCTTCAGGAGATTCACCGTTTAATAAATAGGTCAATACTTCTGCAGTCTCAGATTTGTAGGTTTTTAAAACTTCCAGATATTCTTTTTCAGTATTTGAAGAAGAATTTGTAGCAGGATAATTATTGTGTGTAGGCATACAACTGTTTAAAACAAATAAAATCACCGAACAGCTAAACAGTCTTTTCATATCACTTTTTCTTCTTTTTCTTTTTGGTTAAATTAGCTTCTTTTAAGATATCTTTTTCTTCTAAATCCCTTGCAGGGCTATTGTTTAAAGCTAAATTTTTATTTTCATTAATTTGTTTGTATTCAGGATTGTTGATGACCACCTGAATGTTTTTCATGATCAATTTTTGTGATGTGTATTTTACATCACAGACATTTCCAGAAATAGAATAGTTGTCTTTATCCAGAACAATAAAATTTTCATTGTGAGACGGAACAGCCAGATTATAAAACTTTTTTCCAGTGATTTTTAAAACCATATTGCAATCAGAATTATTTCTAAAAAGTAATATCGCTTCATTGCTGTTGATGTCTTCATTGAACATCGAATTGAGAAGTTTTATGGTTTTTTCCTTATGCTCGGAAGTGTTTTCGGCGATAAGTTTTTTAAACTCCTCAGAATCATCAGAAAAAGTTTTTCCTTTTAAATTTTGAGGAAATTCTGTGATAATGGGCCGAACTTCCATTGGTTTTGCTGTACGAGCGCCTTTCGTCCACTCGCTATTTTTAAGCGCAATCAATTTAGATTGTAAAATGTGTTTTTTAGGATCTTCGGGATGGGCATTTTTTAAATATTCTTCGATCTCTGAAATATTTGTGTTTGTCAAAATATCCTCACGATTTGTGTTTTGAGTAGAACAAGATAATGTGAGAGCGAAGAATAAAAGAAATAGTGTGTTTTTTTTCATCAAATAATGTGTGTTTTAATTTATTCTGAATTTTATATAGGTAATTGTTTTTCCCTTGGCAGAAAAAAGTTCTTCGTAATACGTTTTGATGTCTCTTAAATGTGGCGTGTTCGGATCATATTCCAAAGCTCCGTAGATATCATGATGAGCGGAGATAATTTCATAACCTGCCCCTTGTAAATATCCCAATGTGTAACCATGCAGGAATTCCGAATCTGTTTTGAGATGAACAATTCCGCCAGGTTTTAGAAATTTTTTGTATCGATCAAGAAAATCAGGGTGAGTCAATCTATGCTTTGTACGTCTGTATTTTATTTGCGGATCGGGGAATGTGATCCAGATTTCATCAACTTCATTTTCTGCGAAAAAATGGTCGACCAATTCTATTTGTGAACGGATGAATGCCACGTTTTTCATGTCATTTTCCACAGCTTCTTTAGCCCCAAACCAAAATCTGGCACCTTTGATATCAATTCCGATAAAGTTTTTTTCGGTAAAAGTTTTGGCAAGTCCTACTGTATATTCACCTTTTCCGCAACCTAATTCTACAACGATAGGATGGTCGTTTTTAAAGAAATCTTTCCTCCAGTTTCCTTTCAGTTCAAAGCTATTAATGGCTTCATCTCTTGTCGGCTGAATGACGTTTGGTAATATTTTATTCTCTGCGAATCTTGCTAATTTGTTCTTGCCCATGTCTAAATATGAAATCTCGCAAAATTAGCAAAAATAACATAGAATTCATTGATATTTAACCCTAAAAGAAAGAACTTGAATCAGTTTTTAGAAACTACTTTTTTGATGAACTTCCCAATGCGACCATCAATGGTTTTTGAATGGTTTTCTGTGAGGCATATTGAGCGCCACAGA
>Ga0302215_10001746_pt1 | contig 15325 bp, 14 predicted proteins | sample II_Fen_N3_1_FD_194580 | JGI IMG/M metagenome (GOLD analysis project Ga0302215, IMG submission 194580) | Peat permafrost microbial communities from Stordalen Mire near Abisko, Sweden - II_Fen_N3_1 | ecosystem: Environmental > Terrestrial > Soil > Wetlands > Permafrost | place: Sweden: Abisko...
TGGAGTTTATCTATTTAGTAGAAGGAGATATTGATTACAAACTGGGTGAGGCGATGATTACCATGAATCAGGGTGATTCACTTTTTTTCGACGGACGTGTGCCTCATCTGAAAATCAACAACTCGACGACAACTGCACGTATACTCGTAATTTATCTATTATTTAATTCGTAAAAACAAAACAACTTATGTCACAACTTGTAGAAATGATCGTTTTTGATATGGCCGGAACCACCATAAAAGATAACCATGAAGTGGAAGATTGCTTTATCAAAGCTGTAAATGAAACCGGATTAACGACCACCCACGACGAAATAAACGCCATGATGGGATGGTCGAAGCGAAATGTATTTGAAAAACTGTGGAAAAAAGAATTGCCTAAGGCATCAGCAAAGGATTTAGCCAAACGGATTGATTATTCGTATGATGCTTTCCGCGAAATTTTGGAAGCACACTATATGCACACCGCCATAATCCCGACGGAAGGAACTATAGAGGTATTCGAATTTCTAAAAGAACAGAATATAAAAATTGCACTTACAACCGGATTTTACCGGAAAGTAACCGACATCATTCTACAAAAATTAAATTGGAATGTAGGTTCGGGTCAAAATAACGTCGGCAATGAATTGATCAATGCATCAGTCAGTAGCGATCAGGTGATAGCAAGCCGACCGGCTCCTTTTATGATTTTTCGCGCTATGGAACTTTGTAATGTTACAGACGTTAGAAAGATTATCAAGATTGGCGACACACCGTCCGACCTGGCCGAAGGAAAAAATGCAGGTTGCCTTTATTCCTTTGGAATAACTAACGGAACTCATTCAAAAAGTGAGCTGGAAATATATGAAAATGACGGCTTGCTGGAAAATCTCTTTCAGTTTAAGACCAGGCTTGAAAGCATTTTGTAAAATGATCCAATAAAATAAGAACCTATGACAACACTAAAACACCTGAGTTTATTCATTCTCCTGTTGGCAATGCATGCGGTTCAAGCTCAATCGGTGGATGAAATCTCTAAAAGCAGACTAATACTGCCAAATGGCTGGGGACTGAGCCCGGTAGGAAAAATGCTCACGCTTGGTGATCTTCCACTGAATATTGCTGTATCGCATTCGCAAAAACTGCTGGCAGTTACGAACAACGGACAAAGCACGCAAAGCATTATACTCGTTGATGCGGTGAAACAAACCCTACTCGACTCCGTGATAATCGGTAAATCATGGTTAGGACTGGCCTTTTCGGCAAACGATCAATTTCTGTATGCATCGGGAGGAAACGACAACTGTATAGTCAAATACAGTCTGGCCAACCAAAAACTAAAGGCTGTGGACACACTGGCATTAGGCAAACCGTGGCCGGTACGAATATCCGTTGCCGGTATTGCGGTGGATGATGCAAGCAATAAATTATACGCAGTCACCAAAGAAGATAATGCCTTGTATGTGTACGACCTGAAAGGCAAACATATTCTGTCTCGCACTCCCCTGGGAGGAGAAGGGTATAACTGCATCCTGTCTCACAGTAAAAACGAACTTTACATCAGCTGTTGGGGAAGCGGCAAAATCATGATTTGGGATACGCAGCAAGCTAAGTTTTCGTCCGACATTGCCGTTGGTAGCAATCCTAACGATATGTGTCTGACAAAAAATGGAAAATATTTGTTCGTCGCCAATGCAAACGATAACTCTGTATCGGTTATAGACCTCCGAAAAAGACAAGTAATCGAAACGCTCAATGCAGCTTTGTTTCCTCATTCGTTGGCCGGTTCTACCACCAACAGTGTAGCACTGAGTGAAGACCAGAAAAAGCTCTTCATTGCCAATGCCGACAACAATTGTCTGGCGGTATTCGATGTAAGTGAACCCGGAGAAAGTGTTAGTAAGGGATTTATTCCAACAGCCTGGTATCCTACCTGTGTGCGTACGGTAGGAAAAACCATTTTCATTTCCAACGGAAAAGGAAATATGTCAATGGCCAATCCTGACGGACCGAATCCCTACGGAAGAGACGAAGAAGTGGTGTACCAACAAGGAGGAACCACCGAGAAATCAGCTCCTGTGCAATATATCGGAGGGCTTTTCAAAGGAAGTCTTCAGATACTGAATAACCCTACCGATAAAGCTTTGGCTGTTTATACCAAAAGTGTATATAAAAACACCCCCGACCCACAAGGCAAAGACTTCAAAATTCCGGAAAACAACCCGATTCCACACCAACCAAGCGCTACTTCGCCCATCAAATACGTATTTTATATCGTCAAGGAAAACAGAACCTACGATCAGGTTTTAGGCGATATGCCCGAAGGGAATGGGGATAAAAATCTCGTACTCTTCGGCGAGAAAGTTACTCCCAATCAACATGCCATTGCGCGTGAGTTCGTTCTTCTCGACAACTTCTATGTGAACGGCGAAGTGAGTGCCGATGGGCACAACTGGAGCTTAGGAGGATATGCCACCGATTACCTGGAAAAAACCTGGCCGACAAGCTATGGCGGACGCGGAGGCGATTACGATGCAGAAGGAAACCGAAAAATTGCCAACAACAAAGATGGATTTATCTGGGACTTTTGCAAACGGAATGGAGTGAGCTACCGCACCTATGGAGAATTTGCAGACGATTATAAACCGAATATTCCTGTGCTGAAAGATCACTTTTGTCCCTTTTATACGAGCTGGGATCAGAAGGTTCGCGACACTATCCGATTCACACAATGGCGCAAAGACTTCGACTCCTTGCTGGTTCGTCAGTCTTTGCCACGGCTCAATACTCTCCGCTTTATCAACGACCATACCGAAGGTTTGAACAAAGGTAGACCAACTCCCAAAGCACACTGTGCTGATAATGATTTAGCCGTGGGGATGTTTGTCGATTACCTCAGCCATTCGCCCATCTGGAACGAAAGTGTGGTCTTCGTTGTGGAAGATGATGCTCAAAACGGTCCCGACCATGTGGATGCTCATCGTTCACCGGCCTTTGTGGCAGGAGGATTCGTAAAAACAGGTTTTGTGGATCACACCATGTATTCTACAGCCGGTATGCTTCGCACCATGGAACTTATTCTGGGTATTCCGCCCATGAGTCAGTACGATGCTTCGGCCGAACCCATGTGGCGCTGTTTCGACAATACCCCGCAGCATCAACCTTATCGCGTTAAACCTCATCAGGTTGATCTGAACGAAGTAAATACCGATACCAGCAAATATGCATACATCAGTCAGAAACTCGACTTCAGAAAAGAAGACGAAGCCCCCGACGGTATTTTGAATGAGATAATTTGGAAAGCAGTAAAAGGAATTGACAGCCCCTGTCCGCCCTCTGTTCATGCTGCATTTTTTATAAACAGATAGAATGAAGGTCTGACTTTCATATTATTGTCCAATAAATTTTCCATACAAAAGCAAAAGAGCTGATAAATCATTATCAGCTCTTTTTAGTATTAATATAGCGCAGCTTGAGATTTTTAAAAAGAGTTTGTAAGTAAAACTGATACTAAGATTTTTATTAAGACAAATACCTATTCACTGTAGCGTAAATCATTGCTGCTTTCAATGTTTGGTATAACATCCTGCTATGTCAAAGTTAGAAGGAAAGCTCCAGCTTTCCATATTCCCTTTTTGATATGCAAGGCAAGAGCCTTGCTTTTAGCAGCGACATAGCGAAAGACGCTATGCCGAACAACCCAAGGCAACCTACGCTCAACTGAGTCGTAGTTTTCTGTTTTTGAAAATTTTATTTTTAGTCATCCCCTAAAATCCATAAATCATCGTAATTATAGCTTATCCCAATCTTTTTCAATTAATGCGTAAATTAAGTCATCAACCCACTTTCCATTTATTAATAAACTCTCAACAAAATGAGCTTCTTTCCGAAATCCAATTCTTTCAACCAATCGAATAGAATTTTTATTATTTGGGTCAATCGAAGTAATAATCCGATGCTTATTCAATCTTTTAAACAAATAGTCAATTACTATTTTAATAGATTCTGTTGCATATCCTTTATTCTGAAAATCTTTATTCAACGTACATCCTATTTCAACTTGTTTATTATCGCTGTCGAAAAAGTGAATTCCTAAGTCGCCAATTATTTTTTGCGTTTTTTTCTCTATGATGACTAGTTGAAACCAAGTATCAGGTTCATTAAATTTTGTTGAAATCTTTCCAATAAAGATTTCAACATCATCAATTGTTTCGGGAATCCAACCTTGGTATTTGTTTGTTTCTGTATCTGAACGATATTCAAATATTTCATTTTTGTCAGCAAGAGTAATCGGTCTAATAATTATTCGTTTAGTTTCTAATTCCATTTGTTTATTTATTATTAAATCCCCCGTCCCTCCGGATATATCTATCTTATTGTTTGCAGAATATTTCTGACTGGTTGTTGGGATTTTCTTTTAATCCCAACTTTTTGTATTCTTAGGATTTGCAATCCGTTCTTTAAAATAGAACAATTTGTCTATCGGATTTAAAATCCTCATAGTACAAAGAAGTGGGATTGCAATTAGCTACGCTGACCGTTGGTTCCCACCGACCAACCCGCACCTTTGTGCAAGTAAAGGTTATTATCCATAAGGACAACACGAAAATTATTCTACGAATCTACCCTTATACTTGTCGTAATTATTTCTTACATCATTAGCTAATTCATCTAAAAAAAGTTCCCCAATTGCATTAAAAGAGTTTATTTCATCTTCTGACAAAACTATTTCTCTTTCAAACAAACCTACTGTTCCACATAATACTGATAAAATTATTGTTCCTTTTTTATCTTCGTATAGTGAATAATTCCATTGTTTTGTAAAAATATTTTTCATTTTATAATACTTCCCCCGTCCCTCTGGATATATCTATCTTATTGTTTGCAGAATGATTCTGACTGGTTGTTGGGATTTTCTTTTAATCCCAACTTTTTGTATTCTTAGGATTTGCAATCCGTTCTTTAAAATAGAACAATTTGTCTATCGGATTTAAAATCCTCATAGTACCATGCTGCCGCACGATTTCATCGTGTGGCAAACCATCAACTAATCTCCAAAACCTTTCTTTTTTGTATTTCCACGCTATATAATCGCGCGGGAGCGGTAGGAGTTTTTTCTTTAGTTATCGTTTCGGGAAAACGGATTCAACATAAAGACTTTCATTCATAAATTCATTGTCTGTGTCAAATCCATGTTCTTTTAATATTTTCAATCCGAGTTCATAATTTTCTTCACTGACAGATAATTTAGCACATCCTGAGACATGAAAAGGGCAATCGGCTTCTGCCATTAATACAGTATTCTTTTCCGACTCAATTCCATTTAATTTCAATAAGATTTGTGCGTCACTACATTCCCAGTGCATCATGGTAATCATTAAATTCTTTCTATTGCTCATGTTTTTCTTTATTAAGTATCTATTAAGTATGTATATCAGCACCTTCGCTGCCGCACGATTCTATCGTGTGGCAAACCATAAACTAATCGCCTATTCCTAGCATTCCCACGCGATGCAATCGCGCGGGAGCGGTGAGCGGTGTTAGCAGCATACCATTTTTATTTCATTGGAGGTTTACCAATGTCTGCAAGTTTCTTATTTAATGCATCTCTTTTCGATTTCAAGATTGCTGGTTGCACAAAATAGAAATCAAACAAGGCTTCAAGAACATCTAATAACCATTCTGATTCGCCAGGTTCAACATCAACAATTTCCCCCGTTGCTGTACTTTTTAATGGGTGAGCCGCAAAGTTTCCAATATTTCTAATTGCATCAATGCTTTCAGACAAATGTGTAGGAAGAGAATTACTGTCAATCAACTGTTGAATTTCGTTAGATAGATTGCCACTTTTTACTTTAGCTTTTTCTCTTAATATATTTTGTAAACATCTTCTACTCAAGGCAGCACTAGCTTTGGAGCTTAATGAAAATGTCAAACAAGCTTCTTTGTAATCCTTTGCAAAAATATCATCTACTTCAGGTGGAACTGGTGGGCGGCTAGTAGCAAACGGTCTTACTGTTTGTCTGTAGTGAATACTTGATAGTCCTATTGGTTGACTGTTCATATTCTTTCTAGGTAAACCTGAAGCTAAATCAATGATTTTTTTTCCACAGTTAGGATTAGGACAATTCATGGAATAAATTGACCAGAATGTATCTTTGTCTCCATTTAAAAATGTTTCTGTGAAATTTGGATTTATTTCAACCAAGCAATGTGGACATTTCATTTTATTTATATTTAAAAGTTAGTTTGTTATATTTTTTTTATGGCTTCTGCAAACATACGAGGCGTGTGTTATGCCCTCGTTCTTTTTTATTCGATTTCTGCAAACAATGAAGGTGTCAAGTTTTCATTGTTGCTTGTTGTTTCAATTCTGTTTTTTCTTTTGTATACAGTTCTAAAGTTTTCATCATCACCATAACTCACAATGTCAAATACATTTATGCTTATTTTCTCAGAATCATCAATAGTAGAAGTCGTTTTAGTTACTTTCATGCTGCAATTGATAAATGTTCCATTGCTAAATTTTATTATGTGTTGGTAAACATTCTCTAAAAACACTTTGTCACTCACTCTAAATTCAATAGGTACACCATTATATATTCCTTTCCAGAAATCCTTTCTTCCTTGTATTAACACAGGAGCAACAATATGTATTTTTGCATCAGCTTCAGTAATAGTAGATTTTAATTCAGCAGGTAAAATGCATTTGTCGAAGTCATCGGAGTTAATTGTCACCTTTTCAAACACTGTCTGGTTTTCCTGTTTGATTGCATCAATTTCTATTGAGTCTATTCTTTTTTCTTTCTTTGCAGATCTAAAAAAATTGCTTTTTATTTTTTTTAGGTCTTTGTCATTTTCCGCTATATAGTCAAACTCTTCACTTGATAATGTGCCAGATTTGATAGCTTCTTTTATTTTTAATAGATTCTCAAGCCTATTTTTTGTTTCCTCTGTATGATTAATAGCTGGTGAGAAATTTGAAGTAAAAAACTGATTTACTGCACTTGTAATTAAAGCTGTTATAATAATTAACAACAAAGGGTTCTTGACTATTATCTTATATAAGTCTTTAACTCCACCTTCATTTTTTGCAAACACTTCTAATTCAATTGGTTCATCTAAATACTTGTTTAGAAGAGCAATTGCTTGGATAAATTGTTTTGCACACTCATTATGCACTCTCGCATTCATCGAATGCAAGTCTTTGTCATTCAAAAAGTAATGCAATTGTAAAGTTATTGAGTTGGGGTCAGTCATAAATAATTAGTTATTAGTTTATGATAATAATGAAAAAATGAAAAATATAGTTTATTACTTTTGTTTCTTCTCTTTGCTTTCAATTACACTTCTACTTCTTATTTTTAATGATTCCCTTTCAACATATTTTTTCAAATTGGTCTGGCTATACTTCTCCAATTTGACAAATAGCTCAAAATAGCTAAGCAATGATTGTTCATAAACAATTAAATTGTCATGACGATGTTTAGCAGTCAATAACATGTTTTTTTCATAAGACATCATGTCTTGATGAAAGCCATGTGTTTGTATGTCTGTTAATAGTCTTAATAGTTCAGTATCTAAAAACATGCTTTTTTCAAGCACGATCTTTAAAAAATAATCGATTTGGTGGGTGTACTTGATCATTATTCCAAAGAAATGTGGTATTGTTATAAATCCAGGAAGTTCATTTTTTATTTCTTTTTCTTCATTAGGATTTATCGTAGAACAAATAGTTTTGATTTCGTCTTTATTAGGATATATTTTTAATTCTCTGTCATATATGCTTGTTTCAAACGGAATATATTCTAAACCAGCATTACTTCTAAGAGAAAAACAAAAATAGACACAATTATTCATGGCAACATAAATGTAATCAGCAACAAATGGTAATATAATTCTTTTATCTTGATTAGACTTGAAAACATATATAATCACATAAAATATGTAAGAAGTCAAATAAGCGATTGAGATAGTTTCAATCAGCCTATTAATAGTGTCAACATCAAGCCACAATGGAGCTGATATGTAGAAGTTCTTAAAGAAATTTATCCACACTATCAAAATTATAGACAGTGTGAATAATGCGTTTATCAATACTTTGTAAAGTTTCATAATTTTTCAATTTGTTGATTCAATCTTCTACTTACTTTTTTTTCTAGAATGTGGCATAACATCTGTATATGCGCTGTTCTATTTGGATATGCGCTGTTCAATTGCGTATATTTCCACTTTATGTCGGGTACTATATTTTTACAAGCCCAAAGATAATAACATTACTTTACAATATCAATTATTATGTTGTTTTTTTTAATTTAGACAATTATATGCATAGTTTCTTATCAGAAAACTCTTCAAAAAAAACAAACCGTCTCCGGCAATACTACCGGAAACGGTTTTCGGGAAAAAATTTCTAACTCTGGGTGGATTGACTATCGGCAGGTCAAACGGAGTTTTTAGCAGCCGGAGTCAATTTTTCTCCGGTTAAGGAGAAGGATCATTTCAACTTTTTTCTACAGTATTAACCTACCACCATGGCACTCGCCACACTGCTCCATGGACCTGCTTCGCCGCGAGTATTCACCCACCGGAGCCAGTAGTATACTGTTTTTCCTGCCTGTGTTCCATCAAATGTAACTACATAGGGCGACGAGGTGCAGGTAGCCTGATACACCAGTTCCGAAACTAGCTTAGGAGCTTCTCCATCTACTTTCATATAGATTTCGCATCCGTGCACGCCTTCTGGTTTAGCCTTGCTGCGTGGGGAGGCTTCATCGGAAAAATTGATAGAGTGTTGTTTTCTTATAGAAAAATCAATTGTAGCCACAGGGCAGGTATCGGGTTTTGCCACCGGTGTACGTGTTCCTGTTTTTACGGTCAGACCCAAACGGGTGCGATCACTATCCGTTACCTTAGAATTGTTACTCAACCATTGAGCGGTAAAGGGACGGATTACATCTACATAATTGAAGCGGGCATCGTCTTTTGCCTGTACATCGGCCGAAGTACGATTTTGTTTGTTACTTGCTTTAGAAAAAGCAGTATCACAGACGCTTTTTTTCGCTTTCAATAAAGTTACATCCTCTATAGCTATTCCCCAAGCAGTTGCGTTTTGTTCAACATCTTGAACAAAATCGCCTTGCCACAGGTTAAATGCGCCATCGCTATGAGGAATAAAATCAGTATTACTCATATGCATGATTTTTTTATGAGTTACTAAATAAAAAATATATTAATAGTTAGAAATTTTACATGTTATGCTATTATTCAGATCATTAGTAGCCAGAATGTGTCTTTTCTTTACCGTTTCATATTTTAATACGAGAGCTTTGTAACTTATGACAACTGTTTCGTAACTTAATCCAGAAGTTCTATAACTTATTACAGGAGTTCTGTAATTAAATCCAAGAGCTTCGTAACTTATTACAGATATTTCGTAACTTAATACGGACGCTCTGTAATTAAATCCAGATGCTTCGTAACTTAATCCAGAAGCTTCGTAATTAAATCCAAAAGCTTCGTAATTAAATCCGATAGTTCCGGAGTAAAATTCCGCCGGTTTATATAAACAGCTGGATATATGCTATCTTGTTTTCAAATTAAAAAAATATTTTTCAAATTTCCAAGAAAAGTCATATATACATCGTAAATTTTCTGGCGTTAATAATTAGTTTAAAATCAATAAAATAACGATTGACCTAAAAAATATTTTATATACATCGAAATTCAGGCATGAAAAATAGCGGTATTTTAACCAACGTAAAATACCGCTAAATGCGTAGATCTAAAAAAAAGGATGATTGAAAAAGAGAAATGGAGGAGAGAAAGATAAATAGGAATAAGTGCAGTTAAGTAGTAGAAATTAAATAATGTCGTATAAGTAAATCTAGAAATGGAAAAAGATTAGAACGCGGATAAACGCTGATATAGCGGATTTTATACGGATTTTAATTTCGACAAGTCGAAATGATTTTCAAAGGTTTATATTCTTATCTGTCATGCTTGCATGACTAAAATCAGTTTTGTATCCGTTTAATTATCATCCGTTTTTATCCGCTCAATCCGTAAAATCAGCGTTCCATTCTTTTTTAAAAATACGACAATATATTCTTCCGCTTACTTACATTATACACATATCATATTGCGGAATAAAAGAAACATAATGTCAGGCAAATTAAAACAACCTCTCGGCAAAAGGTATCAGCAAAGCAGTCATAATGCCCATAATACCAATAGCCAGTCCACTGATAGCACCTTCTACTGCTCCCATTTCCATGGCGCGGGCAGTGCCTAAAGCATGAGAAGCAGAACCCATAGCCAGGCCTTGTGCTATTTTACTTTTAATCCCTAATTTTCTAAGTACTATGGGTCCGGCAAGTCCGCCAAATATACCGCATATCACCACAAAAGCTGCCGTAAGCGAAGGAACTCCACCGGATTTTTCGGATAAGCTCATGGCTATCGGCGTAGTAACCGATTTTGGAGCCAACGAAGCCATCATGATGTGATCGGCTCCCATTAATTTGGCAACAAGCACTACACTTAGTATGCCCACCAGGCTACCCACAAATACGGACGTAAGGATAGAAACCACGTTTCCGCGTATATGTTCTATTTGTTCGTAAAGCACATAACCCAATGCCACCACACTGGGACCAAGCATAAAGTTCAGTATGCGGGTTTGCTTGTAAAATGTCGGGTAATCGATACCTGTAAGCTTCAGAAAAGGAATAATGATAATCATCGAAATAAGCAGCGGCGGAAGCAAAGCTATTTTTGTACGTTTATAGATGAACACACCCAATAAAAATGTACCCATCGAAAACATCAACAGAAAAACCTCAGTGCTGATAAACGGTCTGATTTGGTCTAATACATTATTCATAATTTGGGTCCTCCATTTTTTGCCCTGTTTTTTTCAAATCTTTCCTGTATGAGCGCTACGGTAACAATGGTAAGCACAGTGCTAATGGCAATGGCTATAAGAATAGTGAATAACGATTTGGAGAGTAGCTCAGCATACACCATCAGCCCAACAGCAGCAGGAATAAAGAACACAGCCATGTTTTTGGTTATTACAGTAGCTGCATCTTTGACATTGTCCGGCTTAATAACCTTGAAAAAAAGGCATACAAAAAGTAATACCATGCCCAATACGCTACCGGGTATGAAACCCCGAATAAGCAAACTAAGCATTTCGCCCAGAAAATAGAACAGCAAAATAAAGAAAGAACCTTTTATCATAACTCACAATTTATAGATCGAGAAAAATCAGTTTGTATGATCAGATCATGAAAAGTATAAGATGTAACGGTTGAAATAAACCAACGCATTATAGGTTGGCAGAGAAATTATTAAGAGGCTTTCCTATAAGTTTTATTTGAACGCAAATTACACAAATCAACGCAAATGCTATTTTTGTAAATAGAACGATGTTAGCCATTTATAATTTATATTCATTTGCGGTTGTTTGCGTAATTTGCGTTCTTTTTTCTTTCGGGACACCCTCTTAATAAAGCATTCCTAAAAGAGGTACATCACCGAAGCCAGTACACGATGGTTATTTACCGTATAAGGATTGGTTGAACTTCCGTCGCGCTGAATTGTACCATAAGCAGCCGTTGTAAAATCATACTCCAATCCGAATCTTACATTTGATAAATTATAGCTTACCTCGGGTGCTACACGATATAAATGATCGACAACAGACTGCGATGCATCATAATAGCCATAGCCGTAAGCAGTGTATTTACCACCTTTACGTGCAGCCAGATTCTCGTTTGTTCCCAAATTTTGAGACAGTCCAAGGAGCACACCCACCTGAATTTTTGTTCCGTACACTATGTTCAGCCACGTGCTTAGATTATTGAAGTTGGTGTATTTCAATACCGTGGTAGAGTCGGCAGCATATTTACTCACGCCATATCCGCCCAACATAAGCTGATCGCTCAGGTTTTCACCATAAATAGCTTTCGCTTTAATCTGAAATTTGTTGTTTACATACTGGCTATAAGCTACAGCACTTAACGACGAAACATTTTTTACATCAGGTTTAATCGATTTAAAATCAACCCCTACTCCATTGGTCCAATGCGTATTTTTATTCTCCAAACCTACAAAAAGATTCGGGAGTAAAGCATTTTTCATATACGTATTAATCGTTCCCTGAGGTCCTTGCGATGCATATTGCATTTCGTAAAGCGTAGCTGCCGTAAATGAAAGAGTAGAACTCAAACTTTGTTTTAAACGTACCTGAGGACTGCGGTTAAATGGTTGGAAAGGTGCTCCTGCATTGGCCGAAAAGGTAGAAGGAATCACACTTCCGAATAAAGGATGCCAGGTTTGGCCTACGAGTAATTCGGTTTTAGCCCAGTTAAGTTTCATGTAAGCCTGACGGATGCGAAAAACATAATAGGAAGTTCCAAAACCTGCAAAGTCGGCTTCAATTTTACCGGAGGTTTTAGCACCCAACACAGGTGTTCCGGTAATATCTACACCAAGGCGAGTGTTGACACTAAGCATTTCGGCTTGAGCAACTGCATTTTTATCAACACCGGCATTGAGTTCTATTGGTTTTGGAAATAACTGAATAATACCATCGACCATCTCTACATTCTGACGGGAATTATAAAAGAAATCATTACCTACGTAACCGTATATTTTAGTTTTTGTAGTTTGTTCCTGGGCAAAAGCCAGCGTAGCAAAAGCTATTAAAATACAGGAAAGTAGTTTTTTTAATGTCATGTTTAAATTTTTAGATAAGAAACTATTAGTATTAGATTTAAGTAGTCAAAACTATATAATGTAGTGTAAGTAAATCTAAAAATGGAAAAAAAGATTAGAACGCGGATAAACACAGATATAGCGGATTTTTATACGGATTTTAATCTCGACAAGTCGAGATGATTTTCAATAGTTCATGTATTTATCTGTCATGCTTGCATGACTAAAATCAGTTTTAAATCTGTTTAATTTCATCCGCTTTTATCCGCTCAATCCGTAAAATCGGCGTTCCATTTTTTTTGAAAAATACTACATTATATCTTCCACTTACATATCTGGTGGAAGGAGTGCAAAAAAACGCGTAAATCGGGCGGTTATTAATAGCCCATCAAATGTTCTATCAGAATTTTCAGACCAATACCTATAAGAATGACTCCACCCAGAATTTCAACTTTAAAATGAAATCGTTTGCCGAAATGCACACCGATAAACATCCCAGTGAGTGTAAACAGAAAACTGATGAATCCAATTATAAGTATGGCTTCCCATATTGCTCCTGAGTATGGAATCAGTACAATACCTGTTGCCAATGCATCGATACTGGTTGCCAGTGCCAACGATAACAGCACTGACCATTTAAACGGATTCGAAGCCTCCTCCGAGTCGGGATCTTTAGGCTTAAATCCTTCAAATATCATCTTCCCTCCTATTATTGCTAAAAGTCCAAAGGCTATCCAGTGGTCAAAGGCTTTCATATAGTCAGCATAACCTACACCCAGCGTATAACCTATCATAGGCATAACAGCCTGAAACAATCCAAACAGCAGTGCCATCCGAAGAGTAAGCCATACATAGTACTTCTTAGCGTGCATTCCTTTGCTTATCGAAACAGCAAAGCAATCCATAGCAAGTCCGATGGCGATAATGATAATTGAAAGAATATCCATTTATTTGAATGTAAAATGTAGAAATGTAAAATGTAGAAATGAGTCCACTATAAATGTTTTATAGTGGACTCAAATTAAGCTCAATAACTGCTACTGGTTATCATTTTTAAGATTTTCTCTTGACGTTTGAAGAATCTTCGTAATAATGAAAATAATCTCTTCACAATCATGAATCAACGAGTCAAACATCTGCTTTGTGATATAATCACTATCAAAAAGTAATCTTAGCCAATAATGAGTTTCCTTAGCTTCTTTAAGAGCAATGGATAATTTAGAAATGAAATCCTTTTTGCTTTGGCCGGCATCAGCTTCTTCGGTATTTGCACCTATTGAAGTGCCGCTTCGTAGAATCTGTTTAGACAATACATATTCTTTTTGATCATTTACCAGATACTTATTGAGCTTGATAATTCTGATTGCAAATTGATATGTTTTAGTTTTAACAACATTCTCTTTCATTTCATTTTCAATTTTCCATTCCTACATTTTTCATTTCTTAAAGCATTGCTTTTACTTGTTCGTAAACGTTCTTGCCTGTAAAGCCAAGTTTTTCGTCCAACACTTTGTATGGAGCAGAGAAACCAAATGACTCTAATCCCCAGATTTTACCGTTAGCACCTACTAAACCTAATAAGTTTACAGGCAGACCGGCTGTAAGTCCGAAGATTTTTGAACCTTTAGGCAATACGCTTTCCTGATATTCTGCCGATTGGCTACGGAATAATCCTTCAGAAGGTACAGAAACCAAACGTATTTTTACACCTTCGGCGCGAAGCAATGCAGCTCCTTCGTACAATGTTGCAACTTCAGAACCTGAAGCCACAAGAATTACATCCGGATTGCCATCACATTCTACCACGTAACCACCTTTTTGAGCTTGTTCAGCTTCTGCTTTACGATTTGTAGCTGCAGGAAGATCAACAATGTTCTGACGAGAAAGAATCAAACCTGTAGGAGTTGAAGTATTCTCCATTGCCATTTTCCATGCAACAGTAGTTTCTTCAACATCAGCAGGACGTAAAACCAACATAGAGTTATGACCTTTGTGATTTTTCAGTTTTTCCATCAAACGAATTTGAGCTTCTTGTTCAACAGGCTCGTGAGTTGGTCCGTCTTCACCTACGCGGAATGCATCGTGTGTCCAGATAAACTTCACTGGTTGTTCCATCAAAGCAGCCATACGTACAGCAGGTTTCATATAATCGGAGAATACAAAGAATGTAGCACAAGCAGGAATTACGCCACCGTGTAAACTCATACCGATACAAACACAAGCCATCGTCAATTCGGCTACACCGGCTTGAAGAAATGCTCCTGAAAAATCACCTTTTGTAAATGCTTTCGTGTTTTTCAAGAAACCATCGGTTTTATCAGAGTTTGACAAGTCAGCACTTGCAACCACCATATTTTCTACCTGTTTAGCCAATTCGCCCAACACTGTAGCCGAAGCTGCACGTGTAGCCTGACCTGGTTTTTGAACTACTGCATCCCAGTTCATTTTAGTTTTTCCGCTAAAGAAGAACTCAAGTTTTTCAGCCAATTCAGGATTTGCTTTTGCCCATGCTGCTTTTGCTGCTTGTTTTTCGGCTGCAATTTTCTTCAATTCTTCAGCACGTTTCGCATATAATTCTTTTGTTTCTTCGAAAATAACAAATGGATTTTCAGGATTTCCAC
>Ga0302215_10001747_pt1 | contig 15319 bp, 6 predicted proteins | sample II_Fen_N3_1_FD_194580 | JGI IMG/M metagenome (GOLD analysis project Ga0302215, IMG submission 194580) | Peat permafrost microbial communities from Stordalen Mire near Abisko, Sweden - II_Fen_N3_1 | ecosystem: Environmental > Terrestrial > Soil > Wetlands > Permafrost | place: Sweden: Abisko...
TTTTTACTTAAAAACTACTGGAGCTAATAGACTACCAGATTCAACGATTAATTATACACCAATCAATTTGAAATGAATCTTATGATACAGTACACATTAAATCTTCTCGATAAAATTAAATCCGAAATTCAAGTCATAGATTTGGAAGAGGACACTACTCTCAATAAATCAGTAAAGATTATTGACTTGTTGAAAATCTATTTCAAAGAATTAAAGGAACATATTTCTGAATATACCTTCAATAATGAAGCGGAGGAAATTCAATTTTTCAAAGAAACAAAACCTCAGATATCAAGTAAGCTTTTATATTATAATTGCATTCGCTAAGTACATGACAAAAATTCAAAAATATCTATATTTGATTGAAATTGAGCATTTAAAAGTATTGAGGCAATAAAAGTTAGACCATATTTGAAAAAGCTTTTAGCTTTTTTCCCATTGTTTAGAATTCGGATTGGTTTTATGTATTCATGTAAATATATCCCTACCAAATATGCCCAACAAAAAGCAATGGTTACTATAGCGACAAGTTTTTCAATTCTTTCAATATCCGTTAAATGAGTGTCTTCTAAATTGAATCCACTTGTTTTCAATGCTCTAAATGCAGTTTCAATCTGCCAGCGTTCTTTATATATTTTTTGCGCAATCTCAGGTTTGCAAAACGAGATAACTATCTGAAATTCTGGTTTCCCATCTTTGTTTTTGATTTTTGAAGCAGACAAATAGCACAACTGATTATTGACATAATAAATCGAATGTAGGAATTTGGTTTGATTCAATTTCAAATTACTAAAGAGCCATGTTGCCTTAAACTGATCGCCAGTTTTTGGATTCATAACCCAGAAATTATCCCGAATACGAATATGGTATTCAATTTGATTAAAGTTCAGATAGTCCATCCAATGTTCGCCTACGAATTCTCGGTCTGCCACCAAGTAATGAAGGGATTCTTTTCCAAACAATCGAATATAATGATTCACGATTTGAATTCTCTCTGTTGTATGAGAATTACCACGTTTAGGCATTAATTTGAATAAAATAGGAAAAGCAACACCTTTATAAACAATGGCTAATACCAAGATATTGATATTTGTTTGACCAAACTTCCAATTCGTTCTGTCGATAGCAATCGAGTACGGTGGTTCATGTGGCAAAAGTGCAAATATCAATCTTGCAATCAAGTCTTTATCTAACGAATAATCAGCCATAAATCGCTGTATTCGTCGCAGTGAAGAGTCACTACCGCAGTTGTTTTCAAAGCCACTGGCGAGCTTTTCAAAGCAAACGACTTGAACCTTGCAAAGAGCGCAAATAAACAAGCAAATGAACTTAATTCGGGCTAAATTTAAACTTTTACCGAAGTGTTCAACCAAAACTAAGGTTAAATCACTACTTTTGTATGAGACCTTGGAATTATTTGTTTTCATTATAACTGATTGGTAGTCAGATGTAAAGATACAAAATTTCAAGGTCTTTTCCAAATAAAAAGATTGCTAATCTACTGAATATCAAATAATTATATCGCTATATAATTTTTGTCATGTACTAAATTGCATTCGTAATTTAGAAACAAGCCGTCCAATAGGCAGTGATATTGTGCAAAAAGCATTCACACTCCAACAGTTGGACTTATTAAAAGGCTCATTTGATAATAATATCGATTTTTATAGGTACTACAGAGCTCATAGAACAGATTTCGATAAACATTATTTTCTACGTAGCCAGCCGGATATTGAAACGTATTTTGATAGCTTTTATTTCGAGAGAGACCCGAAATTTTCCACAGGGTATGATTTGAAAGTTGCAACGATTCTGGCAAATGATATGTTGAGTGATTATCTCAATGCAGAATTGATAAGTGAAGACTTACCAAATGTCCATCAGTTTGATAACACTAACATACAGAAAGTAAAAGCAAAATGGACAGGATCGAAAGTAGCACTTATTGAGCTCATTTATGCATTTAATACATCGAAATGTATCAACAACGGAAAGAGTGATTTAAAAAGGATGACTTCTTATGTTGAAAATCTATTTGACATTGATTTAGGCGATGTGTATCGTGCTTTCATTGAAATTCGTGGTCGCAAAGGTAGTCGTGTTCAATGCCTGGATGACTTACGAAAAAAATTAATTGCACGGATGGATGAGGTTGATAACGCTTGATACTAAACAATAGCATTTCTTATATTTGATGTAAAGAAAACTGATAACTCCCAAGTTGTCAGTTTTCTTTGTTTAATACTACGTCTCTTCAAAGTCCAACCCATAAGCCTTTTAAAATTTTCTTTCCATTTAGTTTACCCAAGTTGTGAAGTCGATATTTTCCATTGTCTGACCTTTACAATCAAAAATTATCATTATGGAAATCAACAAAGAAAATTTTGAAGCAATAGTTGAGCGGCTATTCAATAAACTGGATGAGGCAGATAAGAAGATGGATAGGTTACTCAATCATGACGCCTGCCTGAAAGGAGATGAACTTTTGGATAATCAAGATTTGATTGGAATGCTAAAAGTAAGCCATCGAACATTGCAACGTTACCGTTCACATGGTAAATTACCGTATTGTAATTTAAATGGTAAATCATTTTATCGGCTAACGGATATAACCAAATTCATCGATGACCAGTTTGCCGGGTTGAAATGATTACGAATATAATATATGAATAGGAGTTGTGCAAACGTTGTGCAAATCTGTAAAATAAAAAAGCTAAATCGCTGTTATGGTACGATTTAGCTTTTTAAGTTGCTCTCCCTCTTGGACAATAACCTTTTAAATCTCTTTATCTGTTAATGATATATATATCCCTAAATGTAACCTAATCTCGTTGTGTGTTAATTTAAAGAGTGTTATTACAGTAGAAATTCATTTAATCATATTTAAAACTAATTAGAATAAACTGTGCAAATGTAGTACCAATTAGCCCACACATATGTAAATGTTACTTCGCTACCAATAACTATTGTACGAGAATAGTTAAGTAATTATTATTGATTATTACTTCGCTTACAACTTTAACAAATTATTAGTATTGATAATCAAAATATTCACATTCAAGGTAATTCTCTTGTTGCCAATTTTGAGTTGGCACTGCCTTCTGAAGTTGAAATATCTGTTTTCAATGCCCAAGGCATGTTACTAAAGAAGATAAATGAAAATTATGATGCAGGTAAGAATCATAAAGTGATGAATACAAATTTGAGTTCCGGAATCTATCTTGTAAGAATGAATTTTAATGGGCAAGTGGTAACATAGAAGCTGTTGAAATAGTACTATTTTAAGCTTAAATATGAAGAGGCTGGCCTAAATCTAATTTAGGCCAGCCTCTTTTTCAATATTAATTGATATTCAAATCATTTTAGATGTATATATTTGTCCTAACTTTTGACGGATTTTTACACTCATTTCGTTGGCTTTTAGCTTAACTTTGCGATGTTAATTGTAAGCGAAAGATTTTCCTCTAAACAAATATCGCATACACTTGAATTCGTTATTTAAAAAAGCCTTTAAATTTAATATTTATAAATTCGAATCTTTTTATACTTTTCAATAGTTTCATCTTTTATGCAACCTATAAATTTAATTCTTATGAGATCCAAAAACAAAAGTCCATTGATTTTTCACAGGAAGCAGATTATATATTTAATAATGCTTCTCTTTCCTGTTTTAACTATGGCTAAGACTACTACTGCACCTGTGCTCATGCACTCTTATCCCTTCGACAATGGCGTAACTGACGTTGTGGGGACGGCTAACGGCACTTTGCATGGAGCTGCTACTGTCTCCAACGGTGCACTGGTTACTTCGAAAAATGGCGATTATGTGTCGTTTGATCCAGCATCGCTGAATCTGAATTCTTATGGTTCTATTACATTGGAGTCATTTGTTGTAGCTGGTAATGGAACAAATGCGAGTTGGTCGGGTTTGGCTTACTTTGGAAATGATAACGGAAACAAAGCTTTCTTTACTGGAATTGCCAGAGGCGATAACCAAAGTATTTGTTTCTATGATTATAAAGCAGAGATAAAAGCAACAGGAGAACATGATGATGGCAAATACCACCATATTGTCAATGTGTTGACAGGTAGTTATATGAAGTTCTACATCGATGGTGTACTCATCGGTCAGGCTAATTGGTCTGGTACGATTGATATCGGCACCAACTATGCATACCTGGCTAAAGAGGGATGGGCCCCAGATCCTACATGGAATGGCCAGTACCTTGAGTTCAATATTTACAAAGGAGAAATGGATTCTGCAACTGTGGCTCAGAGAGCATTACTGTTTGATAGAGATGGCGATGGTATTTTGAACTCTATTGACAACTGTCCTGACACGTATAATCCCGACCAAGCCGATATGGATAAAGATGGAAAAGGAGATGTGTGTGACCCGATGGCAACACTTAGCACTCTGACTGTCGACCATGGTACGTTGCAGCCAGCTTTCAGCCCGACAACTTTTAACTATGTAGTTTATGCACCTCAGGCAGTTAATCAGGTAAACTTTACGGCAACTCCCACAGATCAGGGTTACACGATATCAGGGCAAACTCCTGTGAACATTTCTTCAGGTTCAGGCGAGGCTACGATAACAGTTTCGGGCAACGGGCTTGATAACGGGGTTTATAAAATCAAGGTATATGGCCTCAAACTTGAACATTCCTATACTTTCGACACTGATGCAACGGATAAAGTTGGCTCTGTAAACGGAATTCTGCACGGAGGCGCATCGGTTTCAAATGGGGCTTTGGTTACTTCAAAAAACCGAGATTACGTTTCGTTTGACGGTGTCGCATTAAACCTGAGTTCGTATCAGGCCATCACCATGGAAACTTTCGTAGTTGCCGGAAATGGTGCAAATCCCGGTTGGTCAGGTTTGGCTTACTTTGGGAACGATAGCGGCAACAAGGCTTTTTTTACAGGAATTGCCAGAGGCGATAACCAAAGTATTGCATTTTATGACAATAAAGTGCAAATAAAAGCCACAAGGGAACATGATGATGGAAAATATCATCATATAGTCACCGTACTTACCGGCAATTTTCTGAAATTTTACATCGATGGTATACTCATAGGTCAGGCCAATTGGTCGGGTACAATTGATGTCGGCACTACTTATGCCTATCTGGCAAAAGAGGGCTGGGCTGCCGACCCGACTTGGAATGGCAAAATCCTTGAATTCAATATTTACCGCGGTGTGATGGATGATGCCACCATCGCCAAAAGACGATTAATCTTCGATAACGATGCAGATGGTATTGTGAACGAAGAAGACAAAATACAGGAGCATTGGGACGCCAATTGGATTTGGCAAAACGCTGACAATCCTCAGGATACATGGATGAGCTTCCGTAAAAAAGTTTCTCTGACATCTGTGCCACAGAAAGCCATTGCCCGCATAGCTGCAGAATCCAAATACTGGTTGTGGATAAATGGTAGCCTTGTTGTGTTCGAAGGTCAGTTGAAACGGGATATGATGAATAAAACCTATTTCGATGAAATAGATCTGGCACCTTACCTTGTTGCGGGAGAAAATACGATTGCTGCATCGGTATGGTACTGGGGTAAGGACGGATTTGCTCATCACGATTGTGGAAAAGGCGGATTCCTGTTCGATGCAGACTTTGGAGGAACGCCTGTACTCTCTGACTCAACATGGAAAGTGAAAGTGCATCCCGGCTACGAACACTCTACAACGGGCGGGCAACCGAATTCCCGATTGTCGGAATGGAATGTCCGTTTCAATGCTTCAAAGGACAGCATTAACGGATGGCAAAATTCAGGATACGATGACACAAAATGGGCAATGGCCACCAAAAAAGGCATTGCACCTGCACTTCCATGGAATGCAATGATTAAGCGACCTATCCCACAATGGAAAGATAGCAGTCTACAGGATTATACCAATGCCGCATCACTTCCTACATCTGGAAATGGCGGTGTCATTGAGGGCACACTCCCATACGATGCCCGAGTGTCGGCCTATATTAAAGTAAATGCACCGGCAGGTAAGCTTATCAATATTCAGACGGATCAGTACGATGGTTGGTATGCTTTTGGAGATGGTCCGTCTACCCGTGCGGAGTATATCACTAAAGGAGGTGTGCAGGAGTTCGAAACCTTTGTATGGATGAGTGGGAATACTGTTAGATACACCGTTCCTCAGGGAGTGGATGTATTATCCCTGAAATACCGCGAAGTTGGATATGCAGCAGAATTTACCGGCGACTTTAAGTCGAGCGATCCTTTTTACGACAAGTTATGGGTCAAGGCACGCCGAACGTTGTATATCAACATGTACGATAACTTTATGGATTGTCCCGATCGTGAAAGGGCTTTGTGGTGGGGTGATGTAGTGAATCAGAGTGGGGAAGTTTTTTATACGCTCGATACAACGGCTCATGCATTAATACGTAAATCAATCAAAACATTGGTCGACTGGCAAAGGGATGATTATACCCTATTTTCGCCTCCATCCACAAAGTGGACTGCCGAATTGCCCCAGCAAATGCTGGCCAGCATCGGGTGGTATGGCTTTTGGAATTACTTTATGAATACAAACGACAGCACAACGATGCGCGAAGTATATCCTGCTGTGCAAAAATATCTGAGCATTTGGAACATGGGTACTAACGGGCTTGTACAGCATCGCGCCGGTGGCTGGGAATGGGCCGACTGGGGCACTAATATTGATATGAATATTATGGATAATGAGTGGTATTACCTTGCGTTGAAAGCGGCTATCCCGATGGCTACATTGAGCGGATATGCCCAGGATACTACAGAATACCGCACCCGCATGAACAGCATATCGGCAAATTTTGCCAATGTTTACTGGAACACTACCTCACAGCACTTCCGTTCTTCTGCGCTCACTATTCCAGATGACCGAGCCAATGCCATGGCTGTGATAGCAGGACTTGCCAAGCCAGAGCATTATGCCGGAATCCGCAAAGTTCTTCAAGAGAGAACGTATGCTAGCCCCTATATGGAAAAATATGTGCTTGAAGCTCTTTGTAAGATGGGTTCTGATTCGCTTGCGTTGGTCAGGATGAAAAGCCGTTATACAAATATGGTCAACAGCACACAGTACAACACCTTGTGGGAAGTATGGAACGGACTGAGTGAAGGAACTATCAATCATGGATGGAATGCACCGAATCTTGTACTTTCGCAAAACATTGCCGGTGTATCAACTATAACACCCGGATGGAGCACTTACCAAATACTTCCTCAAATGGGCGGATTGTCTCAGGTGTCTCAGACTGTTCCGACTGTCAAAGGAAATATAAAAGTCAGTAATTCTTTGACCTCAAATAGCTTCACCATGAATGTGGAATCTCCTTTGGGTACTAAAGCCATTATCGGTATTCCTAAGAAACGTGCATGGCGTTCTGTTACTGTGAATGGTCAGCCGATATGGAAAGATGGAGTCTTTGCGACAGGCGTCGCGGGCATCACCGGTGCTGGTGAAGACAGCAACTACATAAGGTTTTCGGTTGAGCCGGGTACATGGAAATTTGATGCATCCTTGACACTGACTGGTGTTGGTAGCGTTCAGCAAGATCACGGCTTTGTGGAAATTACCACTTTGCCGTTGTCCATTGAGGTTTTTTCTCCAACCAAAGTCGATTTTAAAGTAAAGGTTTTCGACCTGTCGGGCAGACAAATTAAAGCAACTATGCAGTCTGAAAACTTCAGGGTCAGCATTCCATCAAGTTCCTTTTTGGCTGGCGTTTATTTAATTCAGGTCAATTCGGCAGATTCGTCCATTGCGAAGAAAATTGTAATCTAAACACAGAGAATTAAATACCATAGAGTACATTGAAAGGATAATTAAATTTAGCAACTTAATTATCCTTTTGATTTTTATCAATAGGCACGTATTCTCTTGTTGTCGATTTTGAATTAGCACAGCCTACCGAAGTGGAAATTTCTGTTTTCAATGCACAAGTTATGTTAGTGAAGAAAAATAAGCGGAAATTACGATTCCGGTAAGAATCACAAAGTGATTAATGAAAATTTGAGTACCGCCAGTTGTTTGTAAAAATAAAATTCAAAGGGCAGGTTGTGGCGAGGAAACTGTTGAAATATTACTATCTTAAGCCAATGCCATTTAGATAAGATTCGGACACAGAATACACAGATTGAATGGAAAAACACAGAACGGAATTGTTGTTTTAGGTGCACATTGTCAACTCTATATTTGCACTTGTTCTGTACAATCCGTTAGTTCTGTATGCCCAATTTAACGACATTGTATCTTAAGCTTAAATTTGAAGAGGCAGTCTCAAAAGTTTTTTTAGAACGTAAATAACTCAAAACGCAGGTTGATGTATTTTTCAATAGCATCGAACGACCAATCGCCACGTTTGCCAAACTGATAAATTTCACATGGGGCATAGGTTCCATGCGAGCGCATCATGGGTGTAAACGTTCCAAACTGTATCCACCGAACGTAAAGTTCGTGATAGGTTTTTTCTTTCAATGCATTTGCTCCGCCTTGTTTCCATAAAAAGAATCCGCATTATCCATATTTTGCTCAATGCAGGTAAAGCTTCTTGGATCAACTGCTCATCTAGAGAAGTAATGGTATTTTTTCATTTCTTTAGATTATGTCAGTTGAAAACTTGAGGTAAATCTTAAAGTGAACAACAAAGATAATACAAGATGTTTAAAAATATTGTGGTTGACGAATTTACTCCCTTTCAAATATGAATTCGTCCCCCTATAAATACAGATGAAAGCTATTTCTTTGTATCTTCGTTGAGTCATATTTCAACACAGCGAATAGTTGTTGATTTATTGTGGAGTTTTGTTATTAGTTGCTATTTTTGTACCTAATACTACGAGATTTGGACAAGATACTATTCCACCAACATTAACTACATCGTGTGTCATCGGCTCGGGATTAATCCAGACATAGATTGTAAACTTGAAAATAACCTTTTTTAAAATACCACTTTCTAATTACTATAAAATCAAAATTATGTATTTATTGAAAAAAATCAAACTCTTTTCTTTTCCGTTACTTGCATTTTTCTTAATGCTTGCATCAGGAATCCAAGCCCAGACCTTAAAACTTCATTATGATTTGGCTTCGGGTATTGTTGGCAGTACTTCAGTTTTAGATCAATCCGGAAATGGATTAAATGGTTCACTTCTCAGCGGAGCTAAGATTGGCACATACGATGGGGTAAATGTTATCGACCTGAGCACTTCAAACGGCTATGTCGATATGGGCGTTCAAACGGGAAACTTGGTGGCGACGCTTACCAATTATTCCGTAATGACAAAAATCTTTATTCCAACCTCAAGCGACATCTCTGGCGCAGGAAATTTTATCTGGACATTTTCGAATTCTAGCGATAATGGTGCGAGCAACACCGGATGTATATTTCTGGCCGCACATAACACACGTTGCGCCATCACAAAGACAGGTTGGCAAAATGAGTCTGGTATGCAAACATCAACCGATCTTGCGAAAGGGGCATGGAAAACCGTGATTTATGTTCAGGAAAATGGAACAGGCAGAATTTTCGTTGATGGCAATCTGGTAAAATCAGCTACTATCACTATGACTCCATCGGTACTCGGGGCAACTGCTTTTAACTATCTTGGGCGATCGGCTTATGCGGCTGATAATTATCTCACCAATGCCAAGATAGCCGATTTCCGTGTTTATGATGGAGCATTGTCAGTGAACCAAATCTATACACTGTCGGGTGTAACGCCTGTTACGCAGGCCGTAAAACTTGCCGAATTTAATTTTAACACTACATCTGACTCAACAGGTATATATGTTGGTGCATTGAAAAATGGAGCGACATTAAAAACCATTGCCGGCAAAAGCGTTCTCGATTTGGGTGCAAACAACGGATACTTCGACTTTGGAAGCAGTTTTGGAAATGTGATTTCGACCCTCGACAATTTTGCCATTTCAACGAATATGTATATCCCGAATGCCGAAAACATCACCAGTGCCGGAAATTTTGTTTGGACATTTGCCAATTCCGCTGATATGGGTTCAACGGCAAACGGAAATATGTTCTTTTCAGCCGGATCAAGCCGCTATGCAATAACAAAAACCATCTATACAGCTGAAAGTGCTATCGGTTTGGCAAAACCGCTCGACAAAGGCAAATGGATTAATGTTACTTATACTCAGGTAAACGGAATAGGGGGTATTTATATCAATGGAAATAAATTGTCAACCGATGCAACAATAACAGTAAATCCGGCTGCATTGGGCGCAACGGCGTTCAATTTTCTAGGGCGCTCATGTTACGCATCCGATGCTTATCTGAAAAATGCGCAATTTTCAAAATTCATCATTTACAAAGGTGCGTTGTCTGAAACCGATATTCTGGCTTTGTACGGAGAACTCGCTCCATTAACTCATTATACTGATAGTATTACGCTTAAACAGGCTTATAATCAGCTTATGATAGTTAAATCCGACTCCTTGACGAAAAGTCTTTCGCTGCCGACAAGCACTGCCGAAGGTATTGTTATTACATGGACAAGTTCAAATCCGGCAGTTATTACAAATGATGGTAAAGTAACCAGACCTACCTTTGGACAGCCTTCTGCTAATCTGACACTCACCGCTGTTCTGTCTTTTGGTGGGATGATAGCTCAAAAGATATTTCCTGTAACCGTTATTCCTCAGCATACCGATCAAAAATGTGTTGAACTTGATCTGGCTAGTTTGAAGTTAGCAGGGAATGTGAACAACTTATATAGTTCGATAAAACTGCCGGTTGATGCTCTTGAAGGCTCGAATATAACTTGGAAATCTGATAATCAGGTGTATATGAACAATATGGGAAAAGTTCTGAAATTATCACCTGTAGGCAGTGGAAAAAAACCAATCACTCTGACAGCAACTGCAACAAAAGGTGAATCTACCTCTTCGAGAAATTTTCAAGTAAATGTAGCTGAGGATGATGCAAAATCAGCCTATCTATTTGTCTATTTTACCGGAAACAGCCAAAGCCAGGAACAGATCCGTTATGGACTAAGTAATGACGGAATCAATTACACCCCGCTTAATTATGGCAATCCGGTAATCAGTTCCGATTCCATTTCATTGAAAAAGGCTGTCAGAGATCCACACATCCTCAGAGGAATAGATGGAAAAACTTTCTACATGGTGGCTACCGATATGAAGTCCGCTGAAGGATGGGAAAGTAATCGTGGCATTGTGTTGCTGAAATCAACAGATATGATACATTGGAAACATGCAACGGTAAATTTCCCAACCAAATGGCCAACACTTTGGGCAAATGTTACGCGTGTGTGGGCACCCCAAACCATATACGATCCTCAGGCAAAGAAATACATGGTATATTTCTCCATTTTGACAAACGATGGAAAAGTGCCTTATGATAAAGTGTATTATTGCTATGTCAATCAAGATTTTACAGATGTTGAAGGCGAGCCTCAGCTCTTGTTCGACAGAGGTGCTTCAACAATTGATAGTGATATTAATTTCAATGAAAACGATGGACTTTATCATCTTTTCTATAAAAACGAAGCAGATGGCGGAATCAGCAAAGTGACTGCCACCCAGTTGACACCAGCAGCAGGACAGGCTCCAAGTTCGCAGTGGAGCGCACCATCCGGTAAATTGCAGCAAACGACTCAAGGCGTTGAAGGGGTTGGCGTTTTCAAGATGATCAATTCCGATCAATGGATAATGATGTACGATTGTTATATGAACGGTCACTATCAGTTTTGTACATCACCAGACTTAACGCACTTCACTTTTGCTCAGGATAATTATAATATCAGCGCACGTCATGGAACTTCAATGACCATAACGGCTGACGAAGCAGCACTTCTTGTTACTGCTTTTCCAGCCAATGGCTTGTCGAACATTCCATTAGGAGCAAGAAATATCAGCATAAGGCAGAATTTTATCGTCATCGATAATTCGGCAAAAAAGATACATCTGCCGGTAAATTCGGAAACAGACATAACGAGTTTTAACCCTGCACTTTACGCTTCTCCTGGAACGCAGATAACTCCTTCTGGAGCGCAGGATTTCAGTCATGGGGCTGTAACTTACAATTTTACAATAGGAGGTAGTTCAGTATCCTATCAAGTCGATGTTCAAGTAGAAGCCAATCCGATTATCCCTGATTTTCATGCTGATCCGGAAGTACTATATTCTGAAAAAACAGGTTTGTTTTATATTTATCCAACTACCGATGGCTTTGCCAATTGGGGTGGCTATACCTTTGATGTGTTTTCGTCTCCCAATTTGGTTGACTGGACAAACGAAGGTACTATTCTTAACCTAAGCACTTCACAGGTATCATGGGCTACCGGTAATGCATGGGCTCCGGCTATAATCGAAAAGAAAATAAGTAGCAACGACTATAAATATTACTTCTATTTCAGTGGCGAAGCCGGAGGTAAAAAAATTGGCGTGGCAGTTGCCGACAACCCGACAGGACCATTCACAGATTCAGGTAAACCGCTTATCTCATCTTTGCCTGCTGGTGCAATTGGAGGTCAACAAATAGATGTGGATGTTTTCAACGATCCGCAGTCGGGCAAAAATTACATTTACTGGGGAAATAATTACATGGCTGTTGCCGAGTTGAATGATGATATGGTTTCGTTGAAAAGTGGAACTACAAAAATACTAACTCCGTCAGGAGGTTCGACAAGCGATTATCAATTCAGGGAAGCTACCTATGTGTTCTACAGAAACGGTCTGTACTATTTCCTGTGGTCTGTTGATGATACTGGATCGCCCAATTACCACGTGGCTTATGGCACTTCCACTTCACCTACCGGCCCGATTAATGTGGCGGCAAATCCGATTGTGTTGGCTCAGGATCCAACTATTGAGATATATGGTCCGGCTCATAATTCCATCCTGCAAATTCCCGGACGCGACGAATGGTATATTGTTTATCACCGCATTAACAAGAACTACCTGAACAACAGCCCTGGCACACACAGAGAAGTATGCATCGATTCGTTGAAATTCAATTCTAATGGCACTATTCAACGGGTAACTCCGACAAAACATGGAATTAAACCTGTGTCACTGACCACGACCGCTATTCCTGAAATAAGAACGAATGATGAAGTTGCTTATGGAGAAGTAATCAGGCAAAATGTGTATAACTTTTCAGGACAGTTGCTTGGAGCAGATATTCGTAAAATGAAGACAGGATTTTATCTGGTTCAGAATATTTATAAAAATGGATTAACCAGAGTTAGTAAAGTGGTAATTAATAGAAACTATTAGGCATTTCTATAACCGTAGTTGACATTCAATTATTCAAATGCCGTTTAGCTTAAGTGAGTTCGCTCACCAGCTAAACGGCATTGTTGATTAACCATTAATATGTCTAAAATCTATGAATTATGATTTCAATTATTTTTTAGGTCTGAATATCTTCCAACCCAATGAAATAACAAGGGTATTTGCAGATAGATTATCAATTGTTTGGGAATTCCATTGAGAATGATACATGTCTTTGATTAGGTTATAGCGAACATCTAATGTAAATGCTGAAAAGTCAACCCCTAAACCTGTTTCAAATCCCCATTGCGTTGGTGTAATGTCTGTTGTTATTCCACTTGCATCGGCCTTACCTTGGAACTGAAAGCTAGGTTTATTTTCCAACGATCCGGCATTCAGCCGAAGTTTAGGTCCTGCAAATACTCGGAAGTTCGTGTTTTTTGAATTTCCTATTTTATAACCCAAAAGCAAAGGAATGTCCAGAGTGCTTACAGTTATTGTTTTAATGTAGTCTATGCGTAGCTTATTGTCGTCCTTCAACGCTAAGGCATACTTGTTTTGTCCCATTACATATAGAAACTCCGGTTGCAAATAAAATCTGTTGAAGTCGACCCGACCAAATACCCCTACAAATCCATTTGCAATAGTCGGTTTGGCTGTGCTGAGTGAATAAGGATCAGTAAGCATAGGGCTTAAATTATTCATGCCAAGTGAATTGCTAAACCCAGCTTTAATTCCCAGCGTCATGTTTGCCAAAATACCACTTTTTGACTTCGAATGCCAACTTCCGTCAATCTTTCGTAGTTTTTTAACGTATCCTGTACTGTCATTTTTTACAATGGCACTGTCTATTTTTTCTGGAGATATTTTATTGATAAATTGATCTATTTCGTTTGCTGATGAAAATACCAAACTGTAGCCATCGGAATGTACTGATGTGTTGTTTAATGCAGTTAGTTTACCTGTATTTACAAATAAAAAATAATTCAACTTCCCACCAATTTCCTCCACTTTGAAATTATAAATAAGTTCAACATTTTTTTGTGCATACATCTGGTCTTGTTTAAAGTAAATGTCTACTGCATTGAAAACCTTCAACGTTGTATTTAGGTTTGTTGCATTTTTTTCTTTTGCTTTTTTTACTGCATCTTCATATTTAAGCTTGGCCAATTTCAATCCATCAATAAATTTGGAGTAATTATCTTCATGAATAATTAACCCTCCGGTTTCGTCAGAACCGACAGACGGCATAGCGTTAATAAAAAGTGTAAAGATATTCCCTTTAGCAGATACGTAAATCACATATTTATTCTTAAAATAAGAATTACTGTAAGTTGTAAAGGGGTTTTGTGCATTACTGTGAATTGAAAGTAATGCTAAAAAACTGATAATTAGGATGTGCGCGGTTCTGTTCATGCTTTTTGCTGTATTATTGATTTATAGTTGATATTTAAGATTCTATTCTCTCATACAATTGTATTTTTACTAAATAATAAATGTAATTGCAAATATAGATATAATTTGCAAAATAAGTATTAAGAACAAACTGTCAAATCGAATTTAATTCAGAAAGTTACTTTTTGTTTCAAATTATTTTAATATCTCGAGAATTTTCTCGTAATTAGTTACAAAGTCATTTTAATTATCTAAATTATTGATAATAAGACAAATAATATAATTTAAAACAACACGAACAACTTTTTTGTGTTATTTTTCTAAATGTACTACTAGTTAAGATATTAATTGTAGTAATTTATCATTAAAAAACAAACCTGAGTTTTATTGGGTGATCTTTAAAGTCAACCTTGTGTGAAACTGCCAACTATCACTGTATTTACTATTATCATCTGCAAATACAAATGCTTTACTGATGCCAATTACTGGAAATAGTGTATTCCCCCTACTTTTCGACTTGATCCGGTATTTTTACCAAGCACTAATTGTCACACACCGTTTAGTCTATTATTACTTTTAGAACAACAAGTTTGAGCTATAATTATCGGATATTACCGCAAAAAAAAGCCCCAACTACTGAATCAGTAATTG
>Ga0302215_10001748_pt1 | contig 15312 bp, 14 predicted proteins | sample II_Fen_N3_1_FD_194580 | JGI IMG/M metagenome (GOLD analysis project Ga0302215, IMG submission 194580) | Peat permafrost microbial communities from Stordalen Mire near Abisko, Sweden - II_Fen_N3_1 | ecosystem: Environmental > Terrestrial > Soil > Wetlands > Permafrost | place: Sweden: Abisko...
GAATTGGTAGACGCGCTGGTCTCAAACACCAGTGGATTCACTTCCATGCCGGTTCGATCCCGGCTCTGGGTACTTTCAAAGTAAAACCTCAATTGATTATCAATCAATTGAGGTTTTTTCATCACTAGATTTTCCCCACATTTTCCCCACACGCGAAAAATAAAGGATCAATGTAAAAGGATAACCATTTTGGGATAGTCTCATCATTTGGAACAAGAAGGTTTATATTGGAACTATTTATCTACTATAAAGACAGTGAATACATTTTAATGTCGCAATATATAGGATTTTAAAATTTATTAGTCAATATTGTTTATACCAATTCAAATTCCAAAAGGATTTCCCCTACCTTGCGTTATTGTTTGTCGCAAAAGCATATGATTATTCTCAATTTGTTTGATATGCATTTCTTGTACTCCCGCATCAAGTGCATATTGTTTCCATCTTGAAACCACTTCGGCTATTTGTACTATTGAGATGTCATAATTAGAGATTCCCATATTTTTGGCTACGCTCACTAAATCGGAATATTCAAAATTACTGCGTTTGCCATTTATAGACATATGATGCTGTACTGGCCATTGTCCGGTACTGGAATATGAATAACACAAATCATAAGCCGGTGCTAGTCGCCATTTACCATTTTTGTTCATTAAAAACGAATGATTCTTTGTGTGATCATCGTGATTCCTGGACATAACATTAAACACCATCCTTTTGAAAAATTGCTCCAACTCTAAATATGGTAGATTAAGTTTTCTCATTATTTGAAACCCTTGTTCGTATGAACATGGAGAGTCTCTATCTAAATGTCCAATTGCAGCCATCGTTTGAGTGTGAATTTTTTCTCCCTCTTCTGAACGATCAAAGCGTTGAGTCATAAAGTGCGAATATCCTCCATCGGTCAATAAGATTGAATTCATCATATCAATTCCACAATCTTTTGCCATTTTATAATAAGCATATTCGATATTTCCAACCCCAATAGGATTATCTGATATTTTTGAATTTTCAACTCCATCGAATTTCAATAGATAATACCCAAATCCTTCTGGAGCTTTAACTTGACCAGATCGAACTTCATTTGTTGTAGGATTGAATGCAATAATAGCTTTTGGTTTAGCCCCACCCGCGGAAGTTCCAATTTTTAAAATATCTAAAATTGAGCCTTGCGCATTTTTTAAATCTGCTCTAAATCCGTCTTTATCATTGAGAGCCTTGCGAGCTAATTCGGTCAATTCACTTATATTAACCAAAGAGGAAGTTTCAAATTTTCCCAACAGTTCGCTGGGGTCAAATTCTAAGGCTCCCATTCCTCTTTTCCCAATGTAACAAAGTCCCTCTAACGGATTTATCATTCGACTATTTAATACTTTATTGGCAAACCATTCTGAGATAATTTGATTTCCAAATTTGTCAGGAAGTGAATCTGCAAATATCCCTGGTAATCCTTTAAAGCAAGAATTTCTATTTTCAGGAAAATAGTAATTCTTGCCTTTTGCCTTATCTGAAGGCATAATTACGGGTGCTATTTCTAAATTTAATTTTAAGAATTTTGGCTCAAATTCAAAAATAGCCACATCTCTCTTTTTATCCCAAACCATTGACCCAACTTCTTTATCCCATAATCTTACATCAACTATCAAATTTTGCATATTAAACAAATTAATTTTTACTAGCTCGAAATCTTTTTTTACCTTTTAATTTTTTCATTAAAAGGGGACTTATTGTAGGCTCAGGTATGAGCTGCTCTAAATTTTCCATTAATCCAAGCTGCCTTAGAATATCAATGAGCGTTGAAAGTGATATATTTCTACCGTTTTCAGCGTTAAGTACAGATAATTTAGAAATACCTGCACGTAAAGCAATTTCCTCTTGTGTTATATTTTGCCGCAACCTAATTTGCTTCAATCGATTGCCAATAGTATTCAAGGCTCCTGGGGTACTCATTTCTATCCACATAAGTATTCGTTTTTAGTGTTTGCAAATATACATATAATACATACTATAATATATATTATATGTATAATAGTCATATAATATATATTATAGCATACATTATATAGCTTATAGTTTCCTGATTTTATATTGTTTAACCGGAAATCTAACCTGTTAATATTCATATCATAATTTATATTTACTTATGAAAGCATTGAAGATTCAGACAACTTCTGGTTTTTATCAATATAAGTTTCTATGTGGCATTCATCTTCATCTGTTCAATCTGCAAATGCCGTCTTATCAGTATCTTCGATACGAAGTTTATTTTTCTTGTTCCTTTATTTGGATAAATTGAGATTAACAACAAGATGATCGACTCTAGCGACTTAAAAAAAAATCTCAATTGATTGATAATCAATTGAGATTTTTTCATCTTTAGATTCCCCCCATACATTAAAAGAGGATTGGAAATAGCGTATCAACATCGATATAAAATACTTTTAAATTTAATTTAATGGTCAATTTTCAGAGAAACAAGAAATTCCTAGTATTTCATATTCAATTTCAAAATCACTTTCTTGGATATAATATGGAATATAATCACCATTTTCAACGCTACTTTTAATATGAGATTTTAAAGCAGACTCAAATTTAGCTTTCACACCTTTAAGTGTTTTGTGAGTTGCTACAATTAGTCCATTAATTTCTCCAGTCCCAGCACTATAATAATTTCCAGTCCAATTGATAGGGATTTTTAGCCTGTCAATTACTTTCAGGAACCCCACTCCCCTATAAAGAGTTTGGTTTGCAATTTCCATTGCCTCTGAATGATTATATCCATGATGAGTTGCAGATTCATATTCTGTCGATGCAGCATCAGCTCTCTCAACTATAAATTGCTTTAATGCATCTTTATCAACCATCATCTGTCGATGGTATATTTCAATAAAATCGAAAAGTCTTGTTTGAAATACGTTCATAATTTTACAAATTAAATCCTTGTTTATTTTTTTGTTCCTGGTCTAACTTTCTATTTTCAGCCAATATAACCTGAGCAATGCTCGGTAGGTTCTTTTGAATCCAATCCTGCAATATTTGCGGAAGCTTGTTGGCCAATATACCAATTTCATTGGTAATTTTCTCAAGTTTTTGTCTTATGCCATTAAAGTTTATCTCTAAGCTGTCATGCCGCACTTTAGCCTCGTTTCGTTCTCGAAGCAGTAATTCTATGCGATTTTCGTTGAAGTCGTTCTTTTTCTTGAAAGCATCCACCTGCCTACTGAGTGTCTCTACATGAATTTTAAGTTCTTCTTTCTCTCTATCGTTCTTTGTCATTCCCAATAGATCATTAATTTTCTCAGCGGTCTTAGAAACGGTCTTAGAAACAGCTTGCTTTGAATGCAGCTCCTTACTTTCAATTTTAAGTAGTTCTAAGGCACGTTCCTTAGTTTCGACAAGTGTTGACACATGCAAGATACTATTTTCGGCTTCAACAGCCTTAAATTGCAGTGCATTGAGATGCACCTTATCTGAAGACACCCCACGTTCCATTCCCAGGAAGTTGGCACACATTGTTTGCATCTCAGCCAAATCTTGACGATTCAGCTTACAGCTTTTGCCAGTACTAGTATCTGTCCAATCAAAGACTATATGAGCATGTAAGTTTGGTTTCCATTCTTGGGTTAGAATATCCCGGTGTCCCTCGTCACGATGAATATGTATTTGGAACGCATTTATTCCAAATTTTTTCTCACAATCCTGAGCGAAGTTTTCAAGCTGTACTATAGTTGTTTCCTGTTGAATAACAATTACACCCTCACGGATAGGGGTTGCCTTTTTCTGCATCTGTTGCCCTGTAGTTTCAGTGTACCTAATCTTGATTTTTTCGAGTCGATTGGGGATGGTATCTTGAGAAGTACTCTCATTGAGCCGAGTGAGCTCCTTGTTGACATAGTCAAGTTCTTTTAGTCTAAAGTTATGAGCTTCAGAGCCGCCTTTGACTGGTTGGATGTTGATGCTTGTTGCTGCCATTTTCTTTGTTTTTCTTTCTTCTCTTAGTGTGCGATAGCACACGGGGTCAAGGGGCTTGCCCATTGCGCACAACCCGAAGGGTTATAGTGAGCTATAACCATGAATAAGTTTTAGGAAAGATCGCGATTATTTTACTCCTTAGGAGTTAGTCCTATCATATTGCCCGGCTATTTTTTTTACATGAATAGTAGACACTCTTTTCATGTATTTTTCGGGATCTTTGATATCAAAATAGATATGAGCCATCATGTAATTAATATTCTTGTAATAATCACCTGCAATCGCCACTCTTTCACGCCATACCTTTTTGATGTATTTCTTGGGAAATACTTCAAAGAGGATCTGAAGTTCATCATGTCCAAGACAAAGAATTGTTTTTTCTATGAGCACTTCATCTGAGACACTTGCTACGCCAGCCATATCATAAGACCAAAATGCACGGGCATTTAGCAGCTTATGATACAGTTCTTCTTTTATTTCTTGTTGCTTATCCATCTTAGCCTACACAACTACCTTTTATTTTACATTGAAAGATATAACTTTCAATAACTAGAAAACCAAAAACATTCTCTATTAGCACCAATTATCACAAATAAGATATAAAATTACAATAGCTCTTTTTTCACTAAACCATAATGATAACCATTTGCTAACTCCATCTTGTAAAATTTGACATGACTTTTAGCATATAACTTACAAAGCTCTTTGTACTTTGATATTAGTTTATCAGAGGCATTTGTTCCAAATATGACTTCTATCAATGCTTCATTTTTAAATTTAAATACTCTCGAACCGCTCCTTGCTATTAAGTCTTTATCCTTAATAATTCTAATCTCGCTTTCATAGCTCCACATCGAAAATTTCGGTCTAATAAGATATTCAACAATACTCCCTTGATGAACAATGTGATTATAATGTTGCATCACATTCCTGTATGAAACAATTAATGGTGTCATAAAAAAATCCGAATCAAGTGTAATATCAAACTTTAGACAAACACCTTTATGGTAATCTGAATAATGAGACCATTGCAAGATACTATCTTCAAGGGTAGAAAAGCAACAAATTCCGAATCCCCCGACTACAGATTTAGTAGATTCTGATATAATATTTGGATTATTCTTTAATTGTGTTGCTAGCTCGTCTATATTATCTTTATAAATTCCAATTGAAAGAAGCCATTTTTTTATATCCTCTAAAGGTGTTGTAGTATTAATGGGAGTGTTGCAATCATATGGGTCATTAAACTCTAAAGGATTACAAAACCACAATTCATTCTTTATTAGAATCTTTCTAGTGTGCGAATTATCAGCTCTATACTTGAACAAATACTGTGGAAAAGACTGCTGATTTACGCCAATCTTCATAACCTCCTCATTAGTTAAATTCATAAAATCCATTTATTCTGCAGGAACGTTTTGATTTTCAATTTCTTCTATATTAAGCATTAGCAATTCTCTAAGCCCTTGATAACTCGTTCTCATGGTTTTACTCCAATTTATGTCAAAAGGGTCTATAATTCTATGAAACAGAACATTTCTAAGATTATAGCAAAATCCGTGAAACCAATCTTTTAGGTCATCCTCCACTATATTTCCCTGTTCGTACCACGGCTTGTATATAAGGTTCCTTACATCGTTTATAATAATTTTTGACATGATTAGTTGAAGAAGGAAATCAAATTTACCCTTAACTTCATTATAGGCTATCGTATTTGGAGCATGTTTAATATTGTTATACAACAGCAGTCTTATATTATCTCTAATATAGTCATAGAATAAACTTCCGTTATCAATCATAGTAAGCTTACTTTCGTCAGGAGTGATCGGAAATTTCTTTTGCATAAAAACACTATTAACCCTTATTCGAATTGGCTCAGAAATTATCAAAATACTAATAAAAAAACCTTTAGGAGCAACACTTATATTAAATTTATACTCGTCTCTCGAGATCAAAACAGCTTCTTCAGAAAATAAACTTATTTCAGGAATTTTCTTATAAAATGTCTGAAAATAATACTCTGGATAATTGACCAAAATTGTTTCTTTGCTATTAATGTACGTCGCTATAATATTTTCTTTCAAAACATCATTAATAGATATATTGCCAAGTATGTCATTCCTATATTTATCAAGAAAAAATTTATCACCTCTAAGATTATCCAATATGGTAGTATCAGACATCTGATTAATTACTAAATCATGAATAGAGGCTAAATATGCAAACCATGTTTTTATAAACAAGGATATATTATCTGAATCAAGACTTACAAGCCAATTTTCTGATTTTTCACTCATTGTTATCTTTATTATTTAAATAATCAATAGCATTTTTCTCACCAAATTCAATTGCAATTTCAACAGCTAATTTTGCTTCTTCTAAAAGCTCTACAGATCGTTTTTTCAAATCAAAACTTTCTTTTATTTTATCTTTTATTTTTTGTTGAGTACGCTCTTCGATTAAGGGAATCGGAATATTTTGAAATTCAGTTTTGTTAATAGCCGTCAAAATTGTACCAGAACATCCTCGCTTTAAAAGATTTTGCATTAGTTGAGACTTAAAAAGGACTAAAAGAGTCTGTGAATTTATTTTACTGGAACTAAGTACATAAAAACCAGTAGAGCAAAGCGCATTATCATAAGACTCTGTAACTAAAGCACAACTGTCTAAAGACCCTTCAATAGAAGATACTATAATATCATTAGTATTAACCTTTCTTCTTGCTCTAGTTGGGAGCTCACAACCTATAGCTATTGTACATCCTTTTATATCTCCTGATTCACCAATGTCAGCCAATTCGACATATGAATATTCTATTTCATCTTCAGGCACAAAATTACTATCCTTTTGACAACAAGCTGTTTTAAGCAGTTCATAACCATTAGAATAGCCATATATAATCTTCTGATAACTCTCATATTCACTTTGATAATATTCTGCGTCAAGCCGACCAGTAGTTGCAAACGATTCACAATATTTTTTTATATTTATTGCCTCTTCTTGTATTTTAAAATCACCTACCCCTAAGTTATCAAATAATAGATTTTCAGCATCACAATAAAGTCTATTTGATTTTATTCTGCATAAATGTGCTTGTTCAAAATTTTCTTTTATCCGATCTTGAATAATTTTACTTAGTAAAGGAATGTATATCTCCTTAACTTCTTCGGGATTAACATTTGTTTGATTTATTGATTGTCGCGAGCGTCTTTTTATATCCCAAACTCCATACTTTGTATTCAAGTAGGCAGTTAAATATTCGGGGTAAATATAATCTTCATTTGGAATAAAACGAACCAGATAAGATGCAAATACAAAATCTTGATTGTCTACCTCATAATATATTCCAGTTCGACCGACCCATTCATAAGAGTTCGTGCGATTAAAAAGGACATCTTTATTGTTTAATTTAAATTTTTTGAAATCTTCTTTTGAAATATCTGCATGTTTATCAACATCCAAATCGCAAAGCATATTATGAATTTCATTCATTCTGAAAATCGGATAACCAATGCCCTCCTCATTCATTGACACCGAAATTCCGTATTGTGCTTCTTTTAAAAGTTCTCCAATTTTCCTATAATTTAGATTTGGATTCCTCTTAGGTTCTTTTGTCCAGAAATCACTATCAATTCGAAAGTCTTTATTAATAACAATATTTGAGTAATTTACCTCCACGATCTCAAGCCCTCGCAATAATGTATTATATTTTACATTATCGAAAGGGCTATTTAAAAAAAACTAAGTTTCTCCCTTTTTGCAAATTCAATAAAAGCTTCTGCTATACCATCTGGTGTTATTTGTTCTATTTCATTATATTTTCCATTTTCATTCCAATTATAATTTATTGTACAAAGTAAATCATGATAAATCACAGGATGCCCATATTTATCACACAATGCAAATTTAGGGTCAGTTGTAGTACTTGTTTTATCTATTGTCCAATATAATTTATCTCCACTATTATTCTTACCCTCTCTTTTTTGAGTAGCATAAAAAATTGAATAATCTTTTACTTTAGGACATAACTCATCATCCCATTTCTGAACTATTAGAACACTCGTCTTAGTACCGGTATGCGGCTTGAATGTATTTCCATGCAATCCAACTACTGCAAGAATTCTACATCTTTCTGCTATGAAATCACGAATATATTTATCATTACTATTATTAAATCTACCCTGCGGTAAAACGATAGCCATTCTACCACCTGACTTTAAGAAATTAATATTTCTTTCGATAAATAAAATGTCACGTCCAACACTACTTTGCGTTTTACCTTTCTTCATACCTAACTCGTACCTACTTAAGATTTGTCCTTCTTTTACATCTCCGGCAAAAGGTGGATTTGCCATCAAAATGGAAAAATCAAATTCGCTATAATCTTTTTTGGAACTAAGTTTTTTTAGCTTTTTAAAACCATTGTTGTAAGTATCATTCCATGAGTCTTGTTTAGTTACTGTATCCCAACGGCTATAATCAAGTGTGTTTAAATGCATCACATTTGTTTGCCCATCTCCGGCTATTAAGTTCAGAGTTCTTGCAACTCGCACTGCCTTTTCGTCAAAATCTATTGCGAAAACATTATCCACTACATAGTCGGTTTCTTCACGTCCTTTTTTTATGGCTGTAAAAAGATGACTTACTGGTTGATTCTTCTCTAGTTGCATATTTTTCCACACATGGAAAATTGTATGAACCGGAAATCCAGAACTTCCTGCAGCTGTGTCAATAATTGGCTCATTTGATTTTGGATTGAGCATTTTAACGCACATATCAATCACATAACGAGGTGTAAAATACTGTCCTTTTTCCCCCTTGCTACTTTTACTCATTAAGTATTCAAAAGCTTCATCAACTACATCTAAGTTTGAATTAAACAGTTTAACTCCTTCCAGTGAAGACACACATATTGATAAGTGAGGAGGTGTAAGTGTGATTTTTGAATCATCTGAAAATACCCCCTCCCACTTGCTACAAGCTTTTTTAAATAGAACTTCAATTTTGTCTTTGAGTTGAATGTCGCTTTGTCCCGAATTGCGGAATTCTAAATTATAACTTGGGTCAGTAGCTCCTATTTGCTCGTCATACAATTTAGAAAATATCAATTTGAAAACCTCTTCAAAAACATCAACTCCAGCATTCGCTAGGACCTCGTCTTCCATTTCAGAAATAAGATCTTTAAGTGATTTGCCAGTTTGAGTCAGTTTATCCTCTCTAATTAAATCATCTATAGTAAAAGGTCTTTGAAGAATGTCTTCTAACGTTTGATTATCTTTTGGAATGTTAGATATATCCTCAAAATAATTAGGATTTTTACGTTGATGATAAGTTATTCCTGTCCCATTTGTCCAGATAGCCATACTCGCACCAGTACTGTGAGTATATGACTTTAGTTGCTCTCTACCATCTTTTGCCTTTGGCTTCTTTACTTCGATGATAATATACGCAACATTATGGTCATCCTTATCTCTGATTACTATATCTGCACGTTTTGCTTCTCTTCCAAAATAAACAGGAAATTCAAATACAATTCGGTCCTTTGGATAGCCATAATTCGTAATTAATCTTTCTGTATAAAGCTGTCTGACAACTTCCTCAGGAGTAAGTTTAATATCTTTGTTACGAATTAAGCAGTTAACATAAGCATCGATAGACCCATTTTTATTACCTTTTTCGACAATCTTATTTTCCAGATTTTCGATATCATTCTTATTAAATAGGTCAAGACTATAATCCGAACCTTTTAGTATGTCTACTAATTTCATAACTCTGTAAATTATTTTTATTATATATTTCAGTATCTCTTAATATTTCTTTCACAAAAATACGCATTTATTTCCAAGACTATAATTACGAATATGAATTTAATCACATTCTTTTTACCATAGAGAATAGTTATTTTTTCTAAATCCTGCAAATTTAACTAAATTTACACTCGGAAGAATATTTCAAAATTTACGACTCGTTTTTAATACAGAACTTTCAATATTATACTTTTAGATTGTCATTTATTTCGAGAACAATATTAACTAACATTCTGTAACAACGACGTTATTCACACATAACCCCCTACTCCCGGAATTATTTTGTTTAGTATTTCCCTACATAAATCCTCATAAATTCTATAATTGAGGTTTTCTGAGCCGAAAGATGTAGTTAGTTTTCTTTGAGTTGAAGTTTCGTACTCCGGAACGAAGTTTTGTAACAATTCTACTTGCAAGGACATACGAAACTTTTCAAAATTTTGCTCAAGAAAATTCGCATCATAAACATCTAGCCCACTCAACAAACCATAGATCGCAGTTCCAAGCTCAAGATTCTCTCTTGTTGGGATAATTGTCCTTTTATATATTCTCAGAAATTCAATTGTTGACTGCCAATCTAAACTATTCACTTTCGTTGGAACAATTAAAACATCAACCAAATTATAGCACTGGATTAAAGTTTGTTGATTCAAATTACTAGGTAGGTCTATGAAGATAATATCGTATTCATCTCTCAAGAATTCAACTTCATAAGGCAAAACTTCACTTGATATCTTGAGTAAACGGTAATGGTTTACTTCACTACCATCTTTAGCTTCTAAGTCTCTTTCACGGAACTTGTGAAGGCTGTATTGTATATCATCACAATCTACTGCAGCTACTCTTAATTTATCGCCCCATAGTTTATGAATACAGCTCACAACCAATGACGTTATCACGCTCTTGCCTACACCACTTTTGGGGCTTCCAATTGAAACCACAATCCCATTTTCAATAAGTTTCTTCATTTTGATTTAGTTTAATATTATTTTGTTATATAACTTTTCACTTCTAAAGCAATCAGTCAAACTTTCGGAAAAAATTTACTATGCATTCTACAAAAAAAAGATCATTAGATTAAGCATGTGAAAAAATAATCAGCTACTATTTATACCCATGCTATTATCAAATACAATCTCTCTTTTTCCTTTTTGCCTGCAGCAAACTACTGGCAGAAATTAATAATAATAAGTTCAGTATGGTTTATAATATATATACACAAACCAATCCGAACCATTTATATATGAGACTTTGAATTATATTTGTACTTCTTCCCTTCTTGGATTATTAGTTGTTTATTCTCCAAGTATTGTTTTAACTGCTTAGCCTTTCCAACTCCAAATTCTACACCAACAATTTCTTGATAAGCCTTTTTCAACTGTACAATTAGTTCACTATAACCATATTGTTTGCCATCTGAGAAAACGAGATTCAAAGCCGACATATGCTTATTTTCTGCGAGATCATTATAATCAAAAGCCTTTTTTGACAAGTTATTTGTTATACAAAAGTCAAATAATAGTTCTGGTAAACTTTCATCGTTGATACGAAACGCAAATGGTTCAAATTCAACATCCCGAATGCACTTGGCCGTGACAACACTCACATCATTATCTACTTCATTTTTTGTTACTTGCAATATTGCTTCCGCTTTATTGTTAAGTTCCGTACCCAAATGTCCGCGTGTATTGTCATCGCCCTTATTTAAATGTAAAACTGTATGGATATGGATATAACACTCGTCCGTCCAAAGCATTAGTTTAGTTATTACATCCGTTGCTTCACTAGGACTATTGATATCAAATGCTAAATCTCGAATTCCATCAATAATAACAACTCCTAGATTTTCTGTATTATAAATCGCTTGTTCTATAATTTTTATACGAACATCAGGAGAAAACTTTCTTAATGCAAGAAATTCCAAATTCTCTGGTTGTTTGTCTAGCGGCAAGTCTGCCAATTTTATAATTCTTTCTAATACTCTTTTACAGTGGAAGGGGCTTTGTTCTGTGTCAACATAGAGTATCATTTGTTTATTTGGTGGTAAGTAAGCCTGATAATTCAACACTGTGGAATTTGTCAACATTGCAGCCACAATTGCGCTTATATTAAAAGTCTTTTTGCTTTTTGCCTTACCGGTAGATGCACTAAAATTACCAAGAGTTGCAATAATCGAGTCATCTATTTTCAACACAACAGGTGGCGCCAAAAATTCATCTGTTACCATAACACGAGATCCTTTCCAAAATTGAGTAAACAATAACGTTTGTTCATTTGCTACCATTTTACTTTACCTCCCTTTCTCCGAGAATTTGTTGAATATCGGATAGACGGTAACGAAGTTTATTTCCAATTTTAAATGGCACTAAATAATTTTTACGCTGCCAATGCCAAAGAGTTGCAGAGCACACCCTTAACATTTCAATTACTTCTTGTTTGGAAAGATATTCTTCTTTGCGCCCATCAACTTTCACCATAGAGAGTTCGTTCTTTGAACGAGTAATAAGATCTTGAGAGAATCTGAGTAAATCTTGTCCATCCAGCTCAAATTTAATTTTTCCACAATCTACATTTTCTAATAAATTCACTAAATCTTTCATGCTTTTTTATATTCCACCTGATTATAACCTATTTTGTCGGTGGATTGAAACAAAAAGGTCATACAATTTGACACAGCAAATGTACGACCCTTTTCAATTCTATAAAACTGATATACTGCATTTTAAATAGAATTAAATAGAATGTTCTATTTAATTCTATTTAAAAACTTTTAATCTATTCTTTAGATCATTGAGTGACCGAAGTGCAATATTGTTATCTCTCAAATTCTTTCTTTGGTTATAATTATAAAAACCTGAATCTTCAAATTCAAGGTATGGGAAGGTATTACGTATAATATACAAAAACGTTCCTGGTTTAATTAAAGATAGACTTTTTGTATCTATAAACTCTAATTCACTTAATGCTGCATATAATAATCCTATAGCTTTTCCCTTTACATTCTCAACGTTACCATTGTTTGGAATTTCAATTAAAATTTTTTGCCACAGATCTTCTTTTAGTTGGTCATCAAGAATAATTATATCCCTGAGCAATCTTTTTTCTTCTTGTTTCTTTCGTCCAGTATTTTTTATTTCTAATTCGACATGTAATTCTCTTGCATACAAAAGCCCTCGAACCGTTGCACCTTCTCTTTTCCCTAATTCGATAAAATACTCCCAGAAATAAAGTAGATTTTTGTCTTGAGTTGGTATATCTGAATGATCATGGAGCTTCTTAATGTACCTATCAATGTAATTATTACACTCACAAGAAGAAACTGATATCATCCTATCAGTTAATTGTGTAATTCTTTTATCTATTTCTTTGTATCCCGTTGTGAAACCATTGCAATACGTTTGATACAAAATGGAATCAGTTATATTCTGGACACTCCAATTTCCATCTATAATCCATTTGAGGATTCGCAATCTTTTTACATTGTTGTTGTAAATAGGAATGAGCTTTGATATAAGCTGCATATTCTCTTGAGTAATCAAGCCTGAGATTCTTCCTTTTTTACGTAATATTCGATTGGATACTGCTGTAATTCCACCTTGTATGTATGTAGACTTATGATACACATAGCCATCGATTTTCAATTCAGAAAAATCAATATCAAATTCTACTGATTCTTTAATATTTTTCTTAAGTCTTTCATATCTTCCTATCATACTCAATATATAATCTTTTTTACATGTTTAATCCAACAGATTTACTAAATCTTTTTTTATTTCTTCATCAATTTCTCTATAGCGAGCAAAAGCTTTTGATCCTTCCTTGTGTCCAGAAAGTGCGCCTACAAGATTAGGATCTTTGACTTGTTTATACAAGTTTCCTACAAAACATCGCCTGGCTAAATGAGAGCTTGCTATTTCATTCAATGGTCTTTTTTCTTCTTCTCTGGTTGTCGGATTAATTATTGTTACCATTCGCTTTAACCGTGCAGCTAGAAACATGCGTTTTATTGCAACATTATACTTTTGCTCTGAAATAAAGGGCAGTAATTTTTCTTCCGAATGTTTATATCGTTCTAAAATTTCCTTTGCTGTGCTATTAAGAGGCACACGGACAGTTAAAGGTCTTCCTTCTTTTGTCTTTTTAGGCACGTATTCTATCGCATCATTTATCCTATTATTTTTTTTCATTTTCAACAAATCTCCAACCCGACAGCCAATAAGACATTGAAAAACAAAAATATCTCTCTGTATTGCTAGTTGAAGATGATTTTTTAAATTAGTCTTATATAGTTTATTTCTTTCATCAATTGTTATATAATATGGAGTGCCATAAGTACATTCGGCGATAGGAAAGTCATCAAAAGGTTTGTTTTTTGTTTTCTTATTATCATAACACCAAATAAAAAAAGTACGAATGCGAGAAAAACAGTCTATAAGGGTATTCTTTCCTCTTGGTTGAGGTATTCGTTTTTCTGGAATAGATTCGTAAATAGCGGGATACAATTCGTAATATTTGAACTCATTCTCAAAGAAATCCCACATGTCACGCAATGTATCACGAGTTATTTCATCGATATCTAAGACGAAAGACTTCTTGCCCTTTTGAGTGAATCTAACATACAACTCATAACGCAGTAAACCTCTACCAACAACTTTGAAGTTTTTAATTCTAACAGCAGATAATTTATGCTTTAACAAAAACTCATCAAAAAGCTGCTTAATTGTTGGTTTAACAACAAGTTCTTCTATAGGGATATATTTCTTCGGGTTATAATACTTGTCTAGAGTTTCTTTAAGCCATTCTTTCCCAATTTCATCTTCAGTAGATTGAAACTCTTTTTCAAGGAAGCTTTTAAGCTTACGAGTTCCATCATTAATATAGCTACGAAGTTCATCAGAACATACGATTTTACTTTTGACACTTTCAGATTTATCATCCCATAAGTTAGGATTGATATTCAAGTTAGTTGGCGCAACAGAGTCTAAGCGCCTTCCGTCTCGTAATCTTACATAGATAGTAGCCTTAGAATCTATATCGGCACGTTTTGCTGTTTTCTTGATAATTAGAGTAACTTTCATTGCAAATTGATTTACTGCAAAGATAAATATTTTCCCCACATTTTCCCCACATATGCTAAACTTTATTCAATTACATTAAATCACAATAAACGATTATACATACTCTACTATTTAATTATCAGTTACATATAAATATATTTAGTTGATTTTGTTATCGTTGAAATAAATCACAATTTAATACTTTCAAATGCGGCTCTGGGTACTTTCAAAGTAAAACCTCAATTGATTTTCAATCAATTGAGGTTTTTCCATTTTAGTTTGTCCCGTTAATATAGTAACAAAAAAAAGAGCAACTCATTTCTGAATTGCTCTTCGGATGTGCAGTAGAGAGAAAATAAATTCCACTTACCGGATTTCGAATGTTATCGTCCTCTGATAACTCTGAACAGAATGGATATGATGGCAATAACCAACAGGATGTGAATGATACCCCCGGCGCTATATGCAAAGAAGCC
>Ga0302215_10001750_pt1 | contig 15292 bp, 13 predicted proteins | sample II_Fen_N3_1_FD_194580 | JGI IMG/M metagenome (GOLD analysis project Ga0302215, IMG submission 194580) | Peat permafrost microbial communities from Stordalen Mire near Abisko, Sweden - II_Fen_N3_1 | ecosystem: Environmental > Terrestrial > Soil > Wetlands > Permafrost | place: Sweden: Abisko...
AGAAATAAAAAATAACCGTTTTAAAAATAAAATAAGAAAAATCACTAAAATTACAAACAATCATGTTAAACTCTGATCTTCCTGAATTTGATCCTACAATTGCACAACAGTATGGTGATCATTCAACATCAACTCTTAATTTTATGGGTGCGCCCTTGTTCGATTTAGATGCGTTGATTCAATTATTTATGCGTTTTGGTTTTAATATGCTGATATGCTGGATTATTATTCGCTATTTTTATTATAAAAAGAATGAACGAAAAGACTTTATGTTTACGTTCACACTTTTTGCGGTAACTATTTTTCTTCTTATTTATTTGCTGAATTCGGTAAAACTTCAAATAGGAATGGGTTTAGGGCTATTTGCTGTGTTTGGCATCTTGAGGTATAGAACCGAACAAGTATCTGTACGCGAAATGACTTATCTTTTTGCTATTATTGGTATTTCTGTCGTGAATGGTTTGTCATCGGGGATGAGTTATACGGCTTTGGTTGCTGCTAATTTGTTGTTTTTGGGGGCTGCTATGTTGGAGAGTAAGATTATTGTACGCAGAACATCCTCAAAAATTATTTTATATGAAAATATTGAATTAATAAAGCCGGAAAAATCAGAAGAGCTCAAGGCTGACTTGCAAACTAGAACTGGTTTGACCATTATTCATGTCGAAGTTGGACATATTGACTTTTTGCGTGATGTGGCTTTTTTGAAAGTTTGCTATGCGTTGGAAAAGGATGAGGTTAATTCTATAGACTCGATTACTAAGTTGAATCAATTCATTTAATGAACAATTGAACCCCCAAAAGCATAGTTTGTGGTGGACTCGGATAGAACGACACTTAATAGAGAGTGGAGAAAATACTTTTAAACACTGCCTGTATAATGCCTAGGCGGTGTTTTTTTGTGTTAATGTTAGGTGGTTGCCAGCTAAAGTACCTTGCTTACAATGGGACTTACGCTGTATGAAAAACACATTAACTGGTATTGCTTTCTTTTTGATCATGCAAACCCCCAAAAATCACTAAAATACAGCCATACTCTATGCTTTTAGCAAAATTGTTCGTACCTTTGCGCGCGAAATTTAGAAGTTTAAAAAGAAAAAATGTAATTTTATGAATGTAGTTACAAAAACTATCACATTGGGTGATGGACGTACCATTTCTATTGAGACAGGAAAATTGGCAAAACAAGCCGATGGATCTGTTATGGTTCGCATGGGTGATACTATGCTTTTGGCCACAGTTTGTTCTGCACAAAACGCAGTACCCGGAACGGATTTTATGCCGCTTTCGGTTGATTATAAAGAAAAATATGCTGCCTTTGGCCGTTTCCCAGGAGGTTTCCTGAAACGTGAAGGTCGTGCATCTGATTACGAAATTTTAGTTTCACGTTTGGTTGACCGCGCTTTGCGCCCTTTGTTTCCTGATGATTTCCATGCTGAAACTTTTGTAAACGTAATGCTTGTATCGTCTGATGGCGAAGATATGCCTGATGCATTGGCCGGTTTGGCTGCTTCGGCTGCTTTGGCTGTGTCGGATGTTCCTTTCAACGGACCTATTTCTGAATGTCGTGTTGCTCGTATCGACGGACAGTTTGTTATAAACCCAACTTTTGCTCAATTGGCTACTGCCGATTTAGAAATCATGGTTGCGGCTACTGCCGACAACATTATGATGGTAGAAGGTGAAATGAAAGAAGTGAGCGAAGAAGTATTGTTGGAAGCTATGAAAGTGGCTCACGATGCTATCAAAGTTCACTGTCAGGTTCAGGTTGAACTAGCTGAAGCAGTTGGAAAAACGGTTAAGCGTGTTTATAACCACGAAGAAAATGACGAAGATCTGAAAAAAGATGTTTGGGCAAAAACTTACGATAAAGTGTATGCTATTGCTACTGCTTGTAATCCAAACAAACACGAACGTATCGAAAACTTCGAAGCTGTAAAAGCTGAATACATTGCTGGTTTAGAGCCAGAAGAAGCTACTGCTAAAAAAGGATTAATCAGCAAATACTACCACGATGTTGAAAAAGAAGCTATGCGCCGTTCTATCTTGGACGAAGGCAAGCGTTTGGATGGTCGTAAAACTACCGAAATTCGTCCTATCTGGTCGGAAGTTGATTACCTTCCGGGAGCACACGGTTCTGCCGTATTTACCCGCGGTGAAACTCAATCGTTGACTACTGTTACCTTAGGTACCAAAATGGATGAGAAACTGGTTGACGATGCTTTGTTCAAAGGCAAAGAGCGTTTCTTATTGCATTATAACTTCCCACCATTCTCTACAGGTGAAGCAAAAGCTTCTCGTGGTGTTGGTCGTCGTGAAGTTGGTCATGGTAACCTAGCTTTACGTGCATTGAAAAATATGATTCCTGCCAATTATCCTTATGTAGTACGTGTGGTTTCTGATATTTTGGAATCAAACGGATCATCTTCAATGGCTACGGTTTGTGCCGGAACATTGGCTTTGATGGATGCAGGTGTTGAAATCAAAAAACCGGTTTCTGGTATTGCCATGGGATTGATTTCTGAAAATAAAGGTAAAAACTTCGCAGTTCTTTCTGATATCTTGGGTGACGAAGATCACTTGGGCGATATGGACTTCAAGGTAACCGGAACAAAAGATGGTATTACTGCTACTCAAATGGATATCAAAGTGGATGGTCTTTCTTACGAAATTCTTGAAACAGCTTTGAGTCAGGCGAAAGCAGGTCGTATGCATATTCTTGGTAAAATCCAGGAAACGTTGGCTGAACCACGTGCCGATATGAAACCAAATGCTCCACGTATTGTGGCTATGTTCATTCCGAAAGAAATGATCGGTGCCATTATCGGACCTGGTGGAAAAATTATCCAAAACATGCAAGCTGAAACAGGTGCTGTTATTACTATCGAAGAACAAGGTGACCAAGGCCGCGTAGAAATTGCTGCTAATAACAAAGCTGCTATCGATGCTGCCATTGCTAAGATTAAAGGTATTGTTGCAATTCCTGAAATTGGCGAAACCTATCCTTCAAAAGTAAAATCGGTTATGCCTTACGGTGCATTTGTTGAATTTATGCCGGGTAAAGAAGGTTTACTTCATATCTCAGAAATCGATTGGAAACGCATCGAAACTATGGATCAAGCCGGTATTAAAGAAGGTGATATGATTGATGTGAAATTGTTGGAAATTGACCAAAAAACAGGTAAATTCAAACTTTCTCGCAAAGCGTTGATGCCACGTCCTCCACGTGAAGACAAACCAAAAGCAGAATAAGATAACCCCTAAATCCCCTAAAGGGGACTTAAAGAAAAGAAAGCTGCAATCCGAAAGGGTTGCAGCTTTTTTTGTTTTCAATAGTCTGTTGCTTCAATTAATTTCTGTAAACTATGAATTATCAACTGTCAACTATCAACTACGAACTATCAACTATTAGTTCAACTTTCCTTCCAATTTTAGTTGTGTAACGAACCGGTTCCATGCAGTAGCCCGATTCTTCTTGTTCTGAGCGCGCAGGTTGGTTGCTCCAAAGTTGTCAATCCAGTTGGGGTAACCATCTTCAAAATAATACTTTCCATCTTCCAGATTGTGATTCAACACCAGATCGTTAACAATGGACGACATGATATCTGAAGCTAACGTGGCAGAAAATAAAGAATCACTTCCCAGATAGCATTTAATCAAATGAAATGAACTTATTTTTTTGGGGATTAGCGTGTCTGTAAACACAATTTCGCCAGTCAATTCATTGAATGATTTTATATTATTGCTGGTGAATAAAACTGTATCGTTTAGATTTGTTTTGCTGGAAATAGCAACTTTAAATGTTAGTCTTGAAGTTGCAGCTGATTGTGTATCGTTAAACAGATCGCACGATGCAAAGGAACTTGCAAATAATAGAACTATTGAAATAAGTCTTACTGCTTGTTTCATGACTTCTGAGTTTATAAATGAATGTATTTTTAAATTGCAAATATAGATATAGGTTTTGAATTATGGTTGCTTTTTTATAATTATTTTCGTGTTCTTGTCTGAGAATACCGTCCAATACATTTTTTCTGTTTACTTTTGTAAATCAATGTATTTAATTAGTTGTTATGAAGATAAAGTCAATAATAATCAGCCTGTTACTCTTAAGTGCTTCGCTTTTTGCTGCGAATCCGGTAGAAGATTTTACTACGAACCCATTGCTGGAGAATGCAAATATAAGCCTGTTGGTCAAAGACTTACAAACAGGTGAAACGCTTTATAAGTTTCGCCCTAAAAGCCTTACTACACCGGCTTCTACTATGAAACTTGTCACAACCAGCACAGTTCTTGAGTTGTTTGGCCCGGAATATAGGTTCGAAACCAAACTGATAATAGACGGAAGCGTGACCAAAGACAGTGTTTTGAGTGGTGATCTGTATGTAGTGGGAGGTGGTGACCCTACGTTGGGTTCTGAAAAACTGGGTGAAAAAGATTTCTTCCCAAAATGGATTCGGGCAGTAAGAAATGCCGGAATTAGAAAGATTAACGGTAGAATTATTGCTGACGAGAGTTTCTTTGAGAGTCAGGTTGTGAATCCGAAATGGACTTGGGAAGATATGGGAAACTATTATGCGCCGGGTATTCATGGTATTTCGTATGCTGATAATACGTACCGGATGGTGTTTCATTCAGGGAAAATTGGAACTACTCCGGATATTCTGCGTGTTGAGCCGGAAATTCCCGGGTTGGAAGTGGATAATCATCTGAAAAGTACATCCATCGGGCATGATGCCGCTTATTTTTTTGGCGCTCCTTATTCGTTTGATAGAAGTGTTTTTGGCGAAATTCCAGCCAATAAAATTGAGTTTACTGTAAAGGGAGATTTGCCTAATCCGGCCTTATTGTTAGCGCAGCATTTTCACGCTAAGTTAATTGAAAGTGGTCTTTCAATTAGTGGATTCCCAGTTGTTCGTGTAGCGCCAATCAACGGCTCAAAAGTTATTTACACACATCTGTCACCTCCACTTCGCGACATTATTACCGAAACAAATGTAAAAAGTAATAATCACTTTGCCGAATATCTTTTTAAATTTATTAGTACAAAAAATAGTAGCGTAGGGTCAACCAAAGAGGCCATTGCAACCATTCGTTCTTATTGGAAGTCAAAAGCACTACCAGTGGATCAATTGACGCAATACGATGGCTGTGGTCTTTCGCCATGCGATGTAGTGTCGGCAAACTTCTATGTCGACTTGCTTACTTATATGCGGAATAAGAGCCCATATTCTACCGATTTTTATAACAGTCTTCCTGTTACCGGAGGTCGTGGAACCTTATCTGAATTGCTTGTGAACACACCGTTACAAGGTAAGATACATGCTAAAAGCGGCACTATTGAGAATGTGAAATGTTATGCAGGTTATATGGAGCTTAAAAACAGAACGCTGGTTTTTGCCATAATGGTGAACAATCCTGATGGAACGACTCACGAGGTTGTTGGCAAGATGGAAAAGTTTTTGTTGGATGTAGCCAAGCTCTCTCAACGATAAGTTTTTTATTGAAAATTATAGTAGTATAAGGAATGAAAAATTGTCAGTTTATAAAACAAACTGTTTCTACCAATACATTGCTTTGGGAAATGCTCAGGAAGGAGTCGTTGGCCGAAGGTTTTGTTGTACAAACTGATTTTCAAACGGCTGGCAAGGGTCAAATGGGTAATTCGTGGGAATCAGAATCGGGGAAAAATCTCCTTTTCAGCATGCTGCTTTATCCTCAGCGAATACCCACAGATCAATTGTTCCTGATTTCGCAAATCGTAAGTATTGGTATTAAAAAAGTGCTGGATAATTATGTTGATGGCATTACCATAAAATGGCCGAACGATATTTATTGGAATGATAAAAAGCTGGCCGGTATTCTCATTGAAAATTCCTTTCAGGCTAATAAAATCAAAACAGTTGTTGGCATTGGATTAAACGTGAATCAGCGTAAGTTTATGAGCAATGCGCCCAATCCGGTGTCGCTTCGCCAGATACTCGGTAAATCAATCAATAGAGACAACCTATTGGAGGAGATTTGCGGGAATATTCTAGACGTGTATTCCAATATGAGTGTGGCTGATATCCAGATCGCTTATGCTCAGATTTTATTCCGCAAGAATGGATTTTTTAGTTATTCGTCAGGTACAGAAAATTTTATGGCGAGAATTGTTTCTGTACAACCCGATGGTCTGTTGGAACTGGAAACCGAATCGGGCGAACGTAACGGTTTTTATTTCAAGGAAGTGAAATTTGTTCTGTAAAAAACGCCGCTACTCTTTTACTTCTTCGTAATCAACATACTCACCTTCATTTTTATCAAAAATCTTTGACTTAGAGGTTGGTTGCTCGTATGTGTTCGACTGAAAATCTTGTGTTTGTGCGCCGCTCCGTTTGCCAAAACCGAAAATGGAACGAATAAATCCCAGTACGGTCGAGATAATGATTAAACCGATAACGAGGATGAAAATAAATATAAAGAAAATAAAACCTAACATATAGTTAATTTGCAATTTGTTTAATTCATGATTTACAAATGAGAAGTTTCAATTGTAAATCATAAATTGAGCTTTATTGATTAAAATACAGCTTTTGCTACCTGTTTTACGCTTTGTGTGGCCATTAAACTGTAAAAGTGAATACTTGGTACTCCGTGGGCTTTTAAATCGTTTGCTTGTTGTGTACACCATTCAACGCCTACCTGAGCAGCTTCGATATCGTTTTTACATTTGCGCAATTCTGACGCGAAAGCTTCAGGGATATCCGTTTTGAAAATTTTTGGAAGAACCGTTAGCTGGTTCATGAAAGTGATAGGCTTAATGCCCGGAATAATAGGTACATTAATGCCATTTTTCTTGCATTTCTCCACGAAATCATAATATCTCTGATTGTCGAAGAACATTTGAGTAACTAGATATTCAGCGCCTGCATCCACTTTCTGTTTCGCATAAAAAAGATCGGAATCAATGTTCGGAGCTTCTTCGTGTTTCTCAGGATAGCAAGCCATACCGTAAGAGAAAGGACCAACCTGTGATTTCATCTTAGAACCATCCAAAAATGTTCCTTCGTTGAAATTATTCACTTGTACCTGAAGCTCAGTGGCATGTCTGTGACCTGTTTGCGAAAAATCACGCTCGTGCTTGGCTTTGTCGCCGCGTAATAGCAATAAATCAGTTATACCCAGAAATTGTAGGTCGATAAGAGCATATTCAGTTTCTTCGCGGGTAAATCCACTACAAATAATATGTGGCACTACTGCTATTTTATATTTGTTTTGGATAGCTGCAGCAATGGCCACAGTGCCGGGACGATGACGTTCAGCAACCTGTTCAAAAAGCCCCTGAGCATTTTCTTTAAACACCAATTCGCTACGGTGTGTGGTGATATTGATATATTTAGGATCAAATTCACGCAATGTATCTATAGTTTTGTAAACAGTTTCAATGCTGCTTCCTTTTAATGGAGGTAATAACTCGAACGAAAAGGCCGTTGATTTTGCGCTTCTTATTTTTTCTACAACACTCATGTGTGATATGCTCTTTTTTATGTTTCTAATTAGGGTGCAAAAGTACTACTTTTTTTCTATTGGTAGATAACTCCCGTTAGTTTCTCCGAGGCTTCCCATAATTTTTTGGCATCTTCGGTGCTATTGGCTTGCTTTGCTGATTGTACTAATACTGGAAAACCTTTTATTTCGCGCTTACCATTCGGGCCAAAAAAGTCGGCACCTTTAGCTGTCGGATCGGTAGCTGCACGTAATTCCGGAAGTACACCCATATTGGCTGGCTGAACCAGTCTTGTAAATAATGGCCTTAAGGCTGTCATCAGCCATTTTGGTGCTGTGTGCACAAATAAATTTGTGTCCGACACGCCCGGATGTGCAACTAAAGCACTGCTGTCAATTTTATTTGTTTCGAAAAAACGCTGCAATTCATAGGTGAATAGTAAATTGCATAGTTTTGAACGGCCGTATGCTTTGAAGGATGTGTAGCCAACGCCTTTGTTGAATAGTAAGTTGTTGAAGTCCATTGAGCCAGCTTTGTGAGCTATGCTAGTGACACTTACAACCCGCGATTTTGGCGTGTTTTTCAATTCGTCCAGCAATAAGCCGGTCAGTGCAAAGTGCCCTAAGTGATTCGTTCCTATCTGATTCTCAAATCCATCTTTAGTCAGACCGTACGGAACCATCATTATGCCGGCATTATTGATTAGAATGTCTAACTGAGTGTGTTTTTGCTTAAACAGTTCTACGAAATTTCGTATGGATTTTAAATCGGCCAAATCAAGCTCCATTACCGTAATGTTTGAATTAGGCTGGGTTTCTGTAATTTTGTTTTTGGCAAGTTTACCTTTTTTTGTCGAACGGCAAGCTAAAATAACTTCGGCACCTTTCGACGAAAGTGCTTCTACTGCTTCAAATCCTAATCCGCTATTTCCACCGGTTACAATAATTGTTTTGCCGGTTAAATCAGGAATATCTGTCACGTCCCAGTTTTTAGTTGCCATAATGTTAGTATTTAAAATTCAACAAAATATGCGATTATACCCAGAATAATAAGCACGATTCCGGTAATACGTTTTGCATGATGCTCCAGATAAGTGAGATTTAATTTGTTTACCCCTTTAATTCCAAAGTAGACTAATGCCGACATAAATATCAGTGTCATAATTAAATATACTGCTGAAACGATAAAGATTCCCGCCCAACCAAGCGAGGCGGCCTGAAAATAATAGGCTTCAATCTCAATACAGGGAGTCAGAAACATGGCCAAACTCAGCGAAGTGAGAATAGCTGTTCTCGACTTTTTATGTTTTAAAACTACATCTTCCAAATCGGAGTGGTGATGGTGGTGATGTCCTGAGCGAAAATCCAGAATGAGGTATATTATACCGATAACAAGTAAAATGGTTGGAGCTACAATGCTTGTAATGGCGCTATAACTCTCGGCCAGCTTAATGCCCACAAAACCTACAATAATGCCTATTACAATGGTGCTTATCATGTGCGAAAGCCCAGTAATAAGTGTGGCGTAAATTGCTTCTTTTGTTGTCCATTTCTCGGTTTTTGAAATGGCTATAATGGGGATCCAATGGTGTGGAATGAGTGCGTGAATTAGACTTAACAGTAAACTACCTAGAAATATTTGCCACATGGAATCTTGTTTTATTGTTCAAAAATGAAATTGTCCGATTTATTAAAATAATATCAGTCCTATAACACTGTCAATGTTTTTTTGTTTTAAAGGCCGAAGTTTATTCACCCAATTTTTCGAATTTGTGTTCGTTTGGTAATTCGTTTTTCTACCAAATCTGAATTTTCCCAAAGAAGCAACTCTGTATTTCGCCCGATACTTAGCGAAGCTGTTATTCCGAGTAATAATGCGGGGTAATAACAACAAGCTGCTATGATTTCTAAAATAGTAAAACCCGATAGGGCAGGAGCGATCAACGGAAGAAGTTGGTTTATTTGCTCTGTTGTATTTGTACCAAAATCCAGTATCAGCGGTTTGTTTTGTTTAATTATATCTGTTTTTTTATCAATAGATAAATCAATATAATTATAATCTGATACTAGACTTTTCAATTCTCCAACATATTTCTTTAACGACACAAAACCTGCTGAGATGATCCCATCGTAGAACAGTGTGTGAGCCGATTCCACTGAGCTGTTGTCCAGACCGAACAGACCTGTTATGACCGATTCTTCGTTTTGTTCAACCACCGTTCTGCGAAGAATTTCCTGTGGCGAACAAAATGTCAACTGACTGGCTACCCGTATCATTTTTTTAAAATCAATCGTCGTATATTCTGATGTTTCGACTGAATAAGTTCCGGCATCAAAGGCGGAGCTATTACTGGGTAATGTGTTGGATCAGCCTGCTGTAGTACTTTTAGTAAACTGTCTTGTTTGTTCGCGTTATAAATCCTTATTAGGGAAATACTATCAACCAAAACATTCTGTTTGCCTTTATAGGTGGAACTTCCAAGTAATTCGCCCGAAATTGATTTGATTTTTGACGGATGAGTAGACGATATTCTGAGTTCATAACGTTTGGTTAAACCGTCGTTATTAGTTTGCTTGATAACCCCACGAACTCTGCCATTCGCATAGTTAATCTGGAAGCGAATAAGTTGTTTTGTTGACGAATCTTCCGGTGCAATACGCTGCAAGAATTTTAGAACATATATATCGCCCAGCATGAAGTTTTGGTCAGGTATTTCGAAGTCAAGATGTGTTCGTGCCGAATCCTTTGTGAGTGCATATTTGGCACTTTTTGTCCAGATATTATACTTTACATTTGCCAAATCAACAGAATCTACATGGTGGTATTTACCCCTGTTTATATCTGTTTGTAGGTCCGTTAGCCTTGTTATTACCTTGTCGTAAATATGCTCGAAATTCTTTTGATTTTTTGAATACCAAACAATCGATGAGTCAAATTCAGCTTTAGTAACGTTGTTTTTCTTTAGTACGGCATTGTAATATTCATTCTTTTCATCAATGTCGTTATACAATATGCCCTTAGCCGCCAAAGATCCATCGAGTTTGTGAAGGTCTGTTAGCACATTAACCATTTCATTTTCGCTCAAAATACCCTTAGGCCTTCCGCAAGCAGCAAAAACCAGTAGTATTCCGGTAACGAAAACGATCTGATAAATAAACTTATTCGACAATTTGCTCATTTTCTTCTTGCTTTTTTTCGAGGCTTTCGTTCAGTTCTTTGCGGAAAAAGATAAGGATAATGCCTACTGCAACGCTTATGGCTGAATCAGCTACGTTGAAAATTGGACTAAAAAAGATGGTTTCTCCGGCTCCATTCTTGATGATTGGGAAATAAAGCATGTCCACCACTTTGCCGTAAAACAGGCCTGCGTATCCACCACCATCGGGAAAAAGTGTAGCAGTAGCTCCCATATAATTGCTGGCATCGAAAATAAGTCCGTAGAAAAGCGAATCGATAATATTGCCGGCAGCACCTGCTAATACGAGCGAAACTGTGAGGATATAGCCAGTATGAACTTGTTTTTTTATCAGTGTGCGAATGTAATACGCAAGACCTACCACAGCAACGATGCGGAAAAGTGTAAGGAACAATTTGCCAATTAATTCCATGCCAAATGCCATTCCATTGTTTTCGATAAAATAAATCTTGAACCAACTTAATACGTCAACATGTTCACCCAAACTGAAATTCAGTTTGACATAGATTTTTGTTGCCTGATCGATAAACAAAACCAGAAAAATAAGTAAGATGGACTTTTTAGTTATTGACATGGAGAAACTAATTCAAAATTCATAATTTACAATTCATAATTGAGCAAAACAGTTTTCAACCTAAATATAGTGCTCAATGTGTTTAAACACAAATTCGGCAACAGACAATTGCCCCGTTGCCGAATTGAGTATGTTTTGCCCGATTATTTCTGATCGTTTTTTGCTTCAATGCTTAAAGTAGCATGAGGAACAGCGCGCAAACGTTCTTTCGGAATTAATTTGCCGGTTTCGCGACAAATTCCGTATGTTTTATTCTCAATGCGAACAAGTGCAGATTGTAAATGCTGAATAAACTTCATTTGACGTTGCGCCAAACGTCCGGCTTCTTCTTTTGAAAGGGTAGCAGCTCCTTCCTCCAATACTTTAAAAGTAGGCGAAGTATCCATTACATCATTTCCATCTAAATTTGATATAGCATTGCGCAGTTCATCATATTCTTTGTGAGCTTTGTCTAATTTTGCTGTAATCAATATGCGGAATTCCTCTAATTCAACATCAGTGTATCTGGTTTTTTCAGCCATAGTCGTAATTTTTAAAAAATAGGTTTTGGAAATGTGCCTTATTTGGCGATTTTTTCAACTTTTTTAATTGCATGCGAAAATAGCGATTTACTTTCACTTTGACAATTATTTTTATGCTTTATTTCAAACAAGTTTTATTGTACTTTTCTGACAGATACTTTTACATTGTATTCGTCAAACTCCAGCTCTGTAGCATCCTTTAGCTCAGCTACTAACACCACCGAGTTGGCTAATGTTTGCGAAGCTATGTAATTTGCATATTCTTCTACCGCAGCATTAATTTCGTCTCGGCCTTCAATTTCCACCAAAATCTTATCTACAATTTCGTAACCGTTTGACTTGCGGATGTTTTGAATGCGATTTACCAACTCACGGGCAATGCCTTCGCGCACCAATGCGTCGGTTACGGTAATGTCGAGTGCCACAGTGAGTTTTCCTTCGTTAGCAACCAACCAGCCCGGCATATCTTCGGTAATGATTTCTACGTCTTCTGCTGTAAGTTCTACATCTCCTGTTGGCAAAGCAATTGTATATGAACCGTTACGTTCAATCTCGCTAATCTCTTGATTCCCAAATAAAATCATTGCGTTGGCAATTTCCTTCATTTGTTTACCATATTTTTTACCCAAGGTTTTGAAGTTTGGTTTGATTTTCTTTACCAGATTTTCCATGTCGTTGTCGGCAGGAATTACTTCAATTTCCTTTACGTTCACCTCTGCTTTTACCAGGTCGGCTATGTAACTCAGTTGCTTGAAAGTAACTTCGTCAGGAGCAGGAATAACGGCTTTAGTCAATGGCTGACGCACTTTCTTGTCTGCTTTACGGCGCAATGCCAATATCATTGACGAAGTTTGTTGCGCCAACTGCATACAAGCTTCGAGGTTGCTGTCAATCAATGCTTCGTCATACGTCGGGAAGTTAGCCAAGTGAACAGATTCATTGCTATCTTTTCCGGTAACGGCATTCAAATCGAGGAACAAGCGGTCGGCAAAGAATGGTGCGATCGGCGCCATGAGTTTAGTGACAGTTTCCAAACAGGTATAGAGCGTTTGGTAAGCCGAAATTTTATCTTCGTTGTACTCGCCACCCCAGTAACGCTTGCGGTTCAGACGTACATACCAGTTGCTGAGATTTTCGCCCACAAAATCGGATATAGCGCGCCCCGCACGGGTTGGTTCGTACGTTTCGTAATATTCTTTTACGTCTTTTACCAACGTATTCAGCAATGAAATAATCCAGCGATCGATTTCCGGACGGTTTTCCATTGGTATTTCGGCTTCTGCATAAGTGAATTTATCCACATTGGCATACAGCGAGAAGAATGAATACGTATTGTAAAGCGTTCCGAAGAATTTACGACGAACCTCGTCGATACCTTCTGAATCGAATTTCAGGTTATCCCAAGGCGACGCATTGGTCATCATGTACCAACGTAAAGGATCGGAACCGTATTTCTCAATCGTAGAGAATGGATCGACACCATTGCCCAGACGTTTCGACATTTTGTTGCCGTTTTTGTCCAAAACAAGTCCGTTGGATATAACGCTTTTGAACGCAATACTACCTTTAACCATCGTACTGATAGCATGCAATGTAAAGAACCAACCTCTTGTTTGGTCAACTCCCTCACTTATAAAATCAGCAGGGAAATTCGTGTGATTATCAATCAATTCTTTATTTTCGAACGGATAATGCAACTGCGCATACGGCATAGCACCCGAATCGAACCAAACGTCAATCAGATCGAGTTCACGTTTCATGGGTTTCCCCGAAGCCGACACCAACACGATGCCATCCACGTACGGACGGTGCAAGTCTATATTTTTTACTGAGTAATTTTCGGCAGTATTTTTTCCAACTTCAAAGTTCTTGTATGGATTTTCGGTCATAAATCCGGCTGCGATTGACTTCTCAATTTCAGCAACGAGCTCTTCAACTGAACCAATGCAGATTTCTTCGGTTCCATCTTCGCTGCGCCAGATAGGAAGTGGAGTTCCCCAATAGCGGCTGCGCGATAAGTTCCAGTCCTGCAGGTTTTCCAGCCATTTACCAAAACGACCTGTTCCGGTAGATTGTGGTTTCCAGTTGATGGTGTCGTTGAGCGACATCATTTCTTCACGACAAGCGGTAGTTTTTACAAACCAGCTATCCAACGGATAATACAATACCGGTTTGTCGGTACGCCAGCAGTGTGGATAGTTGTGCGTATGTTTTTCTATTTTGAATGCCAATCCTTGTTGCTTTAACATCACGCAGATATCAACATCAAGAGTTGTGTCGTCTTCAGTCAAACTGTTATCGTACGCATTTTTCACATAGCGTCCGGCATATTCGGCATATAAATTGGCGTTTACGTTTGAAGCCACAAATTCAGCACTTAAATCTTCTGTTTTGAAGAATTTGCCGGTGCGGTCTACCATTGGTTGACGGTTGCCATCTTTGTCGATAAGCAACATCGGTGGTACACCATTTTGTTTCGCTACCCGGTCATCGTCGGCACCAAAGGTAGGTGCAATGTGAACGATACCAGTACCGTCTTCGGTGGTTACAAAGTCGCCAGTGATAACCTTGAAAGCACCTTCGCCCGGATTTACCCATGGGATAAGTTGCTCGTAAGGAGTACCTGCCAGTTCAGCACCTTTTTTGCGGTCTAGTATTTCGTATTCATTTTTGCCCATAACGGCTGCAAGCAGACTTTCGGCTAAAATGAGGTTACATTCTTGTTTGGTATATGGGTTTTGAGTTTTTACTTTTACATAATCAATGTTCGGACCAACGCACAAAGCAGTGTTCGAAGGCAAAGTCCATGGAGTGGTTGTCCAGGCCAGGAAGTATGTATTCTCTTCGTTTTTTAGTTTAAACTGGGCAATACAAGTCGTATCTTTCACATCGCGGTAGCAACCGGGTTGGTTGAGCTCGTGTGTTGAAAGTCCTGTACCGGCAGCGGGAGAGTAAGGCTGAATAGTATAGCCTTTGTATAATAAGTTTTTGTTGTAAAGCTGTTTTAGCAGCCACCAAAGTGTTTCGATATAGCGATTATCGTAAGTAATGTACGGATCGTTCATATCCACCCAATAGCCCATTTTAGTGGTTAGGTCTTCCCATTCTTTGGTGTATTTGAGCACGTCTTTGCGGCAAGCTGCGTTGTAATCGTCCACACTGATGGTTTTACCAATGTCTTCTTTGGTAATGCCCAGTGCTTTTTCCACGCCAAGTTCCACAGGAAGTCCATGTGTATCCCAACCTGCTTTGCGTTTTACCTGAAAGCCCTGCATGGTTTTGTAACGGCAAAAAACGTCCTTAATCGTACGTCCCATCACGTGATGAATGCCCGGAAGTCCGTTAGCCGAAGGAGGTCCTTCATAGAAAACGAACGACGGTTTCCCTCCGCGGGTTTCGATACTTTTATGGAAAATGTCTTTTTCGCTCCATTGCGACAACATTTCCTTGTTGATGTCCGATAAATTCAGGCCGGAATATTCTTTAAACTTTTTCATGAATTCAATTTCCAA
>Ga0302215_10001754_pt1 | contig 15271 bp, 8 predicted proteins | sample II_Fen_N3_1_FD_194580 | JGI IMG/M metagenome (GOLD analysis project Ga0302215, IMG submission 194580) | Peat permafrost microbial communities from Stordalen Mire near Abisko, Sweden - II_Fen_N3_1 | ecosystem: Environmental > Terrestrial > Soil > Wetlands > Permafrost | place: Sweden: Abisko...
CCGATTATTTTCTGCATGGAAGGAAAAATGATATTGTTCAGCTGGATACCCCCAAATCGTTAGGAGAGCCAATTGGAAAGGTGACTTATATTGGTCGTAATTTCTTTGAAGTACAAAATGGTATTACGTTGAACAATGGAGATGGACTTTGTTTTATCAACCGACAAGGTGGTTTAACAGGTTTCCGGGTAAATCGTGTTGAGCGGAAACAAATCTTTCCGGCTGATATGCCTCAAATCAGTATTGGAGTAATGTTGTATCGAAATCAGGATCAGGCTTTTGAAAAAATGCTGAAAGGTAAGACTTCGGAACGAAAGGTGGGAGTGAAGCTGCTGTTTAAAGAAACTAATGATGGCTTTTCTATAACTTTGACTGACGAAGATGGCATTAAGAGCCTGCTTGAAACTTCTTGCGACAAACAGCCCGCTCAGAAACCGGATGCGGTTAATGATAATATCAAAAATCAACTTTTGAAACTGGGTAAAACCATTTATGAAGCAACAGATATTCAAATTGAAATCAACGCTCCGTGGTTTTTTCCGGCTTCTCAGTTGGGCGAGTGGCGACGACAAGCCATAGAAGCTTTGGATGAGGTACGTGCAAAAGCTTATGTTCGGGAATCTAAGCGTGAACCAATTGCAACTGAGTTTTCGTCAAAACAGCTTTCGTATTTGGGAAATGTAACCAATAAGCTTTCCGAAGAGTTTTACCGTGAACATGGCGTGGAAGAAATTATGCCCGGATTTGAAGTGAAGGCTGAAGAAGGTGTGCCGCTAATGCTTTGCAAGCACTGTATAAAATTCAATATGGGTTGGTGTCCGAAAGAAGGCTATAAGGCTACTTTTAAAGAGCCTCTTTACTTACGAAATAATGATCAGGTCTATCAACTGACTTTTGACTGTAAGGCCTGTGAAATGAGTATTTCGAAGGCTTGATAGCATCAATATATTTATAACGAAAACATAGGGTTAACACTCTAAGCTAGTTCAATACGCCACTTCGTGGCTACAAAAAATCCTCATCCAACTGAGTTTTTTACTTAGCTGAATGAGGATTTTTTATGGATATCTTATTTATTTTGAATCGCTTCTACGATTTTAGCTTCAAGTTCGGCTGCTAATTCAGGATTATCTTTGACAACTGCTTTTGAACCATCACGACCTTGAGCCAGTTTTGTGTCGCCGTAACTGTACCAAGACCCGCTCTTTTTGATTATGCCATATTCAACCCCAAGGTCGATAATTTCACCTGTTTTTGAGATGCCTTCGCCGTACATAATGTCGAATTCGGCTTTACGGAATGGAGGTGCTACTTTGTTTTTTACCACTTTCACGCGGGTTTGATTACCAATAGCTTCTTCTCCATCTTTCAACTGACCTATACGACGGATATCCAAACGGATAGAAGCGTAAAACTTCAATGCGTTACCACCGGTAGTAGTTTCAGGATTACCAAACATAACCCCAATTTTCTCACGTAACTGATTGATAAATATACAAGTAGTATTTGTTTTGTTGATGTTGGCAGTAAGCTTACGCAATGCCTGAGACATTAAACGAGCTTGTAATCCCATTTTAGAATCACCCATATCGCCTTCTAATTCAGCTTTTGGAGTCAATGCTGCAACCGAGTCAATTACCACAATATCAACCGCTGAAGAGCGAATCAATTGGTCGGCAATTTCTAATGCTTGCTCACCATTATCTGGTTGTGAAATAAGTAGTTCGTCAATGTTTACGCCTAATTTTTCAGCATAAAAACGGTCGAAAGCGTGTTCTGCATCGATAATAGCTGCAATACCACCAGCTTTTTGAGCTTCGGCAATAGCGTGGATAGCCAATGTCGTTTTACCCGACGATTCTGGTCCGTAAATTTCGATAACACGTCCGCGAGGAAAACCGCCAACGCCCAATGCCACATTCAGACCGATTGAGCCGGTAGAAATAAAGGCTACATCTTCCACTTTGCTGTCGCCCATGCGCATGATGGTGCCCTTGCCGTGGTCTTTTTCAATCTTATCCATTGCTAGTTGCAATGCTTTCAATTTGTCGGAAGTTGGAAATTTCAACTCCTCAGCAGCTGTTTTTGCCATGATTTTATTTATTTAATTTTGTTGTTTTTGATATGAAATTTGAATACAGATAAATAATTGGTATGATTAGTATCACAAAGATAAAATTAATTCTTTCAATTTTATTATTAAATGATTATAATTTATGAACAGTTTTCTCAAAGCTAAACTTAGTCCGGAAAGCCTATTATTCTAACACCTCCAGCTTTGCGAATTTTAGCAGTAAAGATTTTACTCCTTTTTCGCCAAAGTCAATGTCAGCTTTTTCGTTTCCGTTTGAAATGCTGGTTTCCAATACTTTGCCAATTCCAAAGATGCCGTGTTTTACAAATGCACCGGTAGGGATTGAACCATTTTGGATAGGTGTTTTGTCACTTCCGGTTGAGCTTAGTTTTACCAACCGTTTGGGTGTTACAGGCAGCTCTACACGCTCTTTGAAAACAGGTTTTGAGAACGAACTTTGAAACCGGTTTCGTTCGGTTTCCAGGTCATCGTCCCAGTCTCCAATGCGGGCTTGTTTGGGTTTAGCTTCCACCGGCATGTCCAGAAATTGAACGTCAATGTCTTTGATAAACCGACTTGGGTTAGAAAAATTAGTTTTGCCGTTTTTAAAGCGTGATTTGGCATAACTAATAAAACACAACTCTTCGGCACGGGTTATGGCGACGTAAAAAAGCCGACGCTCTTCTTCCAGTTCCCGTTCGCTTTGTGTGCAGAAAGGCGACGGAAATAGTTCTTCTTCCATTCCCACAATAAAGACGGCCTTAAACTCAAGTCCTTTGGCGGCATGAACCGTCATAAGCGTTATTTTATCCCGGTCGGTTTCCTTGTCTGTGTCCTGATCGGTGAGCAGCGACACTTCCGAGAGAAAATCGGGCAGGAGGGCAGTTGGTTCGCCGTCGGCTTGTTTAGTTTCACAGAATTCGTGAATAGCTTTGAGCAACTCCTGCACGTTTTCCTGTTTGCTCATGTTTTCGGGCGAACGGTCGGTATAGGTGTCGGCAATGACACCGCTGGTTTTTACAATGCTGTTAGCCAGTTCGTAAGCACTTTGCGTTGGGATTTGCTCGGCAAAAACGTCAATCATGCTGCGGAACTGAGCCAGTTTATTGGCGGTACCGGCATTTACGCCAAGGTTGTACTTCAGCATATCGGTAAGCACTTCCCATGCACTAACGGCATGAAGCTGTGCGCACTCAATCAGTTTATTTATAGTAGTTTCACCAATACCACGAGCCGGGTAATTAATAATCCGTTTCAAAGCTTCTTCATCGTTTGGGTTACAAACCAATCGGCAATAAGCAATTACATCTTTTATTTCCTTGCGCTGGTAAAACGACAGACCGCCATAAATCCGATAAGGAATGCTTTGCTTGCGCAATGCTTCCTCCATTACACGCGATTGTGAGTTGGTGCGATAAAGAATGGCAATATCCTGATATCGATAATCTTTCGAAAATCGTAGGTCGGAAATGTTATTTGCCACAATAAAACCTTCTTCGAAATCGGTAAATACGCTCAACACTTTGATTGGTTTGCCGGTTTCTTTTTCGGAGAAAACCGTTTTGCGGATTTGTTTTGAGTTTTTATCAATCAAACTGTTAGCTGCATTAACAATGGTTTTAGTGGAACGGTAATTCTGTTCCAACTTAAAAGTCTTCGAATGTTTATAGGTATTCTTGAATGTCAGAATGTTGTCGATATTTGCTCCTCGGAACGAATAAATACTCTGTGCATCGTCGCCCACCACGCATATTTTCTCGTGTTGTTCAGCCAGCTTTTTTACAATCAGGTATTGAGCAAAGTTGGTGTCCTGATACTCATCCACCAAAATATAGCCAAACAGATGTTGGTATTTGCTCAGAATGTCAGGATGATTGCGAAAAAGTACATTTGTTTGCAGCAATAAATCGTCAAAGTCCATAGCGTCGGCTTGTTTACAGCGATTGCAGTAGATTTTGTAAATATCCTTCATTAATGGAATGCGCGATGTCATGTCCGCTTTTGTGAGCTCGGTGTTTGCTGCGTAAGCATCAGGCGTAATGAGGTTGTTTTTGGCATACGAAATGCGCGATTGCACAAAGCCGTGTTTGTAGATTTTGTCGTCCAGTTTCAACTCTTTTACAATGCTTTTTACCAGACTTTTAGAGTCGGATGAATCGTAAATGGTAAAGTTTTTCGAGTATCCGATTCGCTCGGCTTCGGAGCGCAGAATGCGTGAAAAAATGGAGTGAAAAGTACCCATCCACAGGTAACGAGCTGTTTTTTCGCCCACCATTTGGGCAATACGCTCTTTCATTTCGCGGGCTGCCTTATTGGTGAACGTAAGCGCTAAAATGGAGGACGGTTGCATCCCTGACTTCAACAGATAGGCTATTTTGTAAGTCAAAACTCTCGTTTTGCCCGAGCCGGCACCGGCAATAACCAGTGATGCACCATCGGTGTATTCTACCGCACTGCGTTGACTTTCATTTAGTTCGTTTAGAAAAGATAAATCCATAAAATAATGTGCCGATAAGCCACTATTTAAAATGCTTATTTGTGGCTTCGTTTTTGTTCTGAATGCAAAGTTAGCAAATTGATTCAATCCCCACTAAAATAGTTTTCAACAACTTGTACTTCGCCAAAAAGCAGTAACTTTGCAGCCCTAATTCGTTGAACAGTTTATAGATTGAATTGTTTGACTGTAAAAACAATAAAATCAAAGATAACATTAATGCAAAAATTAAGCGCGTGGATTTTGAAAACAGCCGGTTGGAAAGCTATAATTACTGTTGCAGAACCTCAAAAGAGTGTGATTTGTGTTGCACCACACACAAGTAACTGGGATTTTCCAATTGGTGAATTATTTTACCTCGCTTTAGGGCGCAAATCATCTTTCCTGATTAAGAAGTCCTGGTTCTTTTTTCCATTGAATTATGTGTTTGATGCTTTGGGTGGTGTTCCGGTGGATCGTAGAAAAAGCACTTCTGTTACTCAGCAAATGGTGGAGGAGTTTGAGAAACGTGACTATTTTCATTTGGCTATTACGCCTGAAGGAACCCGAAGTTTATCTACTAAATGGAAGATGGGTTTTTATTATATTGCAGTGGGTGCTAATGTTCCTATTCAACTGGCCTATATCGATTACAAAAAAAAGGAAGTCGCTATTAAAGAATTGTTTTACCCAACTGGTAATGAAGAAGCTGATTTGGCTAAGATTCAGTCTTATTACAAAGATATACATGCTAAATTCCCTGAAAAATTCAATTTAAGCCGCTAGAAATAAGTTTATAGTTGGTAGTTTAAAGTAAGTAATATTGTCGAAAGCAAATGTCGTGAGCTAAGCAAACAAATATCACTAACTAAATATCGTCCGAAGGGCAACTAAAATGAGAATCACATTAATTCAAGATATAATTTACTGGGCCGATAAAGCCGCTAACCTCAAAAAGGTAGGCGAGCAATTGGCTTCGTTGGCCGGACAAACCGATTTAGTGGTATTGCCCGAAATGTTCACTACCGGATTCTGTACCGATGATCTTCATTTGGCAGAAGCAATGGATGGTGAAACGGTGAAAACACTTGCTAATTGGGCTGTTACTTATCAATTGGCCATTGCCGGTAGTTTTATTGCCACTGAAAACGGGAAAGTTTTCAATCGAGCTTTTTTCGTTTTTCCAACAGGTGAAATTCAAACGGCCGATAAACACCATCTGTTCTCAATGGGTGGCGAGCATAATCACTTTTCAGGTGGTGATAAGCGTTTGATTGTAAATTATGGTGGTTTTAATATCTGCTTGTTGGTGTGTTACGATATTCGTTTCCCAGTGTGGGCACGCAATGTAAACAACGAGTACGATTTGCTGATTTACGTGGCTAACTTCCCCGAACGCCGCATTGCCGATTGGGATATTTTGCTGAAATCGCGTGCTGTAGAGAATCAAGCTTATGTGTGTGGTGTGAATCGAGTAGGAGTGGACGGATTGAATATTGCCTACAATGGACATTCTGCTTTGCTCGATTTTAAAGCTACCTCGCTACTGACTTTCCCTGAAAATGAAAGTTCTATTCAATCTTTTGAACTACTCCAGGAATCATTGCAGCGCTATCGTCAAAAATTTGCTGTGTGGAAGGATGCAGACGAGTTTGAATTAAAATAAACAGAAATGCCAATACGACTTTTGATGAGCGAATTGGCATTTCTGTTTATTTGCATGTTTGATTACAATTTTTTCAATTGCTTCAACTCTTCGCTGCTTGCTTTTTTTAGGCTTATTGCAGCACCGCCACCGGCAACAAGTTTCTGTTTTAGTACCGATTTGCTATTAACCAATACTTTCTGGATCTTGTACGCCATTGGATTCTCTTTCCAATCGGCAGTAGCTGCGTCGCCATAAATAGTAGCTGTGTACCAATCGTTTGTAGTTATAAAATTGAACGGAATAACAGCCACACGTGCATTCTCGTCGGTAATTGCGCCAACAAACCAGTCCTTAGTTCCTTTAGCTTCTCTGGCAATGGTAATGTAATCTCCCGGTTCTGCTTCCAGGTATTTCGTATCGTCCCAATCTACTGCCACATCTTTTATAAATTGGAAAGCATCCATGCGTTTTTCGTAGTTCTCCGGCAAGTCGGCAGCCATTTGTAACGGACTGTACATGGTAATATACAACGCTAATTGTTTGGCCAGTGTAGTATGAATCTGACATTTATTTCCGGCTTTATAATAACTCATTTTTATTTCAAAAATCCCGGGTGTGTAGTCCATTGGTCCACCTAAAAGTCGGGTAAATGGTAGAATAGTTTCATGTTCTGGTGGATTTCCTACACTCCAAGCATTGAATTCGTTTCCACGAGCAGCTTCGCAAGCCATCCAGTTTGGATAAGTACGGCTTAACCCGGTTGGGCGAACGGGTTCATGAGCATCTAGCATGATGCGATTTGCTGCCATTTTTTCGGCCACCCGAATATAATGATTTACCATCCATTGTCCATCATGTTTCTCTCCACGCGGAATAATCCAACCCACATAACCTGTTTTAACAGCATCGTAACCATTTTCTTTCATAAAATCAATGGCTTTGTCGATGTGCCGTTCGTAATTGGTTGCTGAAGCTGATGTTTCGTGGTGCATAATTATTTTTATTCCTTTGAATGCAGCATATTCATGTAGCCCTTTTACGTCAAAATCGGGATAGGGCGTTACAAAGTCAAATACTTCCTCTTTCCAGTTTCCTGCCCAGTCTTCCCAGCCAACATTCCAACCTTCAACAAGCACACCTTTAAAGCCATTGGCGGCAGCAAAATCAATATACCGTTTCACATTGGCTGTTTTCGCTCCATGTTGTGGTAGCGGAGTTAAGGCATTCCAATCTGTGTCTTTTAATTTTATATTGGGTGCATCGGCATAATTCCATGTCCAGTGATCAGGAACATGCATTCCCCACCATATTCCAATGAATTTTTGTGGGTGAATAAAACTCGGATCAGCTATTTTGCTCGGCTCATTTAAGTTGAGAATTGTTTTTGTTGCAAGAATGTCTGTGGCTTTATCGCTCACAATAATAGTGCGCCAGGGAGTGTGTTGCGGCGTTTGCATGTAAACTTTTGTTCCGGTTGCGTCGGGTACCAGCGATGATGTCAAAACAAAATTCTTCTGATCAATTAATAATTGCATAGCCGAGTAATCGACCAATGCTGCTTCAAAAATACTAATGTATAAGCCTTCGGCTGTTTTCATTAAAAGTGGACTTTGCACTGCATTTTTAGCAAAATATCCATGCGTTCCAATGCCACTACCATCTACTTTTGATGCATCCACTTCCGATAGTTTTGTGGTGGTGTAAAAATACTCGTTTGAGTCGTAGTCCCCCGGAATCCAAAACGTTTTATGATCTCCGGTTAAGGCAAATTCAGTTCGCTCGTTCATTATTTTAAAGTAGCTCAGGTTTGGTTGTTTATCAAATTCATACCTAAACCCTAATCCATCATTAAACAAACGGAATCTGATCTTCATGGTGCGTTGTTCGGCTTTTTGTTCCAATACAACCAATAGCTCGTTATAATTGCTGCGGATTTGGCTAACTTCTCCCCACACCGGTTTCCAAGTTTCATCAAAAGTGCTGGTTTTTGTTTGCTGGATGTTGAATCCTGAGAGTAGCGCAGGTGAGTTTTTGAGCTCAAATCCCAACTTAGAAGTTTTAATAACAACCTGTTCTTTGTAAAATAATTCGTATTCTGGTTCTCCGACAGAATTTACATTAAAAACCAGTCGGAAGTTTTTGTCAGGTGATTGCAGGTTTTCGCCCATACTCAGCAGGTTTAAAGATATTCCAATTAATAGTAATGTGAATTTTTTCATAATCCGTTCTTTTTTTGTTGAAGTTTATTTGTTGATGACTGCGGAGCAAAAATAGCGATTTGACATGGTAGAAACAGATCATTTTAAATGAAAGAAATGTTTTGGCAGCGCAAACGTTTGTTGCTGCCAAAATTGTAAATTTTAATTCTCGAGAATCGGGTCTAGCTGAAAATTTGTAAAGCAATCAAAAGATGCTCTAAAAAAGCATTTTAAAACTGGATTTTTTTCGAATAAACTTGCTTTTCAGCTAAAAATATGCGGTTTATTGCGGAATTTTTACGACATTTGTACCCCAAATACACTTATAAAAATTTGAATGAAGACAAACAATGAAAAATGGCAAGGAAATTCGAGTCATAAACCGAATTCAGGTGCCGGCCGTGATGGTAAACCGTTTGAGAAACGCGATGTGAAATCGATATTGAAAGGCTCACGTGGAGCTGCAAAATTTGGTTCTGACAGACCTGCTCGTGACGATAGTCGTCCATCTGGAAACTCAGACCTTAAGAAAAACGATGATAGTCGTTCTGCTTATGGCGATCGTAAACCTTACGAAAACCGTGAAGGTGGTCGTCCAGCATTTGGAGAAAAGAAATCGTTCCACAGTGGTGGTTCATCGTCATACGGCGATCGTAAACCCTACGAAAACAGAGATGGAAATCGTCCTTACGGTGAAAAAAGATCGTTTGAGAGCCGTGGTGATAAACCTTTTGGCGAAAAAAGATCATTTGAAAGTCGTGGAGACAAACCTGCATATGGCGATCGTAAACCTTACGAGAATCGTGAAGGTGGTCGTCCAACATTTACTCCCAAGAAACCATGGGAAAACCGCGAAGGTGGTTCTTCAACTGGTGAACGTAAACCTTGGGAAAATCGTGGTGATAAACCTGCTTATGGTGATCGTAAACCCTACGAAAAACGCGAAAGTGGTCGTCCGACTTTTGGCGCTAAAAAGCCTTGGGAAAATCGCGATAGCAAACCAAAACCATGGGAAGATCGTACCGATAGCAATGGTGAAAAAGCGTATGGAAGAAGTTATAACAACTCAAGTGATGATTCACGTCCTGAAAAGCTGAGCTTTAGAAAGCCTGTTGATGGGGCTGTGAAATCGGAATTTGTGGAAACTCGTTACGATAACAAAAAAGACGGCGTAACTTTCCGCAAACGAAGCGGTGATAATTACGACCCAAATTCAAAATACAGCAACAAAAAGCAATTGGAGTTCAAGAAAACAGTTGTTGACTTAACTAAACCAATTCGTTTAAATAAATTTTTGGCCAATGCCGGTATCTGTTCACGTCGTGAGGCTGATGAATATATCCAGGCCGGAGTTATCTCGGTTAATGGAGAAATTGTTACTGAAATGGGTGTGAAAGTATTACTTACCGATAAAGTAATGTTCCATGAGCAAACAGTGCGTTCAGAACGTAAAGTATATTTGCTTTTGAATAAACCGAAAGATTGTGTTACAACATCCGAAGATACTCACGATCGCTTAACAGTGCTTGACTTGGTGAAAAATGCTTGTAGCGAACGTATTTATCCTGTTGGTCGATTGGACAGAAATACAACCGGTGTTTTGTTGTTGACCAATGATGGTGATTTAGCTTCAAAATTGACTCACCCTAAGTACGATAAGAAAAAGATTTATCATGCAACATTGGATAAAGTGCTTGAAGAAGCTGACTATAATACAATTTTAGCTGGTGTAACGCTTGACGAAGAAACCATTGCTGCCGATTCATTGGAATTTGTAAAAGAAGGTGATTTGAAGCAAGTTGGTATTGAAATACACTCAGGTCAAAACCGTGTTGTACGTCGTATTTTTGAAAAATTAGGTTACAAGGTAATTCGTCTGGATCGTGTTTTCTTTGCCGGATTGACTAAGAAGAGTTTGCCACGCGGTAAATATCGCTTCTTGAACGAACGTGAAATAAGTATGCTCAAAATGGGTGCTCACGAATAACCAAAGTGAGAAATTAATATGAAACAAAAAAACTCTTTTGCACCATTTTGCAGAAGAGTTTTTTTGTTTTACATCGTGGAACATTCATTTTGATTTATTGTTATAATTCCGAACTAATTGAAACTATATAATGTCGTATTTCTTAATGAAAATTAGGCATTAATTCAACATAACTCAATGAAAAAGGTCGTTATAGCCGGAGGAACCGGATTTATAGGAAGTTATCTGAAAAAACGCTTTCAGCGTAAAGGTTATCGTGTGCTAATCGTTTCCCGGGAACCCGGATATGTCGCATGGAATCAGGTTGAACTTGTGGATGCGCTTGAAGGTGCTGAACTTGTTTTAAACTTAGCCGGGAAAAGCATAAATTGCAGACATACTGAAGTCAACCAGCAAGCTATAATAGCTTCAAGAGTAGATGCAACTAATTCCATTGGAAATGCTATAAAAGCTTGTGTGAACCAACCTAAACTATGGATTAACGCAAGTGCGACGGGTATTTATAAACCGTCCTATAATCATGCTATGTGTGAAGATGAGCTGAATCTTGGGACTGATTTTCTGTCTGAAGTAGTTCGCAAATGGGAAGGTACATTTTTTGGTTTCAAATTTCCCGAAACCAGACAGGTGGCGTTGCGAACGTCTGTGGTTTTAGGTCGCACCGGTGGTGCATTAGAACCGTTAGTGAAGCTTACCGGTTATGGGTTAGGAGGGAGGCAGGGAAACGGTAAACAGCTTTTTAGCTGGATACATGAAGAAGACTATTTCCGTATTTTGTTATTTTTGCTCGAAAATCCATTATTGAATGGCGTTATTAATTGTACTGCACCAACTCCGGTTTCGAACAATGAACTAATGTATACACTTCGAAATAAGCTTCATATCAATATTGGTTTGTGTGCGCCCAAACAATTTGTAAAGCTTGGTGCATTGTTGATGGGAATGGAGCCGGAGCTAATCTTAAATAGTTCGTTTGTAGTCCCAAAACGATTGATTGATGCAGGTTATCAGTTTTATTATCCTACGCTGGATTTAGCACTTATTGATTTGCTTCGTTTGCATAAGGCTTAAAATAAAACCCCGATAAACATTTCTGTTTATCGGGGTTTTATTTTTAGAAACTTTGTGGTCCGCCGCCACCAGATCCTCCAAAACCACCTCCATCACCACGACGAGGACGATCACCACCATCACCAGGTCCGAAGCGTTGGAAGTCACGTTGTCTGTTGGAATTTTTATTGCCTTTGAACTCATTGATTTTATAGCTAAAGCTCAATAAGAAGTAAGATGTGATTGTGTTGAATTTAGTATATTGAATATAATTATCACCTATAGATTGTCTGATATTTAGCTGTTGGTGAAGAATGTCGAATACTTTTAAAGCTACTACCGCCTTGTTGTTCAGGAATGATTTGTCAAGACTGGCATTCCATATCAACTGATTTTTGTCGAACCCTGCGTATCCCTGCATGGTAGAATAATTAATATCACTGGCTACATTAAAGCTATAAGGTAGATGTGCTACAAAATTACCTGAAATGGTCCAATCGTAAGTTTGTTGAGTAATATTACTCAGGTTGTTGTAAGTGTTAGAATATTTGAAACTTGCCCGGGTTCCCAATTCTACTACCTCCGCTGTAAATGTAAGCGATAAAGCTTCTGAAGCACTATATTGTCGAGTATCACTCAAATCACCTAAAGTCATATTGGCTACATCAACCGAATCAAGTCCTTTTTTAGAATATCCAATTTTACGGCTTAACGCAAGACCAGTATTAGTGTTGAAGTGCAGGCTCTTTTTGATAAGTGGTGTGTTGAACATGATATTGGTAAAGAGGCTGTATGGTAAGTCTTTTGCATTGAGAGTTTGACTGTACTGTTTCCCGGTTGTGTCATAAATACTATTTGTCACCAATGCATCTTTCGTAGTTTGAGCATTCAGCATAATGTTGAACGATGAAAAAGTAGAATCGTTGAAGGCCGAATAGAACAAACGTAAGTTGTGGTTGAATTCAGGATTTAAATTTGGATTACCCACAATTTCATTCATTTGGTTCGAGTTGTTTTTCACCGGTTGCATTTGGCTGATAGATGGTTGGTTGGTTTGTCCACGATAATCAATACGCGCAAATTTCTTTCTACCAAAGTTATATTGGAAACGTCCTGTTGGCGATACATTGAAAACACCATAGGTGGTATCGCGTGCCAATCCGTTAGTATAATGGCGGGTATATTCCGTTTGTGATGGTTCAGCTTTAGCTCCCAACATTAAGTTATAATCCTTAGCTACATAACGGTAATTCAACTCCATTGTTTCACTATAGAATTTATTCTTAAATGTGTTGCTATAGGTGTCGTCTTTTGTGTACGCTGTGTCTCTTACCATGTATGTACCCGTGGCATCATCCCGATTATATTGGTCTTTTTCTGAATTATTGTAATTTGTACGAGCTGAAAGAGATGCTTCTAATAAGTTTCTAACATTCCATAGCGGTTCAACATATGACATTCTTAAACTTGCATTCGATGAATTTGCATTGCTGTTCGTATATAAATTGATATTAGTTGGTACTCCTAAAGCAGTTTTTGATGAAATATTCCACGACTCACTATTGCTTTGTGTTAATCCGGTTTGTAAATTGATAGTCAAATTACGTCCTTTTTTAGAGGTGAATTTGTGATTGTAAATTACATTGATATTGGCATTCAGTGAATTTCCATTTCCTCTGCTCCATGAATTACCGGTACTGGTAAGTACAGAATCGGTCAGATAATTATAACTACTGCTACCACCCGAGAAGGAACGGTTATAACCAATATTAGGTTGAATCAGAAAGGTGTTCAACGTATCTGGTTTCCATTCAACTTCCAAACGCATGTTGGCTGCATAACTTTCAACTGTATTATTGTTTTTTGAACTGTTTGTAGAAGTAGAACCTTTTAAATAACTGGTTTTGTCAGTTTCTGTAACTGATAAGTTATCAGAGTGGTTTAGCGAAGCATCACCTCCAATGGTAAACTTAGGATTTACCACGGTATTGTTGTTGACCCCTAGATTTTGTGTTTCAGTAATACCTCCGCTTGGGCTACCCATGCCAGAACGCCCCCGTGAACTACGAGTTGTGTTGGTATTGTTTGCCCCCGCAGTAATGGCAGTTTGCTTATTATTATCCATTAAATTGATGAATGAATTCCCATCATAACGGAATTTGTTGTCGTCGTTACCCAAATCAGAACCTCCGGCACCGGTTACATTTCCAAAAACTCCATGTTTGCGGTTAGCTTTAGTGGTCAGGTTTATGATTCTCTCAGTATCATTGTCTTCAAATCCGGTAAGTTTTGCCATATCCGATTTGTTATCGTACACCTGCACTTTATCAATCATTTCTGCAGGTAGATTTTTGGTTGCCATTTCTATATCGCCATCAAAAAACTTTTTGCCATCTACGCGTATTTTCTTTATTTCCTGTCCGTTAATTGTGATTTTACCATCTGAACTCACTTCTACTCCAGGCATTTTTTTCAAAAGATCTTCTACCACTGCATTTTGTTGCGTTTTGAAAGCAGAAGCGTTGTATTCGGTTGTATCGCCTTTTACCACTAATTGTGCTGCATTACCCTTTACTTCTACTTCGCCCAGAGCATGTGCACTTTCTTTCATCTGAATGTGTTTCAATAGAAGGTCTTTTGCTTCCATCCTGATGTTTTGAACATGATCAACATATCCTACGCTGCTTATTATTAGCGTGTAGTTTCCGGGTTTTACTTTTGAAAGTATAAACTCTCCATTTAAATTGGTTTTGTTGCCTTGCACGTAGGAGGAGTCGCTGGCATTTAGTAGTCGAACTGTAGCTAATTCGAGAGCCTGACCATTTTTGCTGTCGAAAACCATAGATTGTATACTATGTTGAGCTATAGCTGATAGACTCGTTACAAGAAAGATGGAAACTACAATGAAAAATTGCTTCATAATAAAAAAAATAAATGGAGTAAAATTGAAAAATGATATAAATAAAAGAAAATGCAAATCACTCTGCATTTTCTTACGTCCATTGACTATAAATAATGGAAAAGGTTTAATGTATCTGTAAAAAAAGTGCTTTTATTTTATACAATAAACAAATAAACTAACAAAGCTCCTAACCTCGTAGGATTAAGAGCTTTGTTTTTGTAGTAATTATCTGCTATTAGCTAATCATACCCGCAGTAAACAGGATTTTTTCCATTTCAAGTTGTACCTTTTCGGCTTCCAGACGAGCTGCTTTGGCATAATCTGCTTCTGACGAAGCATAAATGATTTGTCGTGACGAATTTACCAATAAACCACAAGTGCTGTTAAGTCCGTATTTGGCTACTTCTTCAAGGCTTCCACCTTGGGCTCCAACACCTGGAACTAATAAGAAATGTTCTGGTATTATTGTGCGGATGTCGGTTAGCATTTCGGCTTTAGTAGCACCCACTACGTACATCATATTTTCGTCGGTTCCCCAGTTGAGTGAGGTTTTGAGTACTTTTTCAAAAAGGCGTTCACCTGTTTCGGCATCTTTCATAAACTGAAAGTCGAATGCACCCTTGTTTGATGTCAATGCCAACAGTGTTACCCATTTGCCTTCGTAAGTAAGAAACGGAGTTACCGAATCTTCGCCCATATAAGGTGCAACGGTTACCGAATCGAAGTCCATGTTGCCAAAGAAAGTGCGGGCATACATGGCCGATGTGTTGCCAATATCACCACGTTTAGCGTCGGCAATGATAAACTGATCGGGATAGTTTTCGTGAATGTATTCAACGGTGCGTTCCAATACTTCCCAGCCTTCCAGCCCAAGACTTTCGTAAAAAGCGAGGTTGGGCTTGTAGGCAACGCACAGGTCGGCTGTAGCATCGATAATGG
>Ga0302215_10001758_pt1 | contig 15256 bp, 7 predicted proteins | sample II_Fen_N3_1_FD_194580 | JGI IMG/M metagenome (GOLD analysis project Ga0302215, IMG submission 194580) | Peat permafrost microbial communities from Stordalen Mire near Abisko, Sweden - II_Fen_N3_1 | ecosystem: Environmental > Terrestrial > Soil > Wetlands > Permafrost | place: Sweden: Abisko...
AATACTTACTGTCAATACGAAGAGTTTGGCTTGAATGGTCTGGAAAATAGGCTTTTGAAAAAAGCACTTGTATTTGTTCAACGCTACATGCCTGCAATAGCTAACTTGAACTCCACGGCATTTACAACAGCACTTTTTAATTACATAAATCCGGCATTTGAATTTATTTCCGATGAAGTAAATTTGAATGAAGTAAAACATACTAAAACAAATGTTTTCTATAAAGAGTATGAAGAGGCTATCAAATTGGCTAAATTGATTCTTAAGCGTTTTGGCTATAATATAAATTCCACTCAGGATAAGAAAGTAAAAACTCCTCCATTCTGGATTGATATGAGCAAGTTGTTTGAGCTATATGTTTTAGGATTATTGAAAGAAAGTTATGGAAATGAGGTAAAATATCAATTTCAGGGAAATTACGGACAACCTGACTTTATATTGACTAAGCAACAAATTGTTGTTGATGCAAAATATAAGACCTATTATAAACATGAATTTAATGGTCAGGAGCAATGGCAAAGAGATAATATAGCTGACGACATTAGACAAGTCAGTGGATATGGTCGAGATAAAAAGATATTGAATATTTTGTGTATTAAAGAGAATCAACATTTGATTTATGTTCCCAAATGTTTAATTGTATATCCAGATCAAAAAAAAGATACGAAAATAGATAATCATATTGAAATCAAGGAATTTGTGAACGTCTATAAAGTTCCTGTTTTATTACCTACAATACAGAAAAAATAATATATGTCATCAAAAACAATAAACTACGGAATAGTATAGTAGTGAAGAATAGGAATTCTCTCTTCCCTTAGTTTATTAAGAAGAAAAGGCAGATAAAAACATATGGAGATAAATGAGAACACTAATATACAATATTGTATAGATAATTCTACTTTTGACAGTTGTTCTTAGTTGTTTCGCTATTATAAACACAACCCCGATGGAACTAGAGTCAGAACTGATGGACGAACAAGGTGTATATTTGAAAATGGAACAGAATCAAATATGATGAAACGTTCGGTCGAAAAAGTATTATATGCAATGGCAATGCCATTACAGAAAAAAATGAAACAAGCATTCAGCAATTTGACCAAAACTTTCCTGGAATAACAGACCAAGACCATGAATCCAGTTTCAATTACATTTTGAAATCAATAAGTGATAAGCCCGCTAGGAAATACTCAAACGTCTGCTGGAACTAAACCATAAAATCTATGCCGAAGAAGTGGAAGCAGGATTGTGGGAGAAGAATAAAACTTCGGCAAAATCAGATACAAAGAATAAAGTAAAATACGAAATAAAGACTGATTCAGAAGTTTTGGGTGAACCGAAAATGAAGTTTGAATAAGAACTAAAAAAATCAAAATCATGAAAATACTTCATACATCCGATTGGCATTTGGGACATCGATTGCTTGAACAATCACAACAGGAGGAACAATTACTGTTTCTAGACTGGCTGCTAGAATATATTGGTATAAATGGTATTGATATTTTGTTAGTTTCGGGAGACATATTCGATGTGGGTGTGCCTTCGGCACAAGCGCAAAAATTGTATTACGATTTCCTGACACGGCTTCATAGAACTTCTTGCAAGGAAGTAATTATTACCGGTGGTAATCATGATGCACCAAGTACATTGAATGCGCCTAAAGAATTATTAAATGCGTTTTCAATTCGGGTGGTTGGGAAAGCTACCGAAAATTTGGAGGATGAAATATTCAAACTTTCAGCTAATGGTGAACACTTAGTAGTGGCGGCTATTCCGTATTTACGCGATCAGGACATTCGTCGTGCAATTGCTGCCGAATCGGCCGAAGAAATAAATAACAGGTATAAAACTGCACTAATTAATCATTTCGCTGAATTAGGCACTTGTTGTGAGGCAATGAAAACTTCCGATACTTCTGTGATTGCCATGGGACACTTATTTGCAATTGGTGGAAAAACATCAGAAAGCGAACAAAGTATTTATGTTGGTAATTTGGGTGATATTGGTGCTTCTGATTTTCCGGCAGTTTTTGATTATGTGGCTCTCGGTCATTTACATCGAGCGCAAATGGTTGGTGGCAAAAGTCAAATTCGTTATTCCGGATCTCCCTATATGTTGAGCTTTAGTGAAGTGGGACAAGATAAGAAAGTAGTAGAAATAGAAACAGGTGAATCGCTAAAGATAAAGGAAATAACGGTTCCAATATTTCGCGAAATTTTACAGATAGAAGGGTCAGTTGAAAGTTGTATAGCAAAACTCGAAATTCTCAATAATGAAAATCATGCATTGACTCCTTGGGTAGAAGTTATATTGAGTAATGAGAAGGAAGCAACAACCGGATTTAAAGAAATAAACGACTTTGCAATAAATATTCAGCCTGAAGTGCTGAAAATTACGGTGAAAGATGAGCGTAAATATGACAACCTTAAAAGCCTGGTAGATAATGCTCAACATATAAAAACATTTACACCATTAGATGTTTTTAAGTTGAAGTGCGAAGAAATGAATGTTGATTTAAATGAAAGTCCTGAGATGTTGGATGCTTTTAACGAGATATTGCAATTGGTAACAGAAAATGATTAATCCATTATGAAAGTATTAAAAATTGAATTGCAAAATATCAACTCGTTAAAGTGCGAAATACCTATTGTGATTGATTTTGAACATCACCGTTTTGAAGATGTAGGTTTGTATGCCATTACGGGTCCAACAGGAGCCGGAAAAACCACTTTGCTAGACGCTATTACTATTGCACTTTACCGCCGAGTTCCGCGATTTGAGAAGGCGAGCAGTAAAGGAGGGTTGGAAGATGTAGTCAGCTATGGAGCTCCTACAGCCATGGCAAGAGTGACCTTTGATGCACAGAACCAACGGTATGAGGCACAATGGGATATGCGATTGGCAAGTAATAACGGAAAGTTGTTAGGCAAGCCGGTAGAAACAGTACGACTAAAAAATTTGAGTACCGGAGTAATTATTGCAGAAACAAAAACAACTTGTGATGAGAAAATTGCTGAAATTACACAATTAAATTATGATCAGTTCCTGCGCTCAGTCATGCTGGCGCAAGGTGAGTTTGCAGCTTTTCTATCAGCCAAAAATTCTGAAAAAGGATTGTTGTTGCAACAAATTGCAGGAGACGAAATTTACCGAAAGATTGGTGAAACTTTGAAAAAACGAATTTCTGATGAGAAAAAAATATTGGAACAAATTAAAAGCAAGATAAATACCGATGATTTGCTCAACGAGGAAGTTGCTAAACAATTGGAAATTGAAAAAAACCAATTAATTGAAAGTCAGACGACTTTAAATGCCGATTTAAAAAAGATTGAAGTTGTCCTGAAATGGTATGAGCAAGTTAATAAATTGCAGCTACAAAAACAAAAAATAGAAGCCGACAAACTTCAACTGGAGCTCGACATAGAGCAAAATACAATCGTTTTTCAACAATTAGAAAAGCACGAAGCTGCGGAGCCAATAAAAGTAACTTTGACAGAAGTTGTTAGACTTGAACAAGAAATTGAGAGAAAATTAAATCGGATAAAAGCCATTGATTTTGAGCTGGCGGGACTTGAACTAAAACTAGATGAAGCAATTGCAGTAGAAACAAACTGTAAAACAAAAACATCTGAAATTGACAAAATATCCAAAGATTGGCAACCAAAATTGGAAAAAGTAATTGAGTTTGATACAAGTATAAATTCCCATAAAACAAATATTGCAGAAAAGGAGAAAGCAAAAAGCGAAATAATTGAAGCCAATAAGGTTTTGACTAAATCTGCCGAAAAAAAAGCGGATGAATTGAAATCCCATGGAACTATTCTTGAGCAACTTCGTATATATTTTGAACAAAACAAAACTATTCCAACTATTGCAAAACAGATGAGCAACTGGAATACTCAGCTTACTCAGCGCAAAAGTAATTGGGAAAGAATGACGGCACTGTACAAAGAAATTGTCAAAGCTAAAGCTGATTTTTTGGGAAATAAAATTGCGATGGATGGAATTAAAGAAAGTCATAAAGCAGAAAATGAAAAATGGAATTTGTTGACTTCAGAAATAAAATCTTTACAAGAATTGTTAGATAATGGCAATATTGAAAATCTGGTAGTTCAGAATAATTTGCTAAATGGTAATAAGGAGTTGTTGCGTGAATTAATTCAATTCTCGTCAAGCTACAGCGAATTTGTTGTTTATCAAAAAACGTTTGCTGAAAAGAAGAATAATTTAGTAGAAAAGCATAAAGAAATTTCGCAGAAAATACAGCAGTTTGATGATGAGATTATTACCTCGTTGCAATCGGTGAAAGATGCTGAGGAACTCTATGAGAAAGATCATTACATTGTTAGTCTGGAAGTTGAGCGAAAGAAACTGATACAAGGTGAACCTTGTGCATTGTGCGGCTCTACCGAGCATCCGCTTGTAGAAAAATATGCAGAAATTGAAATTTCCAATAGTAAAAAGAAACTGGATGAACGAAAAGCTAAATTAGAAAAATTAAATGCGGACAGGAAAACAGTTGAACTAGAGCAAACCAAATACAGTGCCGATTTTAGCAACCTATTACTGCAAATTGACAAAAATGAGAAGGACTGTGATGCAGTTAAACTGAAATTTGCATGTAATAAGTCGGAATATAAAATTGAGGCTAAAGCTGCAATTGAAGTTTCGTTGAAGGCGACTGAAAATGAGCAAACAATACTTTTGCAGAAAATTTCTGCTTCACAGGAACAGCAGCAACTTAAAGATAAAAAGCAGGCAGAATTAAAAATCGTTGAAGAGGAAATTAAAGCATTCGAACTCCGCTTGACGCAACTCACAACAGCTAATTCTGGAATTGAGAAATCTATTTTGGATGACGAAAAAGAAAGTGACTTGTTGAAAGTGACGAACGAAGATATTGAAAGAGTATTGGTTGTTCAGTTTGAAGATTGCGAATTGAAATTGCCTGAAATAGAATACACTCTCCAGTTTATTCAACAGCTTGAAAGTAACATTAAAGCTTATAATGAGAATGAGAAAAAACAAACCGAGTTTGGAAATTCAATTCAACAATGCAATATTGAAATTAATTATTTCAATGATCAGTTAACTGCCAAAACAAAAGAAGTAAGCTTAATCGACGTCCAAATTGTCGCTTTAAACAAAGAGGTTTTAATGTTTAGCGATAACCGTAAAGCCATTTTACCATTGGAAATCAGTACGGACGATAAACGGCTAGAGTTGCAAACAGCCATTGAGCTTGCTCGAAAATCGTTGGAAGAGACAACCAAGCAACTGATTGGTTTTAAAGAACTTCAAACTGCACTCGTAGCCGAAAAGACAAGTATAAATAAAGAACAATTAGAAAATGGAGTTAAACTCAGCGCTTCATTGACAGTTTTGAATGATAAAATTAATCAAAGTAGGTTTGCCAATCGCGAAGAATTATCAGAAGCATTGCTCAACGATGAAGTGAAAGCTCAGTATTTGCAAATTCGTAAAGCAATAGAAGATCGAAGAATTGCAATCTCAACACTCGAAAAAAATATTGCCGGTGAATTGGAAATCTTGGGAAAAGAATTGAAGCCTGATGAAACCTTAGAAAATACGCTTGATAAACAGACTCAAGTTAATGAGCAAAAGGAAAAATTGCAAAAAAGATTAGGTGAAATTTCAGAAAGTTTCAGAAAAGACACCCAAATTAAAGAACGAAATGCCAAAGTGGTGGATGATATTAAATTACAGGAACTAGTTTGCAAGAAATGGAATACTTTAATGATTGTATTAGGTGGCTCACAGGATGCGTTCAATACTTATGTGCAACGACTTACACTTAAAAATCTGATTGATTTAGCGAATCTACACTTGTATAACCTCAATCGGCGTTATTCACTACAACTTAATTCGCTATACAAGACGGGCGAGGAATTGAATTTCAAGTTAGTAGATCATTATCAGGCCGATGAAATGCGTTTGGTTGATACGTCGAGTGGTGGCGAAAAATTTCTTATAAGCTTGGCATTAGCACTCGGTTTGTCAGATTTAGCAAGCTACAACGTCAGCATTGGCTCGTTATTTATCGACGAGGGTTTTGGTACTCTGGATAGTAATACACTCGAAACGGTAATTTCTACTCTTGAAACACTCAAAGCGCAAGGGAAGATGATAGGTATCATTTCGCATGTCGATAGCTTAAAGGAGCGAATTCCGGTTCAAATTCAAGTTTTGAAAAGAAGTAATGGAGTAAGCGTAGTGGAGATAAATTAAAAACAACTTTATAAATCCATTTGAATACCCTAGTTGAGCGTAGGCTCTTTTTGTTCGGCGTAAGGCTCCAGCCTACGTCGTAGATAAAAGCAAGGCTATTGCCTTGTCTGTTTACAAAAAAATGCACATGCTGGAGCACTTTTGTAAAATGTGCCAAACTTATAGCAACTATAGATAGCAGCCATGTAACAACGAGTAAAAAAACTGGAACTGGGTTTAACTAACCACTTTTAGATTGTATTATACACAATAATCCATAGTTACTATTGATAAAATATACCCAATTGAATATATTTAGGTGTTACCTGCAAGGCTAAAAAAAAACAAACCGTTATATAGAAATCGAATCAAAATACAATCAACATGTACATCTCAAAAATCACAATCAAAGGTTTTAGATCTTTTAGTCCTGAAGGGGCAACAATAAATATAAAGAATAAACTTAATGCATTTATTGGTTTAAATAGCTCTGGGAAAACTGCGGCATTAGAAGCTTTGTCAAAGGTATTTGGAATTACAAATGCGGAAAAAGAAATCCGAAGACAAGATTTTCATGTTGCACAAATTGAAAATATAGACTTAATCTCAGAAAGAAACTTGTCAATTGAGGTTAAAATGGAATTTGATGAATCTGATAATGATTCTATTCCTCATTTCTTTAGCCAAATGGTTATTGACGAGCAAGAAAGCAAGCCGTATATTAGAATTAGACTCGAAAGTAATTGGTTAAAAAGCGAATACTCAGAAGAAGGAGATATCGAAACGAACCTACTTTTTATAAGTGTTCCAGAAGGTGAGCTGGAAGTTGAAGAATCTAAAAGAGTTTTTCCGAAACATTTAAAAGGACTAATTCAAGTATTATATATACCAGCTATTAGAAAACCGAGTGATCAAGTAAAATATGTTTCTGGTTCAATTCTATATAGAGTATTACGTTTACTCAATTTTGATGAAAAGTTTAATATTGATTTCGACAACAAAATAAATGAGATAAACGATTTATTTAAAGGACTTAAAGAGTTTTCTGAAATACAAAATTCGCTTTCGTCTTTCTGGAAAAAATTCCACAAAGACGAACGTTATAAAGAATCAAATTTAGGTTTTACAAACAGTGATTTAGATTCAATACTTAAAAAACTTGAAGTGTCTTTCAGTCCAACAGGAACTCACCGAGCTTTTCAAGTAAATGACTTAGGCGAAGGTTATAGGTCGCTTTTTTATTTGACATTAGTTTGTGCACTTCTAGAAGTAGAAGAAAAACTTTCTAAAGATGAAGATGATAAAATAAGACCTTTATTGACAATATTGGCGATTGAAGAACCCGAAAATCACATAGCTCCTCAATTATTAGGAAGAGTAGTAAGCATACTAACTTCTATATCTAAGCAGGTTAAATCTCAGGTGTTTTTATCATCCCATACACCAGCCATAGTAAAAAGAATAGATCCGGAGACTATATATCATTTTAGAATTGATGAGAATTACTCCACTGTAATAAACGCTATTACACTTCCCGACAAAAAGGATGAAGCTTATAAATATGTCAAAGAAGCAGTTCGAAACTATCCTGAAATATACTTCGCAAAATTGGCAATAATCGGTGAAGGAGATAGCGAAGAAGTTATTTTTAATCGCTTAATGAATACAAATGAAGTTGACTTTGATGATAATCTGATTACGTTTGTACCACTAGGTCATCGCTTCGTACATCATATTTGGAAATTACTAAAGGTTCTAAATATCCCATATGTCACATTGTTGGATTTAGATGTAGAACGAAATGGAGGAGGCTGGGGAAGAATAAAATACATTCTCGAACAACTTATTGAAATTGGAGTTGAAAAAAAAGACATTTTAAGTACTAATGAGGGTATAATGTCAGATGAAAAGCTATCAAAAATGCATACTTGGATATTTAAAGATAATAAGACTGATGTCTTATTATCTTGGGTAAACTTTTTAGAAAAGTATAATATCTTTTATTCATCACCATTAGATATCGACTTTTTAATGTTAGAGCATTACACTGAATATTACAAGAAAGCTATCCCAAAAGGTGGTGGGCCACAGATTCCCGACAAAGCACTCGAATTAGCAAAATATAATATTAAATTAAATAGTTCTATACAAGCCTCATTGAAATCAGAAGATGCGAAAGGATTGACCTATAGTGATGACCAAAAAGAATTAATGATTTGGTATAATTATCACTTCTTGGGTAGAGGAAAACCAGCTACACATATTACAGCATTATCAGCTATGACAGATGATGAATTAAAAAAAAGTATGCCACCTGTTTTCGAAAGGATATTCAGTACAATTAACGAACTGCTTAAGAAATGAAATATAAGAAGATTGATGATTGGATACCATCTGATAAACTAACGCTAGAAGATAATGCATTAACGACAGTAAAATCAAATTACAATACTCTTGTTGTTGCGGGTCCTGGTGCTGGAAAAACAGAATTGTTAGCTCAAAGAGCTAGTTTTCTATTAGAAACAAACAATTGTTTGTTCCCTAAAAAAATTCTAGCAATAAGTTTTAAACGAGACGCTGCATATAACCTCAAGAATCGTGTGGAAAAACGCTGTGGAGAATCTTTCGCAAAAAGATTTGAATCTTTGACTTTCGATGCTTTCTCAAAAGTAATATTGGATCGTTTTTTTCGAGGTCTACCGAAAGAATACGAATTGAAGGGTGATTATGATGTTCTTGTTACCGAGAACAGTATTCTAGACTTATACAAAAGTTTTAATTTAGACTTTGTCAACTCGAACAATAAAGATAAAATCTATAATTTTCACAACAGTAAATTACCATTAAATATAACTGGAAAAGAAAATGAATTAAGATGGCAAGTCTGGCAAGAATTACTGACATCCAAACCATCAAAAATCAGTTTTAAAATGATTATGCGACTTGCTCAGCTTATAATTGAGACAAACCCAATCATTAAGAGATATTTACAACAGACCTATAGTCATTTATTTTTAGATGAATTTCAAGATACAACAGTTTTGCAGTATGAATTTTTAAATTCTTGTTTTAAAGATAGTGATACTATTATTACAGCAGTTGGTGACGACAAACAACGAATAATGCTTTGGGCAGGTGCGCAACCAGACATATTCAATGCTTATAAAAACGACTACAGCGCTATTGAATTGGCTTTGAAAATGAATTTTAGATCTGCACCTAGGCTTGTCGAATTACAAAATCATTTAATGTTCAAATTACTAAATAAGTCTGACTTTGCAATTGCTTCTGATAAGTGGGAAAAAGATTCAGGAGAAGCACTTGTTTGGATTTATGATAATCCAGAAAATGAGACAGAAAATATATTTGAAAGCGTAAAACAATGGATGCTTAATGAAAATTTGAGTCCAAGAGATATTTGTATATTAGTTAAACAACAACTTTCAACTTACGCAGGAGACCTCATAGAATATTTCTGTGAAAATGGGTTGAAAGCTAGGGATGAAAATCAATTACAAGATCTATTAACTGAAGATGTTATACTATTTGTAATCAATGTCATTTCACTCATTTCTATGAAGAATGTTCAAAAGGAAAAGACAGATGCTTTAAATTTTCTGACTAATATAAGTCATGTGTTTGATGATAACGGATTATTACAGCTAGAAACCGAGCTCAATAAGTTTATTCTTAAAATGAGAGACATTATAAAGGCTCAAAAAGAAATTAATATTCGATCTTTAATTGATGGAATAATAGCTTTTGCTTCAATCGATAGAATAAAATCAAATTACACTAATTATAAGAATACTAAGTTTTTAAATGATTTATTAATTCAGCTAACGAATGAACTTGAGAAAGGATTAAGTAAAGGTAATACTCTCACGGAAGCTGTAAACATACTACTTGGCAAAGACTCGATACCTGTAATGACAATACATAAAAGTAAAGGATTAGAATATAATACTGTAATTTTCATAGGTTTAGAAGATGGCGCATTTTGGAGTTTTGAATCTCAACAAGATGAAGATAAATGTGCCTTTTTTGTTGCTCTTTCAAGAGCTAAAGAAAGAGTAGTTTTTACGTTTAGCAAAACTAGATACGATAAATGGGGCAAGACAAGACAACAAAGCATTGAAAAAATCAAAGTGCTTTTTGAAGAATTGCAAAGTTCAAAGATTGTGAAATTTGAAGTAAAAGAAAAAAAATAAAGCCCCTGCTGGCGCACTTTTGTAAAGTGTGCCATACAATTGGATGGAAGAAAGATACGATAAAAATATATGCAAAAACATTTCAGAACAAACTTGCTTTTCCTGTTGTTAGCATCTCTGCTATGCGGAAATACGGTGGCACAAAGCATAGTAAAGCGGGAGGTCTATACCGTAAATTTCAGTAATGCGCTGCATGAGCCTTTATGGGTAAGCTACAAGTTATATCGTGGCGGTGGAGAGTGTAGCCGTACCAAATTCCGTTTTCATAACGATATTGACAGTCTGCAAACTGCTACGGATAAAGATTATGCTAAATCCGGTTACGATAAAGGTCATCTGGCCAATTCCGAAGACTTCGCCAACGATTGTAGCAATGATGAGCTAACCTTTCGCTATTACAACTGCCTCCCTCAAACGCCTAACCTCAACCGGGGAGTTTGGAAAATAAACGAAACACTTATTCGTCAATGGTCTCAGTCCGATTCCTTACTTATCGTTTGTGGAGGTACTTTTGGTAAAAAGAAAATCGGGCATATAGCAGTACCGGATTATTGTTGGAAAGTTGTGCAATCGCTCAGCAGTAAGAAAGTTCTGTTTTGCGGTTGGTTCACCAACACCAGCGAAGCCACCGTTACCGAAATTCCACTCACTGAATTAATAAAACGTACAGGGGAAGAGATTCATCTGAAACAATGACTTCAGACATTTTAGCTTATGTGCTAACGCACTTTTGTAAAGTGTGCCAATAATAAAGTTATCAGAACCAAAAATGAAGTTTTGCCGGTTAGATAAATTATCTGTTCAATATTTTTTGCTGTTCATTGCCAATGAACAAGCGTTTTTAATGAACAAATTAAAGCGGTATATTCAAAAGGAATGACATGTTTTGTCAAGTATCTTGCGCTGTTTACTTGACAAAAGTTATAATATTTAACGATAATAAATTAAAAAATATAAGATTCTTAGGCTCTATCAAGAAATTCATCGGATTTTCATAGGTACTTTTTTGTTTATATGCGACAAAATTTGCAACTTTGCATATCATTAGCGACAAAATTTGTATGGCAGAAGCATTAAACCTATCAAAAGAGATTATTTTCTCTTCATCCGACTCAAACGTTTCTCGGAAAATTTCATTAGCAGAGAAAGCTGGTAAGCTAAAAAAATTAGCTCCTCGAATTTACACATCTAATATGTTGGATTCCGTTGAAAGCATCGTCAAAAGAAATCTTATTGATATTCTGGCATGGCGTTACCCGAATTCGGTTATCAGTCATCGTAGCGCTCAGGAATTGCGCCCCACAGTTGATGGTGATTTTTTTCTAACGTATAACTTCCGAAAAAAAATATCCGACCTTCCAGGAATAACCCTCAACATAAACGAAGGTCCAAAAGCCATTGATGGAGACATACTGCTGAATGGCATTTACATTGCGTCTGAGTATCGTTGGATATTGGAGTGTATGCAGATTTCTAAGCGACAAGGCGAACAATCAAAAATACTTCCTATTTCTTTTATTGAAAACCGATTGGAAAAAATGATTCTCATTCAGGGAGAAGATAAATTGAATGAGTTCAGGGATAAGCTAAGAGAAGTCTCGATTTTACTCAATATGCCTATTGAATTCGAAAAGCTGAATCGAATTATTTCGGCACTTATGTCAACTCACAATGTGAATGTCCTTACAAACGATTCTTCAAGAGCGAGAGTCGCAGGTGTTCCATTTGATGCAGCACGGGTCGAATTATTCTCAATACTATTTGATGCACTTAAAGATCATTTCTTTATTGAGCGAACCAATAAAAATACGGATGAAGAATCTTATCGTATGTTCTCTTTTTTTGAGGGTTATTTCTCAAATTATATTGAAGGCACAAGATTTACAATTGACGAAGCTAAATCGATTGTTGAAACTGGTATTGCCATTCCTAAACGTATAAAAGACTCACACGATATTTTAGGAACATTTACGGTTATATCCAATCGGGCAGAAATGAATAAAATCCCTGCAACTCCAGAAGAACTGTTCGAATTATTACAAAATCGTCATCGAATTTTGATGCGTGAAAGAGAGGATTGCAACCCGGGTCAATTTAAAGACAAAAATAATCAGGCAGGAAATACCATATTCGTTGACCATACGCTGGTCAGAGGAACATTAATACAAGGCTTTAAATATTACGCAGCATTAAAAGAACCAATGGCCAGAGCCATATTCATGATGTTTATGATAAGTGAAGTACATCCTTTTATTGATGGAAATGGTCGTATTGCAAGAATCATGATGAATGCAGAGCTATTTCGTGGTGGTCAATCACGTATAATTGTTCCTACTGTGTTCCGGGAAGATTATATCCTGGCATTACGAAAACTCACGCGTTCAAAAGAGCCTGACACCTACATCAGGGTTATGGAAAAACTGCACAAATTCAGTGATAACCTTTACGGTGATGATTTTGATGATTTGAATAATTACCTGATTGAGTGCAATGCTTACGAAGAGCCTGAAAAAGCTCACTTAAAATACATAGAAAGAGTTTTCAGTCAAAAATCCAAAGATGATTTTGATAGAGCCTTGGAAGATGAGAAAAAACAGTCAGAATAACAATTATACGCGCAGATATTTGTATTTAGTGATTCTATATGCGACAAAATTTGTCATTTACGAGAAAATATGAGATTAATTGCACCATTTTTTGCACAACTTCTCGTTTAAATCATTTTAAATCAATTAACACTGAATCTTGGAAATTGCTTGGTTGCGGTCGAAATATGCTGAAACCCTTATCTTATAAGCATTACAGAAGAAACAACCCGCAACCAAAATAAAAAAATGAAATAAAATAAATTTAGGTTAGTTGCGGTTTAATATCGCTATAATCCTTTCCTGCAAAGGCTTTGAAGTTCTCCGCAACCGCAACTCCGCAACCAAGGGGTGTTTTCTGAAATCCAAATGTAAAAATTTATTTTATTTGAGAAATAGGCATAAAATCAGGAGGGAAGAGAGTTCTGCAGAAAGCGGTCAGGGTTCACTTGATAGATAATTGTGGTAAGTTTATTACACCTGAACGGTGCGTTCTTATGCGTTCCGTAAATATAAGAGCCACAATAAGACCCTATCACCCATTAGTTGTGCCGAAAATAAATACATACCTGAGTTATCCATGTGCTTGCGGTCAGTGCGTTCATTCAAGCCCATTACATTCCAGGAACTACGTTCGTTCCTCACTTCGCACCCTTAAATTTCTTTCCGCTTTCATTTTATGCACACACCTCAGCACCACACAGCTTCGGTAGTCTCCTTCCTTTTCATTCCACAAGCTCCATTATCATCCAGTCAGTCACTACCCAAGCCATTTTCAACCCTCTACCAATGGTATGTGTCTATTTTCTGCGACGTGTTTGACCCAATTAAACGCATGAAGAATTGCACCTAAACGGTGAATTAATCAGGCGAATATCCAACTTGGTAATAATGCCCCGAAAACCACTTATGACTTTTATGCCTGTTTTCTTTTTGGCGTAAGCATAAAAGTCACAACAGATTTTCCTGTTGGGGACATCGGACACAACCCATTTTTTTCTCGCCTGACACTTCGAGTCCCGGTATCCACTCAAAAAAAGACGTTGTGATAGGGTCTGATAATGTTGAAAAGTAAGAATAAGTTTTCGGGACTAATTCTTGCTTTTTTTAATACCGATACTGGAAAACTTATTTCCTGCTTTCCAACATTTAAAGTAATTCGCAATTTAAGTTTTATGAACCTGAAATAAATGCCCAAAACAATATGCCTGTTTTCAAGACTCTATTCTACAAACCAAAGGAAAAACAGGCAAACTGTTTTGAATAGGGACGACGGAAACTACATTTAGCGTTTAAATTATTTGCTACCGCCTGAATAAAATAACTCATCCGCTAAAAGAAGTTCTGGTTGTTTAGCACTTCGTGCAATAGAATACATGTTTACACTTCGTGTGAGGGAAAAGAAGGTGTTTACTATTCTGTGCATAATTGGGATAAAATAAAAAGTGTGTTGATATGTGTGTTGACTTAATTTTATGTCAGCAAGATTTAATAATTTGTTTTGGTAATATTTTATTTCGATTTGTTGAATGACTGACACTATTTATTGTTGGCTTGTTGAAAATATTGATTGATGATGTGTTGAACTGTTGACTTGCTGACAATAGTTATTAAAACTAAGTTTTTCATTCGTCCATTCATTCAAACACTCATTCAACTTTTTAATTTTCATTCACCACTCCAGATGAATTGCTGACATATGTGTTGAAAATCAATATCGTCTGCAAATGAAAACAATAAATAAACCTCTTTTCAAACTGTCTTAGCCTGACACAGTATGTCTGCGTTTGTCCTACATACAGCTATGGCACAATTCAGAAACAGAAACTAATTTTGCACTATCATTTATAAGTTCAATTCGATAAATTTCCAAGCACTCAATAACGCTAATCGTATTTGCACTTAGCAAATGGCAAGTTGTATTTTGAGATGCTTGAAATTCTTTCAGCATCTCAAAATGACTTGCCCTTTCAGGGACAGAAACACCTCCGAAGTCGGTGTTTTAGAAGAATTATTTATGGAGCAAATAGCTCAAAAGTAAAATTCAAGAGGTATGAACAAAAAAGAAAATGAATTAACACGTAAAACTAGAGCTGGGAGGAATCTGAAGAGTGATCCTGCTATATTTCGTCATACCATTAGCCTTAATGAGGAACAAAATGCCGCATTTTTAGGTCGCTTTGATGAGTCTGGAATGAAAATAAAAGCGCATTTTATTACCGCTTGCATCTT
>Ga0302215_10001760_pt1 | contig 15251 bp, 8 predicted proteins | sample II_Fen_N3_1_FD_194580 | JGI IMG/M metagenome (GOLD analysis project Ga0302215, IMG submission 194580) | Peat permafrost microbial communities from Stordalen Mire near Abisko, Sweden - II_Fen_N3_1 | ecosystem: Environmental > Terrestrial > Soil > Wetlands > Permafrost | place: Sweden: Abisko...
CCGTCGCCGGTCACTTCTTTGGTCACTTCATAAGCTGCTTTTTGGTACAATAATGGATAGATATTATGCAGTTTATCAGCAGCCATATTTCGATACTCGGCATCGAGGTGGATGTCTTCACCGAAATCGGTTTTTATGCATGCCACACCCATATTTAGTAAGTTGCGTAACAAATCATTGAACCATTCGGTGGCTTTATCGTACGTAAAGTCAATTGTTCCGGCAAAATCCTGAACGCTAAAATTCGACGAACCGGAGATTTTGCGCTCGCTTTTGCTTATATATTCGTTCTCGTCAGCCTCTTTATATTGAATAGCATTATACGAAATGTAAGGCAATTGCCATAGACTCACGCGGTATCCTTTATTTTTAAGGTCTTTGATAAAATTCTGCGGATTTGGAAAACGCTCATCGTTAAATTTCCATTCGCAGAGCCAGTCAGTTTCGAACCAACCTGTATCCAAGTGAATTACATCACAAGGAAAATCTTCTGCACGCATTCGGTCACAAATATCATTCACTTCGTCGGCAGAGAAATAAGTCATGCGGCTCATCCATGTACCAAAACTCCACAATGGTGGCATAGTAGGGAACCCTGTCAACTGGCGGTAACCAAACAAAATTTCTTCAGGAGCATCGCCACCAATCAGAAAAAAATCTACCACAGGTTCTTGCACTAACACTTGAGCAGAACGCGTAGAATGATCGGCCAATGAGAATTTACTAAATGAAGTGGTATGTAAAAACAAACCGTAATTTTCGGACGAAAGATAAAACGGAATGCTTTTGTATGTGCGACGGTTGTTTACACCTTGTCCGTCCTGATTTTGAAGTTGGAAAGTTTTTCCCGACAAATCCATTTTGGTAAAACGTTCACCTGTACCGTAAAAACATTCGTCAGGCTTAGCCTGTAACGAAAAAGTAGCACGATGAGGATTATCATTTCGTTCCACATAAGCAAGTGCAAAAGCATCATGGCGTGCCGGAGAGAACATATCGTAGGCAGAAAGAGCAACTTCTTTTTTTCCATCCGGAAAAAAGCTTAGTTGAATAGTTTCAGCTGGTGCGGGCACAAGATCACTCCACCAGTCAATTTCAGGTTCTATAAAACTAATTACAGCTTTTTTATTCCTTTTTTCATCCAAAACAGTCCATTCCGATTCGTTTTTCACGAAAGACAACGGTGCAAATTTCAATTCAGGAGCCAATTCAAGCATTTCGGAATCTTCCATTATTGGAGCATCAATACTAAGGGAAATCCTCAATATTTTTTCTTCGTAAGCTTTAATTCGAAGTGTATGATTTTTCCGAGGTTCGGATAAATCCGGAGTTATTTCGTTGGAATTATTTTGTTTTTGAAATGGAATGGTGACGAAAATTTCACCGTCTTTTTCAGTTATATCGGTTGGTGAGCAAGCCCGCCAGAGACGGTCGCCTTCATTTAGATTGGTACTAAAATCGAGGAAATCAAAAAGTTGGTAATTTGTCTGTTGCATGTATTATCTTTTATTCATTTCCAAAGCTGCAAACTTAGGAAAATTATTTCGTTAATTGATCAAATTTCACCCAAACACTTCCTTTTGGTGCATCCTCAATACCTTCTTGATATTTACTCATTATAGAATTCCATTCATCAACCCTAGGATTATTTTCGGATGTTTTAGGATTCAATTCATCAAGACTTTTACCTTTTGGAACGCTAATAATCAGCATCAATTGGCGACCATTCCGAAAAACCAAAACCTGTTGGAAGTCAGCATTACAAAATCCCTTGGAAACCTCCGGCCATTTTTCTAATTGAGTCCGGTGATATTCCATGTATTCATTTTGCAGAACCGTATCACCAACTAAATTTGCAGTCATAATTGTATTTATCCACTCTGCAGCAGGCTTTTCATGACTCTGTTTTTCTCTATTGAAGTTGTAAAATGGTTTATCGTAAAGTTTAAGGATAAGTTTTGGAAATTTCGACTCCAATTTATTTTTAATTTTATCTAAACCTCCGTATTGAGAATAGATAATCCAATGATTCTGAAATTCATAAACTTTAGATTGGTCAATTTTATTTTCATTACAAAATTCCGTTAAACTTTTGGTTGAAAATCGATAGTCAGTATCAACCATTTCAAGCACAGATGGATATTGTACTTTTTGGTGCGAACAACTAGCAATAAGAAGTAGAAAAAAGAATGAGTAAAACAGATTTTTTTGCCGTTTCATATCAAATTATCATAATATGTTTATTATCGGAATTTATGTCAACTTTATATAAGAACAAAACTTCTTCAAAAAGTCCTTACACATTTGTATTGACGTCAAAAACTTTATTTTGTACTATATTGATTTTCTAAAATTAAACCTTAAATTCAGGTTAAAATTGAACAATAAATTACCATTTTGATTATTCTTAATTCTTAATACTTAATTTATTACTTTCACTTTCATTATTCATTTTTTTTTCCGAAATTTGCAAACTTGAAAAACTCTATTCTATAAGCAGTTATTTTAAGTAAAAAGAGAAAACGTGAAAGATACAAAGTACATTTTCGTAACCGGTGGAGTTACTTCCTCATTAGGTAAAGGAATTATTGCCGCATCGCTTGGTAAATTATTACAAGCTCGTGGTTTTAAAGTAACTAATCAAAAATTGGATCCATACATCAATGTTGATCCAGGGACACTAAATCCCTACGAACATGGGGAGTGTTATGTAACTGTTGATGGACATGAGGCCGACCTCGACCTTGGCCACTACGAACGTTTTTTGGGAGTTGAAACCCACAAAGCAAACAATGTGACTACCGGTCGCATTTATCAAAACGTAATAAATAAGGAGCGTCGTGGCGATTATTTAGGAAAAACGGTGCAAATTATACCTCACATCACCGACGAAATCAAACGAAACATTAAGCTTCTTGGAAACAAAGGCGAATTTGACTTTGTAATTACCGAGCTAGGTGGAACTGTAGGAGATATCGAATCATTGCCTTATATAGAAAGCGTACGCCAGCTAAAATGGGAATTAGGCAAAAACTGTTTGATTATTCATCTTACTTATGTACCCTATTTGGCTGCTGCCAAAGAACTTAAAACAAAACCAACCCAACATTCGGTAAAAGCACTACAAGAGCAAGGCGTTCAGGCCGATATTCTGGTATTGCGCACCGAGCATAATATTTCAACTGACATTCGCAAAAAAGTTGCATTATTTTGTAATGTGGAACAATCTGCAGTAATGCAATCTATTGATGTTCCAACCATTTATCGGGTACCACTTAACATGCAAGAAGAAAGGCTAGATGAAGTAGTACTGACAAAAATGGGATTTGATTTGGAAAAAACGCCTAAGGCTGACATGGTTAAATGGACCGAATTTGTTGAAAAACTCGAAAATGCCAAAGAAGAAGTTCACATTGCCATTGTTGGAAAATACGTACAACTACCTGACGCTTACAAATCTATCATCGAGTCATTACTTCACGCAAGTGCCTACAACAATAAAAAATTAAAACTAGAACTCGTTTTATCAGACAAATTGACAGAGGAAAATGTTGAGAAAAAGCTGCAGAAAGTACATGGCATTGTTGTTGCTCCAGGATTTGGACAACGTGGTATGGATGGAAAATTTGTTGCATTAAAATATGCCAGAGAGAAAAACATCCCTTGTTTGGGAATTTGCATGGGAATGCAAACCATGTCCATAGAATTTGCCCGCAACGTATTGGGTCATGCAGATGCAAACAGCACTGAAATTGATCCAAACACCTCATACAACGTAGTGGATATTATGGACGAACAAAAAAACATTCTTGATTTGGGTGGAAGTATGCGTTTAGGAGCTTATAAGTGCAAGCTAAAAAAAGGTAGCAAAGTCTTCGACATTTATCAAAAAGAAAATATAAGTGAACGTCACCGCCACCGTTACGAATTTAACAATGCATATAAAGAAGAGTTTGAAAACAACGGAATGATTTGCAGTGGAATGAATGAAGAATCAAATTTGGTGGAAATCATTGAATTAACAAGCCATAAATGGTATATTGGAGTTCAATTTCACCCGGAATATAGCAGTACAGTGGTAAAACCGCATCCTTTGTTTATTAGCTTTATGAAAGCTGCAATTCAAAAATAAATAAACCTAACCCTTCCCGATAGCTATCGGGAGTGGGAAATAGATTAGCGTTGTAAATTACATTTTATAGTAAAAAGTAAAAATAATATAAACCAAAAGTAGCCTAGTTTCCCTCCCGATAGCAATTGGGACGTGAATTAGGGGTAAATTAATCAAACATGGATAAAAATACGATTATCGGATTTGTACTGATTGCAATGATTCTTATTGGATTTCAGCAATTGACAAAAAAATCCGATGCTGAAATTGCTGCCGAAAAACGATACAATGACTCAATAACTCTAGTGCAACAAACCAAAACGGAAGCTATTCCTAATGGTGTAGCTGACGGAAAAAGAGCACTATCTTCAGATTCAGCAACAAATGACACTTCAAAAATTGCAAATACCTACGGCGATTTCAGTGCTTCTGCAGCTGGAGAAGAAAAATTCTACACTTTAGAAAATGAGTTGATTAAACTTACGCTGAGTACCAAAGGAGGTAGAATTTATTCGGTGCAATTAAAAAAATATCAAACACACGATTCTTTGCCTTTGATATTATTCGATGCAAAAGAAAGTAATATGGGTTTTACGCTTGTGACCAACAATAACAGGGTATTAAACACTACCGATTTGTATTTTGAGCCGGTTTCAGCAATAACAAAAGATGCAAAAGGAAATCAAACTTTGATAATGCGTTTAAAAACAAAAGGAAACGCCTATCTTGATTTTGCCTACACATTACCTGCCAATAATTACATGTTAAGCTTTGGAATGAAGGCTAATGGAATGAATACTGTAATGCCGGTTGGCATAAATTCTTTAGAAATGCAATGGAATTCGAAGATTCGCCAACAAGAAAAAGGGCGTAAATTTGAAGATCGTTATTCTTCTGTTGAATATAAATATGTAGCTGATGAAATTGAAAAACTTAGTGAAAGTAAAGCTGACGAAAAGAAATTGCAGAATAAAGTAAAATGGATAGCCTTTAAGGATCAGTTTTTCAGCAGTATAATAATTGCCAATGATGCTTTTACTTCAACAACTTTAAAAAGCAATTTAGAAGACGAGAAATCGGGCTATTTGAAATCCTATGCTGCCGACATGACAGTTGCCTTTGATCCAACAGGCAAAGAGCCTACGACTTTTCAACTATTCTTTGGACCAAATCAATATAAAATTCTATCGGCTTACGACAAAGGTGTAGATTCTGATCGAGAATTGCGATTAAACAAATTAATTCCACTTGGCTGGGGAATATTCGGTTGGGTGAATAGGTTTGCCATTATCCCAATGTTCAATTTGTTTAGTCGATTTATGTCAAACTTTGGTTTGATAATTCTGTTGATGACGGTTGTTATTAAATTAGTTTTATTTCCATTGACATTCAAATCATACATGTCGAGCGCAAAAATGAAGGTTTTAAAACCTGAAATTGATGAAATTAACGCTCGAATTCCTGCCGATAAAGCTGCGGAACGTCAGAAAGCTACCATGGAATTGTATGGTAAAGTTGGTGTGAGCCCAATGAGTGGTTGTATACCATCGTTACTACAAATGCCAATTTTGTTTGCCATGTTCAGCTTTTTCCCTGCATCTATTGAGCTTCGTCAACAAAGTTTCCTTTGGGCAACCGACCTTTCGGCTTATGATTCAATCATGAAATTACCATTCACCATTCCATTTGGATTTGGCGATCACGTAAGTTTATTTTGTTTGTTAATGACAGCCACCAATATTGTTTATACAAAACTAAATATGGCAAATCAGGCAACAAATGACCAGCCGGGTGGAGCAATGATGAAGTGGATGATGTACTTAATGCCACTTATGTTCTTGTTTATGTTCAACAATTATGCTTCAGGTTTAAGTTATTATTACTTTATTTCAACCCTTGTTTCTATCGGTCAGACTTATGCAATTCGTGCTTTTGTTGACGACAAAAAGATATTGGCACAATTGCATGCTAAACGCATTACAAATAGTAGCAAGACTAAAAACGGGCCAAAGAAATTGAATTTTATGGAACGTTTGGAAAAAATGCAACACGAACAACAAAAAAAGTTGGGTTCAAATAACAAAAAGAGATAGAAGTTTGTAAATATCTTTCAAATAACATATTAAAAGCGCAAAAGGCAGGATAATCTTTGCAATTTGCGCTTTTTTGAATTTTTAAAACAATTTCAACTAGAGATGAAAAAAACAACTTTATTTTTAATTAAAGCATTTATTATTACATTATTACTTACTTCCTGTTCCAAAAGTGGTCGATTTTCAATAGACACAAATAAAAACCGGGTGGAAGTAAAGATACATCGATTTGATAAAGATTTGATTAAGCTTGACACAACAAATTTGCAAGTCGGCATAAAAAAACTATACAGTGATTATACAGAATTTTTACCTATATATACATCAGAAATCTTAGATACTTCATCAACAGACACTATTGCAATCAGCAAATTGCTTGTTAATTTTCTCAAGGACACAACCTTTACATCGGTGAATAAAAAAACGATGGAAACATTTGATGATGTCTCTGACATTGAAAAGCCCATTTCGGATGCCTTCACCTACATTCATAACTATTTCCCTGAAGTAAAACTTCCTGAGATTTACTTTTTTGTTTCCGGTTTTAATCGTTCAGTGATGATGAACGACAAGTTTATCGCTGTAGGAACCGATTTCTATCTGGGAAGTGATTATGCTCCCTACAAAGATTTTTCATATCAATATTTATTGCCCAATATGCGTCGCGAATGTGTAGCTACTGATTTGGTATCGGCTACTCTTTTCAGAATGTTTGTAATGAACGGAACACAGGACAGACTACTGGACAATATGCTCTACCGAGGAAAAATTATGTTCTTAATGTCTGTATTTATGCCCAACGAGAAACCGGAAATAATTATGGGTTATACACCCGAACAGTGGAAATGGAGTAAAACATATGAAAAAGAAATATGGGCCGCAACTATTGATCAAAAGGATTTGTTTTCGACAGATATGCTACTTATCCGTAAATACCTGAACGATGCACCTTTTACAGCTCCAATTTCACAAGAATCGCCGGGCAGATTAGGAACTTGGTTGGGTTGGCAGATAGTGAAAAGCTACATGAATAAAAATGAAAAAGTAGGTTTACGCGATTTAATGAACGAAAACAATTATCAAAAAATACTTGAAGAATCGGGATATCGCCCATAAATAGAAAAAAAAAGACCTGTCCGATAACGAACAGGTCTTTTTTTTTTGTTTGATGTAAATTATGCCGGACTGATTGCTTCTGAAGGACAAACATCGGCGCAAGTGCCACAATCTGTGCAAACATCAGCGTCAATCACATAAATATCACCTTCTGCAATCGCGTCAACAGGACATTCGCTGATACAAGATCCGCAAGCAATACAATCTTCTGAAATAACGTAAGCCATTTTCTTGTTTTTTTTTGTTAGTAATAATTTCTTTTGCAAAAGTAAAACATTTTCTATATCAAAAAAATTATTCGAACCAATTTTATTGTTAAAGTTCAATAATCAATAAAATATGATTATTTTGGACTATAAGATTGCAATAAAAACCATTTATTATCTATTTAAATTTTATCTTTATTGATATTAATTTCAATTATTTACCAATACGTAAATATAAGTGGTTGATTTCAAACATCATACTCCAATGTTACATTTATATTAAATTTGTATGAAAATACGGATTCTTCAAGACTCTTTTTGTACTTTTGTAGCCATATTACTTATTACAGAATAAAGAGAGCAATAAACAACTAATCGTATTCATAATTCTCACAAATCTATTTTTGTCATGAAAAATTCTTTTTTCAGTAAATTCACACCAAAAGAAACTAAATTTTTTCCTATTTTGGAAGAAATGGCAGACGTAATCTTGGTTGCCTCCGATTTAATAATTGAGTGTCTTGAAAATTACGACCACGAGAAGTCAATTGAATATTACAAGAAAATTAAAGAACAAGAAAAAAAGGGAGATATTCTATCCGGTAAAATATTCGATGAACTTAATACCACCTTTATTACTCCATTCGACAGAGAAGACATTAACCATTTAGCTGATAGACTGGATGATGTCACCGATTATATTAACAGTTGTGCTAAACGACTTGTACTTTATAATCCAAAACAAATTCCGGCAAGTGCTATTGTAATGGCTAGATTAATTAAAGACGATGCTATTTGTATACGAAAAGCTGTTGACGAACTCGATGTTCTGAAAAAAAACCGGAAAAAAGTTTCAGAGTATTGTGCTGAATTACATGATATTGAAAACAAAGCCGATGATGTTTACGAACATTTCCTCATTGATTTATTTGAAAATCAGAAAGATGCTGTAGAAATCATCAAACAAAAAGAAATTATGTATGAGCTTGAAAAAGCGACAGATGCAGCTGAATATGTAGGTAAAATTATCAAAACTATTATTGTTAAGTACGCATAATTAATTTCAACATAAAATAATGACGCTCTTAATAACTATTATAGTACTAGCTCTGGTATTTGACTTCATAAACGGTTTTCACGATGCTGCAAATTCCATAGCTACTGTAGTGTCTACAAAAGTGCTTAGTCCTTTTCAAGCCGTAGTGTGGGCAGCATTTTTCAATTTTGTTGCATTCTTTATTTCTAAATATCTTTTTGGGGAGTTTGGAATTGCCAATACAGTTTCTAAGACAGTGGAATCGGGTTATGTAACACTTCCAATTGTTTTCTCTGGTTTAATTGCAGCAATTATTTGGAATTTGGCAACGTGGTGGTTTGCAATTCCATCATCTTCGTCACACACTTTGATTGGAGGATTCGCAGGTGCGGCCATTGCAGCCTCTGGATTTCATGCCATACACAGCAGTACCATTATTCTTATTGCATCATTTATAGTTCTGGCACCACTTATTGGTATGCTTGCAGGTAATGTAATAACAATTGTCACCATGTATGCAGCCCAAAAGTTTAATCCCCACAAAGCAAACAAATGGTTTAAAAGGCTTCAACTACTTTCATCTGCTTTACTTAGTATCGGACATGGTTTAAATGACTCACAGAAAGTAATGGGGATTATTGCAGCTGCGTTAATCGCGTTTTCAACAAAAAACCAGAATGTTCCCGAATGGCTGCAACTATCTGATATACATAACATAAAAGACTGGGTACCTATCGCTTGCTTTTCGGCAATTGCAGTTGGAACTTTAACCGGTGGTTGGAAAATAATAAAAACCATGGGTAATAATATTACCAAAATCACTCCGGTTGAGGGATTTTGTGCTCAAACAGCCGGCGCACTTACTTTATATATTACCGAAGTTTTGAAAATACCGGTAAGTACTACACATACTATCACGGGCTCTATTATTGGAGTTGGAGCAGTAAAACGACTTTCGGCAGTTCGATGGGGAGTAACGCGAAATTTGATGTTTGCGTGGATACTCACTATTCCTGTTAGTGCCGGTTTGGCAGCATTAGTTTACTATATATTTGGCACAAATTTATAACCAAATTGCAATTCTAAAATAAATAACACAAAGGCGAATGACATCCATTCGCCTTTGTGTTATTTATACATCCACCTACAAGTGAATCAAACAAATAAAATAAAATTGGAACGGGTTTCATAGAAACAAAAACCACTAATATCAAAAAAAGGAGTCTTACAATCAAAAAATATATGGAGGAAATCAACATTATTTCCTTATTTTGCATATATTTGTGTATAGTTTATAATCTAATAATCATTTAATTGAAATAATCATGAAAAAAACTACTCTTCTCATTGCTATTTTTATTGCAATAACTGTCTCTTTTGCTGCCACTACAAGATTGTATTGGTACGGAGATTTGACCGTTGGTCAAACTTGGGATATGGGCTTAACAGGAACAGCCAACTGGTATGACCCAATTCATCCAGATCCAGATCTACCATTTACAGCCACTTACGTCTTTCCATCTGGTGCAACTGCAATCTTTGACGAATCGGCCATGGAAGGTTCCGATACATTGAAACTATCCGGCGTGGTAGTTGCAGATAGTATTTTGATGACAAATACCCGCACGTACGTTTTAAGAAGCAAAACCAGTTATACTGCAGACTCAATTAAAGGAACTGGTGTATTAGTAAAAGACGGAACAGGAACACTTGTGTTGGATTGCTCAAATGCAATTTCCGGAGGAACTGTTCTGAAAGCAGGGAAAATAACAATGGAGAAAACAACCAGCCCTAACATTTTTGGTTCTAAATTAGTTTTTCAGGGAGGAACTGCAAACTTTGCATCGAGCACTGCCAGTACATATCCTGCAATAACTTTGCCTATTGAAATACCTGCAGGTGTAACCGCAAAAGTAGAGTTAAATAGATATTCATATTGGACAAGTCCAATTACAGGATCTGGAGATCTTGAAATTGCTTTAGGAGGAGAAAGATGTATGCTCGCTACTAGTAAAAACGGATCATTAGTTAACTGGGATAACTTTACCGGGAATGTAATATTGAAGAAGAATAAAATAACCAGTGTTGCACCCGCCTATTATGGACTTTTATTAGGCAGTACCAAAACTTACAATGGTGCAACTATGGAATCTACAATAGCAACTTCAGACCCGCTGATGTATAACAAAAAAGTCACACTTAAATCTGGAGCTGGATTTGCAGGCTGTTCAGGTACACATTGTTGGAATATTGGAGAATTAAACGCAGAAAATGATTCTAGTTTTCTTGGAGGTTATGGTGCAGGAGCCTCAACCACACCAATGGCTTATTATATGTTTGGAGGTTTAAATACAGATGTTGTTTTCCCTGGAACAATTATCGATGCATCAAACAAAGGATATAACTGGGTAGGACTTGTAAAAATCGGAACAGGCAAATACACTTTCACAAGTACAAAAAGTCTAACTACAGCTACTGTTGGAGTAGTTGTTAGACAAGGAACTTTCTTGGTTAACATTCCAATAACAACTCCGGCAAAAACTACTGCCCTTGGTCGTGTAAAAAATACAGTTATGACGATTAAAGCCGGTGCTATAGGAGGTGGAAACGGACGTTTAACAGGAACTGTATTGGTTGATACATTAGGAACTTTAGTTGTTGGTTGTGATGGAATTGGAACCCTTGAACTAGCAGATACATTAACCGGAACATTTGGTTGTCCACTAAATGTAAATCACACAGGAACCGTAATTATGAAAGTTGAATCTAAATCAAGCCATGATTTAATCACTTCGACTAGCGCTGTTACCTTCAATGGTGGAACTTTATTGGTAAAAGGAACAAATGCAAGTATTAACAATGGCGATACAATTACATTGATAAGTTACAAAAAAGCAGCAAATTCAAAAGACTCTATTAATTTCAAATCAGAAGGATTTCCTTCAGGACTGTCATATTCTTTAAAAACCGATACAGTAAAAACAGTTACTACAACTATTCTAACGTCGAAATTAACTGGATTAGACTCAATTAAAACTACGACAACTTATGAATATCGAATTGATCTGATAGCAAAATCTGCTTCAGCATTGCACACTGTTTCTAACAATACAGTTTCGATTTTCCCTAATCCTGCCAAAGGTGTGGTAAACTTCATTTCTAATGATGTTGAGATTAACTCCATTGAAATTATCAATCTTCAAGGTCAAGTGGTAATGAACGAAACAATAGGTTCAAAGAGCACTAAGCTTTATGTGGATAAATTAGCATCAGGAATTTATTATGCCAAAATACATATTGGCAATGATGTAAAAGTTCAGAAACTCATGTTAAAGTAATGAATTAATCTTCTACAATAAAGGCTGTTCTTCAACATGTGGAGAACGGCCTTTATTTTTTTCTAAAAAAACAAAGTATTCAAGTCTTACTGTTATAATTCCGAGTTAGAATTCTGAAAATTAAATCTATATTTGTATTCTTTTTGAAACAGCCTTAATTTGCACCAAATTAACAATATATCATTTAAACTTATTCCAAAACTTGAAGTCTAACCATCTTGTAAAATAAAAAATCTTAATGAAAAAATCAGTTTTATACATCCTTGTTCTATTCACATCCATATTTGTCTCAGCACAACAAACCGAAAAGCAATATCTTTCCGGAACAGGACTCGGCAACGAGAAAATATGGAAATTTTATTGCACAGCAGGTAATAATAGTAAGAAATGGAGCAAAATAAAAGTTCCGTCGCAATGGGAATTACAGGGATTTGGTGAATATACCTACGGTCGCTGGTACAAAGCAGGATTGAAGAATCCAAGCACAGAAGAAGGAATGTACGAATATAGTTTTAATGTTCCATCGAACTGGAAAGACAAACAGGTTTCAATTATTTTCGAAGGTTCAATGACCGATACCGAGGTCAAAATAAACGGACAGTTAGCAGGCGACATTCATCAAGGAGGATTTTACGAATTCAATTACGACATCACTGATAAATTAAAATTTGGAGGAAATAACAAACTTGAAGTAAAAGTTTCGAAACAGTCAGCCAATAAATCAGTAAATGGTGCGGAACGACGTGCAGACTGGTGGCTGTTTGGCGGTATTTACCGACCAGTATATCTGGAAGCCAAACCAAAACTCCATATCGAGCGTATTGCAGTTAATGCTGAAGCCGATGGAAAATTCACTGCGGAAATCTTCACGTCTCCCCTACCCCAATTTTACTCAATTTCAGCAACAATTAGTCCTGTAGTTGGAACAGAAAAATTCTTTATTCAAAATGCTGAACTAAAAGCAAACATACCTTCCCAAACTATTTCATGCCAATGGTCGGGCGTTACTAAATGGACACCCGAAACGCCCTATCTCTATAATCTGAAACTCGAATTACTCAACGAAAAAAAAGAAGTTGTACACGTTTATACTCAACGAATTGGTTTCCGAACAGTAGAATTTCGTAGAAATGATGGAATTTATGTAAATGGAGTGAAAATTGTGATGAAAGGAACGAATCGCCACTCTTTTTATCCCGATGGCGGACGTACAACGAATAAGGAAATCAGTTTAAATGACGTCCAATTGATTAAAGAAATGAATATGAATGCGGTACGATCGCATTATCCACCCGACAAACACTTCCTTGATATGTGCGATTCGCTGGGATTGTTCTATCTCGACGAACTGGCAGGTTGGCAAAATGCTTATGATACCGAAACTGGTAAAAAATTAGTCAAGGAAACTGTAGTCAGAGATGTAAATCACCCCTGCATTGTACTCTGGGATAATGGAAACGAAGGTGGCTGGAACACGAAGCTAGACAGCGAATTTGCAAACTACGACCCTCAAAAACGCCATGTGATTCATCCTTGGGCAGACTTTGATGGTCTCGACACGCATCATTATCCAGCGTATCAAACAGGAATAGCCCGTTTTACAAACGGATATAATGTGTTTATGCCTACTGAATTTATGCATGGACTCTACGATCAGGGAAATGGAGCAGGGCTCGATGACTTTTGGGATAAATATAGTGCAAGTCCTTTGTTTGCTGGTGGATTTATGTGGGCGTATGTAGATGAAGCTGTAAAACGTTCAGACAAAGGAGGCATTCTGGATTCTGATGGGTACAACGCTCCAGACGGAATTGTTGGTCCATATCGCGAAAAAGAAGCTAGCTTTTTTACTGTTCGTGAAATTTGGTCGCCTATCCTGATTAAGAAATTTATGATTACACCATCATTCAATGGAGAGATATTTGTCAATAATCAATATCTTTTCTCAACTTTAGAAAAGTGCAATCTGAAATATCGCTTGTTTACAGTAGGTTCTCCTCTTGTTGGTGTAAAAAAACAATTAATTGAAGAAGGTAGTGAAGTACTTCCCGCAATAAGTCGTGGCGAAACATGTAAAATAAAATTACCTGTTTCAGATAATTTCTTCAAAGCAGATGTGTTGGAACTTGAAGCTTTTGATGCCAACGGAAAGTCTGTTTGTAATTGGACTTATCCTGTTTCTCTGGCAAAAAAATATAGTGCTAAACAAATTCAAACTGTTTCACAAAGCGGAAAAGCATCATTTACAATTCAAGACAGCACTGCAATTTTAACTGGCAAAGAGGTTAAGGTTAGTTTCAATTTAAATACAGCATTGATTTCCGAAGTAAAAAACACAAACGGAAAAATATCGTTCAATGACGGCCCTATAGCGGTTGGCATGAAAATGAAACTCAAAGAATACAAAATCCGTCAGGAAGGCAATAATTCAGTATTGACATTCTTCTATCTGGGTGGTGTCGACTCCATTCGCTGGGAAATGACCTCTGCAGGACTGTTGCATCTGTCGGCTTTAATGCTTAATCGAGCTTCAGGTGGAACAGGATTCGACGATTCGTTTATGGAAGAAAACATTACCAATCTTGGTTTGACATTTTCTTACCCGGAAAGCAATGTAAAAGGCATGGAGTGGTTTGGTCGCGGACCGTACCGTGTTTGGAAAAACAGAATTAAAGGAACAAATTACGGACTTTGGAACAAAGCATATAACAACACCATTACAGGCGAAAGTGAGGGAAAACTTGTTTATCCTGAGTTCAAAGGTTATCATGCCAATCTGTATTGGGCCACACTGCAAACAAAAGAAAGTAACTTCAGCATTTACAGCGAAAGCGACGGATTATTCTTCCGCGTATTTACACCCGAAGAACCAAAACATCGTCAGGACGGCGTAGCTACAATGCCTGTTTTTCCAGCTGGTGATTTATCATTTTTATATGAAATTCCGGCAATACGTGATTTTAAACCCATACCACAATTAGGACCAAATAGTCAGCCATCTTCGGTCAGGATTAAAAAAGGAGATGATGGAATTAGTATGAAGTTGTGGTTTGATTTTAGATGAAAAACCCCCTAAATCCCGCGAAGGGGGACTTAATATTACCAATACAATAATTAATTCTAAATACGAAAATGAAAAAATATTATAGATACTTCGCAAGTAAAGTCATTATTATTTCAATGTTATGCAGTTCTTTTACTCCCCTTTTGTTGGCAGGGGAAATTTCGTGGCCAACATTAAACTCTGAAATGCACCCAGGAGCACGTTGGTGGTGGATGGGAAGTGCGGTAGATAAAACCAATCTGACTTATAATTTGGAAGAATATGCTCGTGTCGGAATGGGAACAGTG
>Ga0302215_10001761_pt1 | contig 15246 bp, 13 predicted proteins | sample II_Fen_N3_1_FD_194580 | JGI IMG/M metagenome (GOLD analysis project Ga0302215, IMG submission 194580) | Peat permafrost microbial communities from Stordalen Mire near Abisko, Sweden - II_Fen_N3_1 | ecosystem: Environmental > Terrestrial > Soil > Wetlands > Permafrost | place: Sweden: Abisko...
AACGCATACTACAATCTATTAAACTCAACACCAGAAGCAATACCAAAGGATGGTACAGGAGACTACGTAGCCCCTATAATAAGTGGTAACTACAACCTAGGTAAAGAAGGAACAATAAAACTAACTTCTTACTACAGTGCAGGAGGTTCAAGCTTTAGTGCTACAGGCCTTACAGAAGGTACAGGTGCTGCTAATTCTATTACATCTCAACCAATAGGAGACTCTGGTCTATTCATCAAATTCCCATCTACTACAAACATAAATATCAATGATTGGATTATTGAAATACCCAACAAGAAAGCTGCTAATTATTTACAGAATTATAATGCTTATCAGGCTGCGTTGAAAGGACAGGCACAAGCAGTATCACTTGCTACATCAGATCTCGATCAAGCTCGTGCTACATTAAATGCAAAACAAGCTGCTGCTCGTCCAGAAGATGTTGCTATAGCAAAGGCTCAAGTAGATAGTGCCCAAGGTGCACTTGAGATTGCTCAAACTGCTTATAATAATAATTTTATATATGCACAAGCAGATGGGGTTATCACTGTTGTTAATGCAAAGGTTGGAGAAATATCAATAATGAATCAAAAAGCTATTGGTATGACTGTTAAATTAAATACTAATAAATAATACTATGGATAAAGAAAATAAAAATGAAATAAAAAGTGTTTCCAAAAAAGCTAGTCTATTTTCCAATTTATGGATTAAAAGTTTAACAACAATAGTTATTATATTCTTAATACTTGGAATATTTATTTATTGGCGTGTAGTAGCAGGAAAAGTTGAAGTAGAAAATTCTACTATTTCTGCTCCTATTATAAATTTATCATCTTCAACTCCTGGAATTCTAGAGGATATATATGTAAATGAAGGGGATGTAATAACAGCCAATACTCCTGTTGCAAAAGTTGGATCTGAAATCATAACAGCAAGAGTAAATGGTATTGTTGTCTCTGTTAATAAACAACAAGGTCAATATTTTGGACCAGGTTCTACTGTTGTATCAATGATAAATACTGACGAAGAAAGAGTTATCGGTAAAATAGATGAAGATAAAGGGCTTGTAGATATAAAAGTTGGTCAACCTGTAACTTTTACCGTTGATGCTTTTGGAAGTAAAACTTTTGATGGTGTTGTAAGTGAAGTAAGTCCTATGTCAAATGAAAGTGGTATTGTATTTAATATTTCTGATAAGCGTGAAATTAAAAAATTTGATATAAAGGTTCGTTTCGATACAAATGAATACAAGATGTTAAAACAAGGTATGTCAGCTAAGATTAAAGTTTATACAAATTAATTTATGCCTAAAGTAACCCAAAAAAACTTGCGTTGGTGGGTTCTTTTAACTGTCATAGTTGGAACTTTTCTAGGTAGACTTGATCAAACAATCGTAAACTTAGCATTACCTAAAATGATGGATACTTTTAGTATCACAGTTTCTTCTGCTTCGTGGATTTCAACTGCTTATATTTTAGCTAATGCTGTCTTTGTTCCTATTTGGGGTAAATTAGGAGATACTATTGGACGTAAAAAGGTATATATAATTGGATTTTCAATCTTTATTCTAGGTTCAGTATTAGCTGGTTTTGCGTGGAGTTTACCATCAATGATTGTATTTAGAGTTATACAAGCAATAGCTGGTAGTGCTGATTATCCGACTGCTATGGCTATTATTTCTGTTACATTTAAAGAAGGTAAAGAGAGAGCTCAAGCTTTAGGAATATGGTCTGCTTCATTTGCTGCGGCTGCAGTTTTTGGTCCACTTATCGGTGGTCCGCTTATTGATAGTTTTGGATGGAGATCTGTTTTTTTGATAAATTTACCAATTGGAATTATTGGTATTATTATGGCACTAAGATTTGTTAATGAATCTCGTATTGAAAATAAAACACATTCATTTGACTGGTGGGGTTCTATAACATTAGGTGGATCACTCTCTGCATTGGTTCTTGTTTTAGATAAGGGTCTTGATTGGGGTTGGTTCTCTTCTTCAGCTTTGATTTGTTATTTTGCTGTTGTTGTTTTGCTTGGTTTATTTATAAAAATAGAACATAAAGCAAAAGAACCTATTGTTGATTTGAAATTCTTCAAGATTCCAGCTTTCGTAAATGTACTACTAAATAACTTTGTTGTATTTATGGGAATGATGGGAAGTTTATTTTTGTTACCGGTATTTGCTCAGACATTCTTGGGGTATACAGCAACAGAAAGTGGTTATCTATTTATGCCAATGGCATTTATGATGGTATTAGCTGCTCCACTTGGTGGAAGTTTTGTTGGAAAAATACAATCAAAATATATTATTTTCGCAAGTACTATTGTTGCATCTATTGGAACATTTATGTTTATGAGTATTGATGCTAAATCAACAGCTCTTGATATAATTATTCCTCTTATGGTTATGGCTTTTGGTTTAGGTTTTGGTATGTCACAAAGAACAAGTATTGTTGCATCATTGGTTGATCCACACGAGATTGGTATTGCTTCATCTGTTCTTGCTCTTGTTCGAAATATTGCAGGAGCATTTGGTATCGCTATTTTTGGTACTATTTTGAATAACTCTATAGAAAGTAATGTATTTAGTATAAATAGTTTTAGTACTATTTCAACTAATAATATTATAAAAATACAACAATATGTTGCCTTGATTGAACTTAAGGCTCAAATAAATGCTTATTCTTATGTTTTCTTTATTGCAGGAATAATAATTTTCTTTGGTGCCTTCATTTCTCTATTTATGAAAATTAAAAAAGAACGTACAGATATAAAAGTTCACGTGGAGTAAGTATTTATATAAGTATGTGTATTACTACTGGGTATACATAAATATATATTGTATAATACTAGAATGAATAAAAGCTCTTCTGATAAGGCTGTAAAAGAAAAAAATAATTCTAAAAAATCTCCTACCATAGTTATGGTAAGTGGTGGTTTTGATCCTATTCATATAGGTCATATTCGTTATATGAAAGAAGCAAAGAAACTCGGTGACTACCTTGTTGTTGTTATTAATAATGACAATTGGTTTAAACTAAAAGGTAAACCTGTTTTTATGCCTCATAAAGAAAGAAAAGAAATAATAGAAGCTCTCGGTTGTGTTGATGAAGTAGTTGTTACTCATCATTCTAAAAAAACAAAAGATATAAGTGTGTGTAAAGAATTAAAGAAAATAAAACCACATATATTTGCAAATGGGGGAGATAGATTTGCAGATAATATTCCAGAATTTAAATTATGTAAAAAGTTAGGAATACAAATGGTTTTTAATGTTGGTCACGGTGGTAAGGTAAGAAGTTCATCAACATTACTTAAAAATTATTCAAAGAATTTTAAAAATTAATTATGAATAAAAATAAATTTATAATTCCAAAGTCTATTTTTTTACTAATAATTCTTTCTTTGGTATTAAATATTTTAAGAGTGTTTATTTTTGGTAAACTTTCTTTGATTTATGTTATATGGAATTTATTTTTAGCATTTATACCTTTTGTTATAAGTTCATTTCTTTTATATTATTCTAATAATAAATTAAATAATATATCATTCTGGTTTTGGAGTATTGTCTGGTTTCTTTTTATTCCAAATTCTCCTTATATAGTTACAGATCTAATACACATAGGTGAAGTTCATAATACCCCTATAATATACGACTCTTTTTTATTGTTTAGTTCTGCTTTGACAGGGCTTCTTCTTGGTATGTATTCTATGTTTCATATGGAGAAGATTATTAAAAATAAATACTCTCAAAAAATTGCTTCTATAAGTATTTTTATTGTAATGTTTTTTGCTAGTTTTGGAATTTTTATAGGAAGATTTCTTCGTTTTAATAGCTGGGATATTGTTTCAAAACCAATGTCTATTATCAATGGAGTAGTAAATATCTTTATAGATAGTAGTGATTATATGGTTGCTATTTTGTATACATTATTATTTTTATTTTTTATTTCTATGTCTTATTATTCATGGAAATCTACACAAGAAAAATGATATCATCAACAAAAAAAATTATTGCCTTTGATTTAGATGGAACACTTGCAGCAAGTAAACAACATTTAGAACCTTATATGTCAGATCTTTTATGTAAATTAGCAAAACATAAAAAAGTAGTAATAATTACAGGTGGATCTTTTGAACAATTTCAAAAACAATTTTTACCATTTTTTAATCCAGATAATTGTGATTGTAAAACAGTAATGGAAAATTTATTTTTACTTCCTACTAGTGGTAGTCGTTGTTATGAATATAATAATTTTAAAAAAGGTTGGGTTATGACAGGTATAGAAGAATTTCCTATTGATATTAAAATAAAAGTTATTGCAGAATTAGAAAAAATAGTTGCTTCTCATGAATATGGGGTAGGGGCTGTTATAGAAGGTGACAATGTTATAGAAGATAGAGTAACTCAGGTTACTTTTTCTGCCCTTGGTCAGAATGCTCCAATAGAAAAGAAGGAATTATGGGATCCAAACCAAGAAAAACGCCAACAAATAAAGAAAGAATTAGTTGCTGTTTTACCCAAAGTAAATATTGCTATAGGGGGAGCTACTTCTATAGATATTTTACCTTTTGGTTTTGATAAAGCTAAGGGATTAAAGAAACTTTTAGATAAAATAGACATGAAAATAGAAGATATGGTTTTTGTTGGTGATGCTATTTTCCCTGGAGGCAACGATTATTCTGCATATGAAGCTGGTATTGAAAGTATTAAGGTCTCAGGTCCTACAGAAACAGCTGATTTGATTAAAAATTTAATAAAATCTCCAAATTTTTAGTTGTTTATAAAAAATAAAAAATATATGTTATAATTAATCAATGGAAGATAATCTAGAGATATATCAAGAGGAAAGACCATGGGGATTTTTTCGTAGATTTACTAACAATACTCCTTCAACTGTTAAAATAATTAAAGTTAATCCTAATGAACAATTAAGTCTACAGAGTCATAATCATCGTTCTGAGTTTTGGAAGGTTATAAACGGTGATGGTATTTTTGAAATAGATAGTAAAAAATATATAGTAGAAAAAGATGATGAAAAAGAAGTACCAGTTGGAATAAAACACAGAATTCAAGCAGGAACTACCGGAATAGAAGTACTTGAAATAGCAAAAGGTGTTTTTGATGAAAATGATATTGTTCGTTATGAAGATAAATATGGAAGAGCTTTATAATTATGGTAAATATAATTAAAAAAACAATAAATAAGATTACTAAAACAAATCCTCTTGTTAAAAAAAGATCTGTTATTGGAAAGCCTAAAAAAGTTAAATTAATTTCTAAAACTAAAGATATAAAAACTAAGACAACCTTGAAGAGCAAAAAGAAAGTTGTAAAAGTTTCTGTAAATAAAAATAAAATTGAATCTAAAAAAGAAGAATCATATATTAAACTAGAAAAAGCATCAAATAATCCTATTATTTCTCCAAGTTTATATGAATGGGAATCGAAAGCAACATTTAATCCTGCTGCTTTTGAGTATAATGGCAAAGTTCATATTATATATAGAGCAGTGGGTGAAGATGATGTTTCTGTTTTAGGATATGCTTCTAGTTTTGATGGTATTCATATAGAAGATAGACCAACATACTTTGCTTATAAAAGATTTTTTGAATATAAAGAAGATGGACCTAAGGCAGAATATCTTTCTGGTGGTGGCTGGTGTGGAGGATGTGAAGACCCTAGAATGACATTGATTGATGGTATTGTTTATGTAATATATACAGCGTTTGATGGTTGGGGTTCTGTTCGTCTTGCAATGACATCTATTAGTCTTTTTGATTTTCTTAAAAAGAAATGGAATTGGAAAAAGGCTGTATTGATTTCTCCTCCAGGTCAGATAAATAAAAATTGGGTTTTGTTTCCAGAAAAAATAAATGGAAAGTTTGCAATACTACATAGTTTTTATCCAGATATATTAATTAATTATTTTGACGATTTAAATGAACTTGATGGTAAACATTTTATAACAAGTAATAATACTAGACCTATTGATAAAACTAGAACTTGGGATAGTTGGTTCCGAGGAGTAGGACCTACTCCTATTAAAACAAAAGAGGGATGGCTTATTTTATATCATGCAATGGATCACAAAAATCCAGATAGATACAGACTAGGAGCAATTCTTTTGGATTTAAATGATCCAACAAAAGTTTTATACCGTTCACAAAATCCTATTCTTGAACCAGAGGAAGATTATGAAAATAATGGTCATAAATGGGGAGTGATTTATTGTTGTGGGGCAGTTGTAAAAGATGAAGATTTGTTTGTATATTATGGTGGAGCAGATAAATTTGTTTGTGTTGCTTCAATAAAGCTTCAAGATTTAATAGATGATTTGAAGGCAGACAAAACAATAAAATTAATAAAAAATAAAATTCTAAAAAATATTTAATATATGTATGTAGCAAAAAGATCACAGCACAATCCTATACTTACACCTAACAGAGATCATTATTGGGAAGAGTTTGCTACATTTAATATGTGTCCAATAAGGCAAGGAGATACTACTTATGCTTTTTATAGGGCTATTTCTGCTGTTGATAAAATGACTTTACAACAACAGACATCAATCGTTGGTATTTGTAAAAGTAATGATGGCGTTCATTTTGAAGATAGAACTCCTTTTATTGTACCGACAGAAGATTGGGAAGCACACGGATGTGAGGATCCGAGGGTAACTTTTTTTGAAGGTAAATATTATATTTTTTATACAGCTCTTTCAAGGTATCCATTTGGACCAGAAGGAATAAAAGTTGCTGTTGCTATAAGTGATGATTTATCTAAAGTTGATGAAAAACATTTAATAACTCCTTTTAATGCAAAAGCTATGACTCTTTTTCCTGAGAGAATAAATGGAAAAATTACAGTTATTTTTTCAGCTCACACAGATTTACCACCAGCAAAAGTTTCAATTGCACAATTTGATAATATAGAACAGTTATGGGATGAATCATATTGGGAAGAATGGATAAAGGATTTAAATAGCCATACCGTTGATTTCACTCGTAATGCATATGACCACCTAGAAGTAGGAGCTCCACCTGTTAAAACAAAATACGGATGGTTGTTAGTTTATTCACATATTCAGAATTATTTTGCTAGTCCTGAAAAATTAGACCGTATTTTTGGAATAGAAGCTTTGCTTTTAGATATTAATAATCCAACTGTAATAGTTGGTAGAACTCGTGGTCCAATACTTGCTCCAGAAGAATCATATGAATTATCTGGTTATATACCTGATGTCATTTTTCCAACAGGAGCATTAATAGATGGAGATTTATTGGCAATATATTATGGAGCAGCTGATACTACTACTTGTTTAGCTTATGTTAATCTTGAAGATTTACTTTCTACTATGTACAAAGGGACAGCAGCTGACTGGAGATTTAAACGTGCAGCTTCAAATCCAATAATTTCTCCTATAAAAGATAATTATTGGGAATCAAAAGCAACATTTAATCCTGCTGCTATAAACATAGATGGTAAAACTCATATATTATATAGAACATTATCAGATGATAATACTTCTTCTATTGGTTATGCTTCAACTATTGACGGTTTTACAATAGACGAAAGATTACCTTTACCTGTATATGTACCACGAGAAGATTTTGAAATTAAAAAAATATCTGGTGGAAATTCTGGATGTGAAGATCCTCGTTTAACTAAAATAGGGGATACTATTTATATTTGTTATACAGCTTTTGATACTATTGGCCCACCTTGTGTTGCTGTTTCTTCTATTTCAGAAAAAGATTTTATTGACCATAACTGGAATTGGACAAAACCATTTTTGATTACACCAAGAGGTATGGATGATAAAGATACTTGTATTTTTCCTGAAAAATTTAAAGAAGGATATTTTGTTGCACATAGAGTAGATAATGAAATATGTGGTGATTATTTAAAATCTATTGATATAAATGGAGATATTGTAGATAAATGTTTACGTATTATAGGTCCTCGTAGAAATTTCTGGGATAGTGCAAAGGTTGGTATTACTGCTCCACCTATTAAAACAGAATATGGTTGGTTGTTGTTGTATCATGGAGTATCGAAGAGTCATAATACTTATCGTGTTGGTTCTGTACTTCTTGATATCAATGACCCTGCGATTATTCTTGCTCGTGGAACAGATACTATTTTTGAACCAGAAGAACCTTATGAAAAAATTGGAATTGTAAATAATGTTGTTTTTCCTTGTGGAATGGTAGTAAAAGATGAACTTTTATATATATATTACGGTGGAGCTGATAAAGTAACTTGTGTCGCTACTATGGATCTTTCAATAATACTTACAGCTCTAGTAAATGGAATTGAATTAAACGACAAGTAGTAAATTTTATCCTAAACTGATATAGTAAAAATAAGGACTAAATGTCCTTATTTTATATGACAAAAGATTATTCAGATTTACATAGAGACCTAGTGCTAAAATATTTTTGGCAGGTTGTTAGAAATTTTAAAATTTCCTTATTTCTTATTGTTTTTGGTTCAGTAATTGCTGCGGGTCTTGATATATACATACCATTACAATTTCTTAAACTTTGGAATGTTTTAAGTACAAATAATTTTAGTCTTGTAGTAAATGCTCAATCTGTTATTTTAACTATATTTACATTAGGACTTACTCGTTGGGCTATTAGGAGAATTGTTGGTTTTTCAAACTCGTATTTCCAAGCAGGGGTTATGGCAGGTTTAAGAGCTCAAGGTTTTTCTTATCTAATAGGGCACTCTCGCTCTTTCTTTGCAGATAATTTTGGTGGATCATTAACTCAAAAAATAGGGAAGTATGCTCGTGCTTTTGAAAAACTAATGGATAGATTAGTAAATGATGGTATTCCTCTTGTTATTAGATCAGTAGGAACTGTTATTGCTATATATACTCTTGTTCCTAAATATGCATATATATTATCAGTATTTTGTATTATCTTTTTATTAACTGCATTAATATATACTCGTTTTAAATTAAAATATGATGTTATTTCTGCACTTTCAGATACAAAGACAACAGGAGCAATTGCTGATTCTATTAGTAATCATTCATCTATTCAACTTTTTGCTGGTAATGATTATGAAAAAGAAAAAGTTGGAGAGGCTATAGAAGAACAGAAAAAGACAACAGTATTTAATTGGTTTTTATGGGAAGGATTGGGGTCTATTCAGAGTTTTTATTCTGTTGTAATAGAATTTATTATTTTTTGGGTTGCTATAGGAGATTGGAAACTTGGTTTAATAGGGATACCAATAATAGTTTTACTTCAGAGTTATTTAGGACGCTTAATAGAAAATCTTTGGAGTTTTGCTTCTATTGTCCGTACTTTTTATGATGGTTTTGCTGATGCTCAAGAGATGGCTATTATTTTAGATACTCCTTATGATATTTCTGATAACAAACAAGTAGTTTCAAATAATCCATATGGTGATGTTGTTTTTGAAAATGTTACTTATATATATGATAAAAATAAAACAAAAGTTTTTGATAATTTTTCTTTAACTATTAAAGCTGGACAAAAAGTTGCAATAGTTGGTTCTTCTGGTGCAGGAAAATCTACTTTTGTAAATCTTATTATGAGATTATTTAATTTAAATTCTGGAAAGATTCTTATTGGTGGTACAGATATAAGTTTAATTTCTCAAAAAAGTTTAAGAGAACAAATTGGTTTTGTTCCACAAGATCCAGTTTTATTTCATAGAACCCTTATGGAAAATATTCGTTACGGTAGACGTGATGCAACTGATGAAGAAGTTATAAATGCTTCAAATCTAGCTCATTGTGAAAAGTTTATTTCCAGATTACCCCTTGGTTATGAAACTTATGTAGGGGAGAGAGGAATTAAACTTTCTGGTGGTGAGAGACAAAGGGTTGCTATTGCTCGGGCTATATTAAAAAATGCTCCGATACTTGTTCTTGATGAAGCTACATCATCTCTTGATTCTTATTCTGAGTACTTAATTCAAGATGCTTTAAAAGCTTTAATAAAGAATAAAACAACTATTGTTATTGCTCATAGGTTATCGACGATAAAAGAAATGGATAGAATTGTTGTTTTATCTAATGGTAAAATAGTAGAAGATGGTACCCACGAAGAGCTTATAAATAAACCTTCTGGTCATTATAAAAAACTTTGGGATCTTCAAGCCGGTGGTTTTAAAAATAATAATATAGTGATATAATTTTTATATGAATTCATCAATAAGAAATGTAAATAAAGAGCATAAAGATAGCTTAACAAAGGCACAAAGAGTAGCATTATTTATTACTAATCACATTGGAACAATAGAGTTTGCTATATTCTGTGTTTTGCTTGTTTCTATTCCACTTATATGGAAAAGTACAATGTCTGTGATTCTATATATATCATCTGGATATTTACAGTTAGTATTTTTACCACTTATTATGGTTGGTCAAAATTTACAAAGTAGACATTCTGAAAAAAGAGCCGAATCTGAGTATGAATTAAATGTTAAGAATGATCAACAAATAAAAAGTATTCTTGAAAAATTAGAAAAACAAGAAGAATTAATCAAAGAGCTTTTAAATAAATAAAAAATTCCCAGATAGTGGCAAGTTCACTATCTGGGAATTTTTTATTTTATAGTTAGTAAAATTATTTCTGGACTTGTTCCTAGTCTTATTGGAGGTGTTCCACTACCTGCACCAGAACTTGTTATTGATACCGTTTTTAATATGTAATTAATTCCATAAAGATATTTTCCATTTATCATTTTAAGTATTATTGTAAGAGGAAAAAATTGTCCACCGTGTGTATGTCCAGATAGAACAAGCGATACATCATTCTTTGCTAATAGATTAATCTTTTTAAGATGATGCATTAAAATAATACTTGGTATCGTCTTGTTATATTCTGTATGAGTTAATGTATTTTTAATTTTATTATTTGTTTGTTTTTTATTATATGGCATACCTATTATTTGAGTGCCGTTTATGATTACTTTTTTATTTGTAATATCATTTAAATTCTTAGGAAAGTTTGATCTGAATGATGAATAGTCTTTACTGTATCTCTCATGGTTTCCTTCTACATAATAGTTTCCAAGTGGTGGATTAAGTTCACTGTGGTAAGCAAAAACTTTTTTGTAGTCAAATGCTGGTCCATCAATAAAATCTCCTAGATTAAAAGTAATATCAGGTTTTTCTGAATTAATAATATTAACTATTTTATGCATAAATTTTTCTTTACGCATACTTCCAAGATGTATATCTGAAATTACTATTATTTTTTTATCTTTCCATAGTGGTGATAAGGCAGGGGATTCTATATTCCATCTTACTATTCTTGGGTTATTTGCATTAAAAATACCGTAAATTATAGATATAATTGCAATAGATAATAATGCTATTGATATTGATTCCATCGGTAGGTTGAATAAGTATTCTTGGTTGATTATTAAAAGTATATATACGATAGATGATATTATCGCTACATAAAAAATTGTTCCAAACCAAATAGTTCCTATTGTATATAGTAGAGAATTTATTTTTGAGAAATGTCTTTTGTTGTAATTTACTGTAATAATAAAAATTATAGGTAATACTATTCCTAATATTACAAACATCATTTTAATATTTGGATTTTCTAAAATTCCTATTTTATTAAATAGTGAATAACTAGAGTATTCACAAATACTTATAATAAAAACAGAAGTAAGTAATTTTAAAAAATTACGTGGATGCATATATTATATTTTTATGTGTTTAATAGATTTATATAAAAAGAAACCTATTATTCCAAATGTTAAGATGGGGGATAGATATGACGGTATTTCTGCTCCAAAAGAATCTGCAACCATAATTATTCCAAGAATAAAAATAGAATACATTGCTCCATTTTTTAGAAATGCATATTTTTTAATTTTATCAATATTTCCAATTGTTAACTTTCTTAAAATATATGCACCTAGTCCATTGCCTAATATTATAAGTGGAACAGATAATGTAAAAGCAAAGGCTCCGAGTACTCCATCTATAGAGAATGTCATATCGATAATTTCTAGATAAAGTATTTTACTTATGTCGCTCATTTTATTATCTCCAGATATAAGTTTTTGTTCTCCTTTTTCTGCATTTTCTTTAAAGCCGTGGGTAATAAAAAAAGCAGTTGATCCTATAACAGCCGAGAATGCTAACATTGGATTAATTTTTAATGCGTACCATACGAGTGTTGCTAATATTACAGAAACTGTTGCAAAGAACCATACTCCATTTTTTTGAAAAAATCTTTCGTGTCGAAGTCCAAAATTTTTTGTTTCTAGAAATAGCCAGTGGAAAAATAGAAAAATAAGAAAAACTCCACCACCTAGTAATAATATTGGAGCAGATTTTTCAACTGCAGCAAGAATGTTGGGATCATTTGAGAATGTTGCAGTAAGTGCTCCTATTGGTCCGAGTGTTGGTACCGTTGCCCATACGATAATCCATGGTAGAAGTCCTCTAACAACAAAAACAGCAAAAAGAAAACCCCAAAGCAAAAACCATTTCTGAGCTTTTTTATTCATTGTTCCTAATACTTCAGCATTTATAACAGCATTATCAATACTTGATATTATTTCAAATAAACATAACCCCAGAACTGTTAAAATTATCGTTATTATCATTGTTTTATTATATATATGTATTGTTTACTAGTAAAGTAATACAATTTTTACTCAAAAAAGGGATATTAAATTTAATTTTTCTTAAATTTGATTAAATGATATTTTTATTCCTAAAATATCCTTTAAAGGTAGGACACCAAGAGACGATTATTGACGAGGTCTTGATATTTTTACATAGTGCTAATTTAGGGGTAAATAAGCTTTACCTTTTTGTTATCAAAAATGTATAATATAAACCCGTAAGCATCTTGGGGATATTATTAAATAATTTTACAAAAATATGCCTTCAAAAAAGAAAATATCTGGTGCTAAAAAAGAAGTAAAAAAGGTTGTCGATACAAATAAAGAAATTGTTGTTGAAAAAAAACAAAACAAGAATATTTTTATTAAAAGCGTTATAAAAAGAGATGGAACTACTGTTCCTTTTGACATTGATAAAGTTACGAATGCTATTAATAAAGCTATGCTTGCTAGTGGTGAAGGTTCTCCAAAAGATGCACAGAATGTTGCTAATAGTGTTGTTGCTGAAATCGTCAAAATAACTAAGCTTTATAAGAACTTTGTCCCTACAGTTGAAGGCCTTCAGGATACAGTTGAACAAGAGCTAATGCTTGCTGATTTTGTAAAAACTTCCAAGAATTATATCCTTTATCGTGAAGAAAGAGCTCGTCTAAGATCTCATGGTGTTACTGTTCCTGATTATGTAAAAAAACTTGCAGATGATAGTAAAAAATATTTTCGTAATCCACTTTCTGAATTTGTTTATTATCGTACATATGCAAAATGGATAGAAGAAGAGGGAAGAAGAGAAACTTGGATTGAAACTATCGACAGATATATGGATTTTATGAAAGGTAAACTTGGTGATTCTCTAAAAGAAAGTGAATACAAAGAAGTTCGTGAAGCAATCTTAAAACAAGAAGCAATGCCTTCAATGAGACTACTTCAATTTGCTGGACCTGCTGCAGAAAAGACAAATGTATGCGCATATAACTGTTCATTCGTTGCTCCTTCAAAGTTTGAGGACTTTGGAGAAATTATTTATATATCTATGTGTGGAACAGGAGTTGGATTTTCTGTTGAGAGTAAAAATATTCAATCTCTTCCACAAATTAAAAATCAAACAAATAAAAAACTTCCAACTTTTGTTGTGCCTGATACAAAAGAGGGTTGGGCAGATGCTTTTGTTCTTGGTATGAAAACTTGGTTTGATGGTAATGATATAGATTTTGATTTTTCATTACTTCGTCCATCTGGAGCAAGACTAAAAATAATGGGAGGTAAAAGTTCTGGACCAAAGCCACTTATAGATTTACTTGGTTTTACAAGAGACCGTATTATTCGTCGCCAAGGTAGACACCTTCGTAACATAGATGCACACGATATTATCTGTAAGATAGGGGAATGTGTTGTTTCAGGTGGTGTTAGACGTAGTGCTCTTATTTCACTATCTGACTTGGATGATCAAGATATGCGTGATGCAAAGAATGGTCAATTCTGGTTAAATGAAGGACAAAGAATGCTCGCAAATAACTCAGCTGTTTATAATACAAAACCTACAGAAACAGAGTTCCTAAAAGAATGGATATCCCTTATGGAATCAGGTTCTGGAGAGAGGGGAATCTTTAATCGTGGTTCTCTATATAAGACTTTACCAAAAAGAAGAATAGAGAAGTCTGCTAACTTTATAGGAGAAATGGGTACAAACCCTTGTGGAGAGATTATTCTTCGTTCAAGACAGTTCTGTAATCTTTCAGAGGTTGTTGCTCGTGCAGAAGACACAGAAGAAGATTTAATGAGAAAGATTCGTATTGCTACAATCCTAGGAACATATCAGTCTACTCTTACTAAATTTGGTTATTTATCTAAAGATTGGAAAAATAACTGTGAAGAAGAAAGATTACTTGGTGTTTCTGTTACTGGTCAATGGGATTCAAAACTTTCTCGTGACCCAGAAATGTTAAGTAAGCTTAGACTTGAAGCTATTCGTATCAACAAAATATATGCAAAGAGATTTGGTATAAATGAATCTACTTGTATTACAGCAGTAAAACCATCTGGTACAGTTTCTCAAACTGTTGATTGTGCTTCAGGTATGCATCCAAGACATGCACCTTACTATATTCGTCGTGTTCGTATTTCTGCTACTGATTCATTATTTAAAATGATGAAAGATCAGGGAGTACCATATCATCCAGAGGTAGGTCAGAGTATGGAAGAGGCAAATACTTTTGTTTTAGAATTTCCTATGAAAGCTCCAGAAGATGCTATATGTAAAGATGATATCAGTGCAATCGATCAGCTTGAACACTGGAAAGTTGTAAAAGTAAATTATACAGAACATAATCCATCAGTAACTATTTCAGTAGGGGAAAATGAATGGATACAAGTAGCTCATTGGTTATATCAAAACTGGGATATTGTAGGTGGTTTATCATTCCTTCCAAGAAGTAATCACGTATACCAGCTCGCTCCTTATGAAGCAATAGATGAAAAAACTTACAATGAACTTGTAAAAAATATGCCTGACTTTGATTTCTCAAAGATTGTTACTTATGAATTAAGAGATGAAACAGAAGTAAAGAAAGAGCTTGCTTGTGTTGCTGGTGTTTGTGATATAGTATAAA
>Ga0302215_10001763_pt1 | contig 15234 bp, 15 predicted proteins | sample II_Fen_N3_1_FD_194580 | JGI IMG/M metagenome (GOLD analysis project Ga0302215, IMG submission 194580) | Peat permafrost microbial communities from Stordalen Mire near Abisko, Sweden - II_Fen_N3_1 | ecosystem: Environmental > Terrestrial > Soil > Wetlands > Permafrost | place: Sweden: Abisko...
AAAAGTAAACAACAATTATAATGAAGCCGAAATTAGTGATAATTGCAGGTCCAAATGGCTCAGGGAAAACTTCTGTTACAGGAAAAATATTAGAACACGAATGGAAGACAAATACATTTACAATTTAGTTATTTACAATTTACAATTTAATAAGAAACGGACTTGCCTGATTGATGGTGAGTCCGTTTTTTTTAGTATATGTTGTAACCTCAAAAGTGAAAATTATCAGTAAATATATTCTTCACAAACATAAATCAGGACTTCATGCATCGAAAGCCTTGATTCAATGTATTTTTTTTTCAAACATTTCTTGACTCATTTATCTTTGCACTTTCAAAAAAATATATTTAATTATGTAAAATTTAAATTCAAGTCAAATGAAAAGAAAGGTATTATTTATTAGTTTTGTTTTCGCCATAACTACGGTAACTTTTGCCCAAAACAAAAATTTGGTTTCAAAGATTAATCTTGTAGGAGCGGGGTCTGGTCTGGAATATTTTTTTAATCCATGCATCTCATGGCACAATGAAATTGGAATTTCCTATTGGGAAAAACTAAATGACAAAATTCAAAGTAACAATTCCTATAATGGTATTATTGCATTAAATCCATATTTATCAAGCTCGTTGAGGTATTATTTCAATCCCATACAACCAAATAAAGATGGAAAAATTGATATCGGATGGCGGGTTTCAGCAACCTATACCGGACTTTTTACCCAGGAAAGTATAGTTCGGTTCAATGGTAAAAACAGACATCAGATAGGAGCATTTGCCGGAACAAGTATGCGTTTTTCCAACAATTTATATTTTGAATTAGAGTTGGGACCCGGATATGAATTTGATCCATTTAAAGGGAATCGTTTTAACTTACTGGGGAATATGGGATTTGGGTTTGTATTATAATATTTGAAAATACTAGAATAAAAGACATTAGAAGAACAAAGAACAAAGAACAAAGAACAAAGAACAAAGAACAAAGAATAAAGAACAAAGATTCAAGACAAAGCATAATTTGCAAATTTTTTAATAAATCAATTCGTAAGTTATATAAGAAGTTTTTTATATTTTTTTTTTACCAATTAAATGAAAGAATTAAAACGGATAAATCAAATGACTGTAAATCAAAAAAAATTATTCCTCTCCACCGGCATGATAGCTGTACTTTTTTATATGCTTCATGTGTTACTCGGAGGATTTTTATGGAAAGAGTATGATCATTTGCAACAGCCAATCAGTGATTTAACTGCTACCGGTTCGCCCAACAGAAATCTAATGTTACTCCTTACTTCGATTTATGGAGTGCTGGCCATTATTTTCGCTTTATCTTTTACAATGTTGAAGTGTAAGAAACACTTTAAACTAGTATTTTATGGTGGTGTCATGTTGAGCGTTATGTATGTAATCAGTATAACCTATGGACTCTTTCCGGAAGATTTACCGAATCAGGGTATGACATTTTTAGGATCTATGCATATCGTTATTACAGCATTAATAGTCCCCTTTACAATTTTAGCACCCATTTTTATTGGTCTTGGATTTATGAAAGAAAAGACCTGGAAATCATTTGGTATTTATTCCTTCATCAGTGGATGCTTAATTCTGATTTTTGGAAGTTTATGTGCTGTATTCTTTATATACAAAATGCCCGGATTTGGATTGATAGAAAGAATCAACATAGGAGTATTGCAAGCATGGTTATTTCTATTATCACTTAAATCAATAACAAAATGATTACATCAAAACGAATAATATCAGGACTTACCTTGTTCTTATTTTTAAATAATATCCATGCTCAGCGTAAAGAGTATGAATATACTTCGGATAAAAATGATACGTTGATTCACGATGTCAGGCTTTATGGTGGATTTGTACATCAGCATCAGGATTTTTTAAACAAGGCATTTTCTTTTCAGGGTATAGAAACAGGTGTGATACTAAATCATTCACTTTTAGCAGGAGCATTCGGGTCTCTTTTTGTGTCAAATCTGGATGTTAAAGTAGCTGTTTACCCACATCTATTCGTCAATATCAAAGAAGGAGGTTTATTTGTTGGAAGTATGAAAAATGATACTAAAGTTTTGCATACTGGTTGGCTTTTAAATATGGGATATTTTTCACTCAACGCTGATAATGAAAATTTTGCAATCTTTAATGCTCAACATCCAATTATAGGTTTAAGCGGTCTTGTTCTCTCACCACAGGTTTTTGCTGAAATGAATATAACCAATTGGATGAAATTAAGAACCGGTTTATCCTATAGTTTCTATAGTTTTGAAGATCAATCAACCATCAAGAAAACAGACCTGAATAATTTATCTCTAATAGTTGGATTTATTTTTGGAAAATTTAAATAACAGATTCTATTCGTTGATTGTAAAGAATTTGTCCTTCAATGACAATAATTCCTCTTTCATGCTCTAAAAAACAGTTTTCATAGTCTATTTCTTGCAATTTATTTCCATAAAATATATCTTTGTCTATTCTAAATACTAAAGCGAAATGGAAACAGAAAAGAATGTAAGTACTTCTCCTCTTTACGAAAAGAACAGACAGAATGACAATAAAGGGCCGGAAAACAAAGAACTTCACAAATTGCGCCAGGTATTCGAACAAACACCCGGTGCAATTTTTATTCTAGATAAAAACTTTAGGTTTGAATACGTCAATCCAAGTTTTATAAAACTTACAGGTTATTCAAAAGAGGAGTTATTAAACAAAACTGTTGGTGAACTTTTTTACCATAAAGATCTACCTGAATCCAGCAAAGAAATTGTCAAAAGTTTATTGCAAGGTGAAAAGTGGCAGGGCGAATTGCTTACCTACAACAAAAGCGGTTCAACTTATTGGGCAAATACCATTGCAGCTCCTTATAAAGATGAATATGGAAATATTGAAGGATATATCCTTATCCAACAAGATACTACTGAAAGACGACAGATGGAAGTTTCGTTACAAGAGAGTGAAAAGTTCTACCGTACATTGATTGAAAGCTCTATGGATGCTGTCTCTTTAAATCAGAACGGAAAGTTTCTGTTAGTAAATTCAGCATTTTGTAATATGTTTGGATATACTAATAAGGAGATCTTCAGCATGGTACCTGAAAGCTTTATTGCACCGGAAGACCGTGAACGGGTTATGAATCTGCATTATAAAAGAATGAACGGTGAGATTGAAAAACAAAATTATATCGCCAGTTTTATTCATAAATCGGGTAAAAAAGTTTTAACTCAATTAAATGCAGCAACAGTACAGGTAAATGGTCAGAATGCCTCTTTTATTACCATGAATGACATTACCGAACGTAATCAAATGGAAAAAGCGTTACGTGAAAGTGAAACCAAGTACAAAACATTGGTGGAAAATTCACAGGATGGTATTCTCATTATCCGTGATAATCAAATTATTTTTGCCAATAATACGATCTGCAATGTGTTGGGATATTGTGTAGAGGATATGACCCTTTTTCCATCAGTGGATATTATTCATCCCGACGATCATCCCAAAGTATTTGCTATTGGTGAAAGACGAAGAAATCACGATTTTTCAACCATTCATGAATCTTTTAGAATGATTGCCAAAGATGGTTCCATAAAAGAATGTGAGTCGACATCCACGTTGATAGAATTTGAAGGGCAATGGGCCAGTTTTTTTACCATACACGATCAAACTGAAAGTAACCGGATGCAGTTGGAGCTGAAAGAAAGCGAGGAAAAATACCGCCAGTTATTTGCTGCCGAATCGGATGCTATATTTATGATTGATGCCCAAACAGGCCAAATACTGGATGCCAATCCTGCAACTTCCTCCATTTACGGATATACACATGATGAACTGTTGCAAATGAAAAATACCGATGTTTCAGCAGAGCCGGATAAAACAACTGAAGCCACACAACACCGCGAAACACTGGTTAATCTCAGATTTCATAAACGAAAAGATGGTACTGTTTTTCCAGTAGAATTAAGTGCCGGTTTTACAACATTCAAAAACAGAGAAATTCAAATTGTTACCTCAAGGGACATTACAGAACGAATTAAATCGCAGGAAGCATTGGCAAAAAGTGAACAAAAATACCGTGAACTTGCAGATTTCCTTCCACAAACCGTATACGAACTTGATTCTCAAGGTAATCTACTTTACATGAATAAATCGGGCATGCTTGCATTTGGCATTTCCGAGGCAGATTACGGAGGATCAGCTCTTTATTCTTTTATTCCTGAAGATCGTAACCGTATGGTTGAAAACCTGAGAATGACAATGAATGGCGTCAGACCAACTCCAATGAATGAATATACGGCACTTCACAGAAATGGCACAACTTTTCCAGTCATTATTTATGGTGTGCCTACATATCAGGATGACATTTCAATAGGAACCAGAGGAATGATAGTTGATATTTCGGATCGGAAAACAATGGAAAATGCTCTGCGTGAAAGTGAATCGAAATACAAAACATTGATTGAAAACTCCCAGGATGGCATTTTTGCCATTATAAATGATATGATACTTTTTGCCAATAATACTTTTTGCAATATGTTGGGTTATACCTCTGAAGAGTTATACGGCAAATCGGCTGCAAGTTTAGTATTTCAGGAAGACAGGTTACGTGGTATGGCTATCAGTGAAAGACGAAAACAAGGCGATCATGTTACAGTCAATGAAATATTCCGGTTCATTGCCAAAGATGGTTCACTCAGAGAAGGAGATGTGTTTTCGTCGGTAATGGAATTAAACGGTAAAATTGTCAGTTACATTACAGTTCATGATTTGACAGAAACAAGGCGTATGCAGGAACAACTTCAACAAAGCGAAGAAAAGTACCGCACTGTTATTGACAAAGCTACCGATGGAATTGTCATAACTCAACTTGGAAAATTGAAGTTTGTAAATAATTCTTTGTGTGAAATGCTCGGATACGAAGAATCTGAATTAATAGAAATGCCTTTTCTAAACATAGTTGTTGAAGAAGATCAACAAGTGATGATTGACTTTCACAGAAGACGCATGAAAGGGGAGGATTTTACAGCATTATACCGTAGCCGTATTATTCGAAAAGACGGCAAAGTCATTACCGTAGAACTGAATGCACGTACTTCCGACTACAATGGTAATCCAGCAGCATTTATTATCATACGTGATATTACTGACCGTATAAAAATAGAGAATGAACTTCAAAGTGCTAAAAGTAAACTGGAATTGCTGAACAGGCAACTCGAGAAACGCGTGGAAGAAAGCTCTGAAAAACTCACTGAAGCACGAACCCAACTGATTAATCTGCAAAAAGAAAATCTTCAGTCGCAGTTTGACGTGTTGAAACAACAGGTAAATCCTCATTTTCTTTTTAACAGCCTGAATGTGTTGACTTCGCTTATTAAACTGGAACCTGATCTGGCAGAAAAATTCTCTGAGCAACTGTCAAAAGTATATCGTTATGTACTTGAAAATAAAGACAACGAACTGGTGGATTTAAATACTGAACTGAACTTTCTGGACGCCTATATATTCCTGTTGAATATCCGTTTTGTAGATAAACTGAGGGTGAATATAAACATTCCGGTAGCAAGGCGTAGTGATCAGATCATTCCACTGGCGATGCAATTGCTCATTGAAAATGCCATAAAGCATAATATCATGTCGAAAAGTGAACCATTAACCATCGATGTTTTTATTGATTCGGATAACTACCTGAACATTGTGAACAATCTGCAGGAAAGACCCTCACAGCTTGTATCAACCGGTGTAGGGCTCAAAAATATACAAAAAAGGTATTTGTTGTTGAATAATACGGAACCATCATTCGAAAAGACCAACAGTCATTTTATTGCCAAAGTACCTTTAGTTACATTTGAATAACCATTTATAAACAAAATAATGAGAATAGTAATTGTTGAAGATGAGATGTTTGCAGCACGCAGACTGGAGAATATGATTCGTGAATTCGATCCGGCCATTGAAGTTGCAGCCAAACTTGAATCGGTAAAAGAATCCATTGTATGGTTCAATAACCATCCTGAACCGGATCTTATATTTCTTGACATTCATTTGGATGATAACCTGAGCTTTGCCATATTTAAAGAAGTATCCATTTGTTGTGCGATTGCATTTACTACTGCAACCGATGAACTGGCTACCCGTGCATTTCATCTGAAAGGAATCGATTTTTTATTGAAACCTATTATTCAAAACGATTTGAATCAAATGATTAAAAAGTACCAGAATCAACCTAAACTTCAATGTCCTGTAAATCCTGAAATATTCGAAGATATTATTCGTCCATGTAAATAAAAGAAGGTAATACTGAAGGTTTTGTTATATAATTGTGAATAGTAAAATCTGTCCTGCTTTTGACGGATAATTAAATAGTAAATAGTAAATGGTAAATAACTAAATAGTAAATGTCATTATGAGAACAATCATTATTGAAGACGAAGAATATGCTGCGCGACGGCTTGAAAATTTGATTCATGAATGTGATCCAACCATTGAAATTGTTGCTAAATTGCAATCGGTTAAAGAATCGGTGGTGTGGTTTAAATCCCATACGCATCCCGACCTTATCTTTCTGGATATCCAGTTGGAAGATGACCTGAGTTTTGCTATCTTTGAACAGGTACAAGTGCAATCAAAAATTATCTTTACCACGGCATTCGATGAATATGCCATTAAAGCTTTCAAACTCAAAAGTATTGATTATCTATTAAAACCAATTAATAAAGAAGAGCTTGGTCAGGCAATTTCAAAATATAAGCAGTGGGATAATGAGAAAAAAGTGTTTGTCGATCCTGTTGAACTTCGTAAACTGTTACTTCCAAATCAACCATCATATCGTGACCGGTTCCTCGTATCTGTTGGCGAAAAGCTTAAATCCATTCATGTGCAAGATATTGCTTATTTCTTTTCAACCAGTGGCATCACCTTCGTGGTGATGAATTCAAAAAGTCAGTATTCTGTTGATATGAGTCTGGATACAATCAAAGAACAACTTAATCCCGAAGATTTTTTTCGAATTAACCGCCAGTATTTTGTACGGTTACAGGCTATAGGGAATGTTATTATCTATCCTAAAAGCCGTCTCAAAGTAGTATTAAATCCACCTACTGATGAAACAATCTTTGTGAGCCTGGAAAAGGTTCCTGATTTTAAACGCTGGTTGGATGGAGAGAAAGTAATAGGTTGATTAAGTTAATTGGTTGATAGAGTTAAATAAGTTAATTGGATTTTTGAGTTAAATAAGTTATATTAAATTGATTTTAAAGTAAAAATTGTTTTTCAAACTTACTTGTGTAATGAATAGGATTTAATAATATTTTTGGCTGCGACCCCCAAGCCCCCAAATGGGGGATGTTAAGACGTAGTATGAGAATTTATTTTAATCATCAGCACTTCTAAATTCCACTCTTAAGCCTCCGTCAGCTGACGGATTTAAGGGTCATAACTTCATAACTTCATAACTTCAAAAATATGAAAATATGAAATATATCAATAAATATTTTCTTGTACTTATCTATGCTTCCATCAAAATCATCAATATAGACCGATCAACTTAATTAACCAATTAACTTAATCAACCAATCAACTTAATCAACTTAATCAACATAATCAACCAATTAAAATTAAATGAATAATATTCAAAAATTAAGTACTGTAAAGTTCATTCATACACTGGTATGGATTTTCATGGTTTCAGTTATATTTTATGTATTGTATTGTGGAATCAGCAATCAGGTGAGTGTTTTAACATGGCTGGCGGTATCAATTATCGTACTTGAAGGAATCGTACTGGCAGCATTTAAAATGTCCTGTCCGCTTACTAATCTGGCTAGAAGATATTCAGATTCAACCAACCATAATTTTGATATTTATTTGCCTGAATGGTTGGCGCGTTATAACAAGCAAATTTTCACTTCCCTCTTTGTACTTGGATTAATCATTGTATTTATCAGGATATTTAAAAACTTAAAATAACTATGTTGATATAAAATGAGAATAATAGAGTCTAAAAAAGCTGTCATTTTTGATCTGTTTGATACCCTCACCGGTTATGAATCTAATTGGTCGGTTGTTCCGCGTGCCTCACAGATGCTCGGTGTGGATAGTAAAGCCTGGAATGAACAATTGTTGCTTCACTCCAACGACCGTCTTACTGGAAAGCTTCGTGACCCTTTTCTGATTATAAAAAGTATGGCACATAATATTGATCGTGCTATTCCCGATAATATCATTCACGAAGTAGTCATTAGCCGTACAAACAGATATGCAGATGCATTAAGGAATATCCCGATTTAAAATATTGAAACCATCGTCAAACTTCGTCAAATGAATAAGAAAATTGCACTGCTGAGTAATGCAGATGTCATGGAAAAAAGCGGATGGGATAACTCTCCTTTAAAGACTTTGTTTGATGTAGTCGTTTTCTCATGCGATGCCGGCTTTGCAAAACCCGATCCGGGTGCTTATTTATTTTGTATGGAAAAACTGGATTTATATTCCGCTGATTGTCTGTTTGTAGGTGACGGTGGGAGTAATGAACTGGCAGGGGCTCATAACCTTGGGATTATTACTGTTTTTGTTTCGGATAAAATGAAAGTAAATCAACCGGAAGCAGTAAATATCAGAATACAGCAGTCGGATTATCATATTGAAAACATTCCCGGATTATTGGAATTGTAATCATTTATATTTTCAGCATTCACAAGCATTCGAAATAGCAGATTTAAATTGTAGAGAAAAATATCAAATCGATCTTGTTATTGTAATATTTTAAAGGAGTAAAGCTTCTTTGTTTTATGAACGCAGATAGGCTAAAGTTACAGTGATGTTTATTAATATGCTTTTTGTTATTGGTATTAAGCATGACTTGCCACAGCTTAACCTCTTCAAAACTGAATCCGGATTAATGAAAACAGTTTAAAAAAGTACAATCATAAAGAATAAATATTTAATTCCCGCCGAGTTTCAGATTGTTTTTATTACTTTTATTGCATAGTATTCAAACATATTAGTTATTATTGTCGTTGAATCAGATATCAGTAGGCAAGCTATTGTTTAATTGAACTATGATCCCTGAGTAAAGTGAACATCATGAAGAAATTTTTAACAACAATCGTTGTATTTTTATTTTCAATCGTCATAATGAATCCGGCAGTAAATAACTTTACTGCTCATAGTAAAGCAAATGGTTCATTTTCAACTGCAGAAAGAAATGCCGTCAACCCAACTTCTCCTGCTGTTTATTCCCCCGATGATGTTGGGATGAGTGCTGCAATGCTGGAACATATAGATGCTATTGTCAAGGATGGAATTAAAGCAAGGGTTTTTCCGGGTTGTCAGGTAATGGTTATGAAAGAAGGTAAAGCGATATACGATAAGAGTTTTGGAAACTTTACCTATGAGACCTCACCAAAAGTGATGCCAACAACAATGTATGATCTGGCATCCCTTTCGAAAACTACCGGAACGTTGCTGGCAATCATGAAACTTTATGATACCGGCAAACTCAAACTTAACGATAAGGCATCACAATTTCTTACCTTCCTTCGGGGTACAAATAAGGAAAACATTACAATAGAGGAACTTTTGTTTCACGAATCGGGGTTGCCGGCAGGACTCCCGTTCCACCGACTGGCCTATGAGAAAAATAATACACCTTCCTTTTTAGCTTCAACAAAAGACACTTTGCATACTGTCAGGATGGGTAGTAGTGCGTATAAATACAAACAAGACTGGGTGTCTAAAATACCTTCCGCAGAATATATATCGCAGGTTTCTGACAGTATTTATGTAAACAATCGCCTCCATAAAGCTGCTATGCAGATGATAGCCGAAACACGCCTGAATAGCAGAGCATATTGCTATAGTTGTGTAAACTTTATATTGTTGAAAGAAATAGCAGAAACAATCAGTGGTACGGCTATGGATGTATTTCTCAACCAGGAATTTTATGGCCCTATGAAACTAAACAATATGGCTTATCTCCCTTTGCGGACACATCAAAAGGATGATATTGCACCTACTCTGAAAAAGGATATCTTGCGGAACGGCGTTATCCAAGGCTATGTGCATGATGTGGATGCAGCTTTCTTGGGTAATGTATCCGGTAATGCAGGTTTATTTGCTACTTCGCGGGATGTTGCCACAGTCTATCAGATGTTGCTTAATAAAGGTGAGTTAGATGGCATACGTTACCTTAGCCCGGAAACCTGCAAGCTTTTCACCACTACCACTTCAGTAAGTGGAAGACGAGGTCTGGGTTATGATAAACCGGTTCCCGGAAATCCGATGCACAGTCCGTGTTGTATTTCCGCACCCTCTGCAGTTTATGGTCACACCGGTTATACTGGGACATGTTGTTGGGTAGATCCGTTGAATGATTTGATATACGTTTTCTTAAGCAATCGGACTTATCCCGATGATGGGGTAAATAAGCTGGCTAAATCAGGTATTAGAACCAAGATTCAAGAGGTTATTTACCAATCGATGAAAAAGAAGACCCCTAACCCTTAAAGGGGAATGTAAAATAGTTTTTAGTCGGTAGTTTTTAGTCGGTAGTCGGTAGTTGGTAGTTGGTAGTCGGTTGATTAAGTTGATTGGTTAATTAAGTTGATTGATTGTAGTTGGCAGTTGAAAAATAAACTAGAGAGTGGCAGAAATAAACTAGAGAAAGGCAGAAATAAAGCAGTGAGAGTTAGAAATAAACGAGAGAGGTAGAAATAAAAAATACTTTGTATTTTGATTTTTACACCAAACATGAAGAAGCTTGAATTTAACCTTTATGAATGTAAAAAGGTAAATATTGAAAGAAAGATACCCGAATTTGAGAGTTAAGATTCTCAACTAATTTTAAAAGACAATCACATTATAATTGATGATTTTAAGCGTAACATTAAAAATGTTGCGCTTTTTTGTTGCACATATTCAATGGATTAAGATCTTTTTTTGTAATATTTATTTATTGCTAAATCCAAACCGGCAATTTGTTTCGTCTAATTATAAAAACCAATCAATCTTTAAAACAAGGCATTCAACATTCCTTTTAGGTTGTTCACTATCTATTAGTTGTGGATGTTTTTCGGCAGAATTACTTTTGTTTCGTAATCTTGTAACAGAAGTAAGAGGTAAGGGGTAAGAGGCAAGGAATGAGGAATGAGTGGGTAGTCGGTAGTGGGTAGTAAAAAGTAATAAGAAAAGTAAAATAATTTTAATCAACAACAATTTAAAAATTTACAACAATGAAAAAAGCAATTATGATTTTAGCAGTGGTTTTGACATCAGTGACCATGTTCAGTCAAAACATTTCAGGAGATTGGAATGGAAAGTTTAATCTCCATGGTAAAGAATTAAAAGTAGTATTTCACATTTCAAAATCCAAAACCGGATTAAAGGCCCGGATGGATAGTCCAAATCAAAAATCGTATGGAATACCTGTCACGTATACCAATTTTAATGATTCTATTTTGAAACTTGAAATAGTTAATGCAGGAATTGAATATCTTGGAACCATTAATCAGTACAATAATTTTGTCGGAACAATTAAAATGGTACAATCGAATGAAATATTTCCATTGATTTTGACAAAAGAAGATATTGATTAAATATGATGTTATAAGTTGACTTAAAAGCCTTCGAATGAATGATGATGAATAATACTATATGTCTGTAATTCGAAATATGTTTGTGATAACAGAATGAATTATCTTTTAGAGGATTAACGTGATGAGGTTCATTTGAAGGCTTTTTAAATTCCAATAAAAAAGACATTTCAATTATAATTAAATAGTTTATCAGGGTATAAAAAATAAAACATAAAATAAAACAACATGAAACTTTTTTCAAACAATATAGTAGTCAGATCGATTCTGCTTTTTTGCGTAACATTGATTTCTTTCCAGGTAAATGCCGGCAAAATGATTATTGGTCATATAGTGGACAATAAGAAACAACCTATCGAATTTGCAACAATTGCATTACTTCTTTCGAAGACTAACAAGTATGTAAAAGGAGAAGTAAGCAACGAAAAGGGAGAATTTGTGATCGATAAAGTACCACCGGGAGACTATATTCTATCTGTTTCCATGGCTGGTTATATCAAAAATGAATCCGAAAGAGTAGTGATCGATTCGAAAAGCAACATAGTTGAAAAAGATATTACATTAAAAGAAAATGTTGTTGAGCTTGCAACCGTTGAAGTGGCAGTTAAAAAGAAATTTATCGAACAAACAGTTGATAAAATGGTGATTAATCCGGAAGCATCCATAACCTCAGCGTCCGAAAACGTGTTTGAGATACTGAAAAAGTTGCCCGGAGTTACCATTGATAATAATGATAATATTATTTTGAAAGGAAAACAAGGAGTTAATGTACTGATTGATGATAAGCCAACCTATCTTTCGAGTACCGAACTGGCAACAATGCTTAAAAGTATGCAGGGTAAAAATGTGAATAAAATTGAAATCATTGAAAATCCCTCAGCCCGGTATGATGCTGAAGGAAATTCAGGAATTGTCAATATAAAAACAAAACATACAAAAACTCCCGGTTTTAATGGAAGTGTAAACACAGGTATTAGTCAGTCGAGCAAATTAGGTGAAAATGCAGGCCTTGATTTGAATATGAACTCAGGAAAATTAAATTTATACGGCAATTATTCTTTCTACGACTGGAGGGGATGGTACACGTTGGATGCAAGTCGAAGATTTACAAGTGAAAGCCTGATTGGTGCATCTCAAGTTACTTATAATAAAACCGATTACCATGGTAATGGTCATAATTATAAAGTGGGAGTTGACTATTATTTTACTAAAAATCAGGTTCTAAGCTTCATGTACCGTGGTAATTCAGGTTTTAATAATAATATTGAGTTGGGGTCTACTACTTTTAAAAATAAATTTCAGGCAAACGATTCTTCCCTGTTAACAAATTCCGACAGGCGCCATCACTGGAATAATAATACCCTGAATTTCAATTATAAATGGGATATTGATTCGTTAGGTCAATCATTAACAGTCGATGCCGATTACGCCCGTTTTATTTTCAAATCGAATAGTAATCAGATCAGCCATAATTTTGATTACAACGGGAATAATGTAAACAGAGACATCGATCTGCTTAGCATTCAAGACGGAGATATCCGGATAATAACAGCTAAAGCAGACTATGTTCGACCTTTTGGAAAGACTTTTAATTTTGAAGCAGGTATAAAAACCAGCTTTGTAACAACGGATAATATTACTTCGATGAAAGGTTATATTACACAAGACGATCGTTTTATCTATGATGAAAACATTCAGTCCGGGTACATAAACGGAAATTTAAAGCTTAATAAAACTTCAATCCAATTAGGATTAAGACTTGAAGATACTAATTCTACAGGTAAATCTGTAAGTACAAATCAAATCGATAAGAACTCGTATTTGAAATTATTTCCTTCGTTCTTTATTCAGCAGACTCTGAATGCTGATCACAACATTAATTTCAGGTATAGTTATCGCATAGGCCGGCCAAGTTATTATTCTCTGAATCCTTTTTTGTGGATGCTTGATCCTTACACTTATAATCAGGGTAATCCGCTTCTGAAGCCACAGTTTACCCATTCGGCGGGATTAACTCATAGTTTTAAAGGGTTATTCATAACAAGCGTTGGCTATAATTATACAAAGGATTTATTTACTCAGGTATTATTTCAGAATGATAATACGAAAGCTATCTATCAGACAAATGATAATTTAAGCAATTCAATTGATTGGAATGCATCTGAAACATTTCAGTTAGAACTTGCAAAATGGTGGCGTGCCAGCGGAACTCTGACAGGAATGTACAAAGAGGTCAATGCAAATCTTGGAGGCGCAGTTCAATTTACAAACTGGAGTTTATCGGGTAATATTAATAATACAATTACACTTCCTTATAATCTTGGACTGGAACTGAACGGATATTATTCGTCCAGGCAACTGAATGGCAACTTTATAATTCATCCTTTTTATAGTATCGACTTTGGGATACAGTTTAAATTTTTAAAAGATAAAGCAGTAATTAAAGCAGCTGTCAACGATATATTCAATTCCAATAATACAAGTGGTTATGCGAAATATAATAATGTTGATCTTGATTTCAAAAACAGGAGTGATAACCGTCGATTGAATTTATCTTTCAGCTACCGTTTCGGTAAGGATGAATTTAAGACCCGTGCTAATCGTTCTACTGCTTCGAGTGAAGAAGAAGGAAGGAGTTCTAAGAAATAATTATCATAACAAATTCTATTTCAACTGGTAAATTGATCTTAACTTAACCATCGTATTGACATTCGTAATAAATTAATTGAAAGAGAATCCTCAATTAATCTGTTTTTTATACTATATTAAATAAAAAAAATATGAACAAAGCACTTATTATTCATCACAGTAAAACAGGAACTACTAAAAAATATGGGAATGAAATTGCTGAATATTGCCTTCAAAACGGAATTGAAACCAAGGTAGTATCTATTGAAGAATTTAACAAAAAAGAGTTGGATAAAGTCGATTATCTTTTCCTGGGATGTTGGACACATGGGCACCTGATTTTCAATCAACATCCTGATAAAAATTGGGTGGACTTTGCAAATCAATTACCTGCTATTACCAACCAAAAGATTGTGTTGTTTACAACCTATAAAGTTGCCACAGGAAGCATGTTCAGAAAAATGAAAGAACAATTAAAATGCGATTCTGAATTAATAAAGTTGGAATTAAAATCCCGGAATGGGAGATTACATGAATCATCAGTAACCTTGTTAAGCAACCTATTAAAATAAAAATAATTTAAACACAACATCAACCAATGAAAAAGACAAATTTGTTTTTACCAATCATGGTATTTGTGCTGTTTATAAGCACTTCTTGTATCCTTGATCTGAATGTAATTTCAGGCACAGGCAGCATTGTTACTGAAAACCGCAATGCAAATGACTTTACTTCTATCGAATTACAGACATCAGCAGACGTTGAAATTGTAAAAGGGAATTCTTTTAATGTAAGTGTTTCCGATTATGAAAACATCATCCAGTATTTAACCGTTGAAGTAGTCGACAGTCGTTTGATTATCAAAAAGAAACCTTTCACAATTAATTTATGGAATTCGAGAGCTAAAGTAATTGTTACAATGCCTGATCCGCTTTATTCGGTAAAGCTTGCAGGAAGTGGGAATATTAAAGTTCGTTCGGCATTTAATGATTTAGAATTTATATTACTTTCGGGAA
>Ga0302215_10001764_pt1 | contig 15232 bp, 18 predicted proteins | sample II_Fen_N3_1_FD_194580 | JGI IMG/M metagenome (GOLD analysis project Ga0302215, IMG submission 194580) | Peat permafrost microbial communities from Stordalen Mire near Abisko, Sweden - II_Fen_N3_1 | ecosystem: Environmental > Terrestrial > Soil > Wetlands > Permafrost | place: Sweden: Abisko...
GTTGAATAATAACAAACAAATCCTTTATAATCTGTTAAAAACTAAATGAATTATTAAAAGAGAATAGCAATGAACATGATAAGTGTTATTTGATTTAATTGTTCAACCACTTCGTGGTTGGTGCTGTGTATCTACACTCATCTTCCATGCATTGCATACATGGCTATTCATATTCAATTCCTTCGGAATTATAAAACTAAAATACCAATCAATTCTTTAAAGCTTTAGGAGTTCATGCGGATAATCATAAACAAAATTAACATTACACTAGTAGGAGTCTGATATTAAAGATTCTAGATAAATAGATTTTCTTTAAATAAAAAAGTTTCTTATAAAATGCTAGTTCTTAAGTACTAGAAATAATATAATGTCTTATTTTAATATACAATTATCTGTCACCGCTATGCGGCTTGTAGCTGTCACTATTATAATTATTCTACCATACTTTCGGAGCTACGCACCTTTTAAAGCCGCGTAGTGGCGATAGTTTGGTAGTAGAAAAATAGTTCATAAATTGCTAGCCGCAGAGCGGCGACAGATATTAAAAAATTATTCCATTTATTTTTATGACTTTTAATTATTCCATTTACTTAGATTATTTATTATCTTTGCTGCCAATAGCAAGTTAAACTTTCAACTCGCATGATAATATTCAAAGAGAAATAGAATATTTAATTTAATTGTTCTATTCTTACCTACATACCTCTACCGACTACCAACTACCAACTAACGACCACAGACTACCGACTACCAACTACTTTTTATCTATTTTTCCTCAAGCTCCCCTCTCAAGTGACTATTCACGAAGAACATACTAAATACAACCATAATACTTATCTAAATAAACAAGTCTTATGTAAGTCTTAAGTAAGTTTTATATAAGTATTATATAAGTATTATCCTAAGACGGGAAGGGGACGAAAAGCAGTGCTAAACCGGAGGTAAAGAATTGTATTTAATGGGATTGTATACCTAAAAAATCACCAAAGAAACTATGATATTGTAAAACGGGGAGTATCAAAGAAAAGTGTAAAATGAACCACTCAATATTTTGCAAATATAAAACATTATTTCTTAATTTCAAAGAATCAAACATTTTTTTGTTGTGTTTAACATCCCTATGTTTCAATACATCAAGGGATAGCCAATATACTGCAATTAAGCCGGGTGAAGGTATGTTTGAAATTTTTGAATAATTCTACTTTACTAATTTTGAAACAATAGAAATATTTCAAACCACAATAGACACAATAGGACACAAAAAACCAAATAAAAAAGACACAATAAGTAATTAATTGACTGTATTTTAAGATTTACGAAGCAGCACATTGTTAAATATATAATTTCTATTGTGAACTATTGTGACTATTGTGGTTCGTTTTTTATTTTGGTAAAGTAGAAATAAATAATAAATATAATGATTATCAACTAAAGCTCCTTTAAAAATATCAATAAAACACTTCATTCTCTTGCTTTTATTGTAAATGCGCTGTTTTGAAGCTGAAATTTTTGTCTTTGAATGATTCAATTTTAAATTAGAATCCTTGTATGTTTGTTGTTTTAAATATTTGATAAAAATTATTGATAAATACATTCATTAAAATTTCAACTGGAATGTGTATTTTTGTACTAATTAAATCAACAATATGGAATTAAACCTGTTCAAGCCACGCATCGCCTTAAACGAAGCCTATTTGAAAGTAAAGCCTAACCGGCCTGAGATTGAATTGTTTAAAAAGAAACTGATGAAGTTGATGGTCAATATCGATGAATACGAGTCGGAACAGTTCCACAAAAACCTGGAATCCGATTTTCTGAAGAATACGTATTACGGTGCCTCCCACTCTATCAATATCAAAGTCCGCCAGGACCTGGTAATCCGTAAAAGTTCCAATGCAAGTTCTACAGTTGGTGTCATTATTAAAGCAAAAAGCCCTGTCAACAAAGAAGAGATGCTTCGCCCCGACCAGATAAACAACAAAGCTTTTCAGGAACTGGTGTTGTATTATATGCGGGAACGGATCACCCATAAGAATCTCGAAATAAAATATTTAATCGTTACCAAAACTTACGATAAAACAACACATGGTCATTTGCACTTTCAATGATGAGATAATTGAATTATAAGCTGTCTGGATTGAGAGAGAAGGAGGAGATTGGGACTTTGGATGGGAAATAAAAAAGAATAGCACCCGATCCATTTTAAATGGGACAGACCTATGGCTGTAGTCAGGCACTATTCGGATGCAAACATAGATAAAAAAAGAGAGTTTACAAAATAAATGGAATATTATTTCATGAATTATCACTGTTACCTGACATTAGGCAGGGATTTACTCTTTAGATCTTTGTTGCGGATTAAGTTTATTCTGGAAACAGGAAAGCACCTTTATATATGTTCTTTTTCGTTTATTGTAAATAAAGAATGCATACAGAAATACATTTAGAATAATAGTCCTGATATTCTTATAGCAAATTCTAAAATATGGATGTACAGATAAAACAGCGTAAGTTTCATTAAGAGCAGAAATGAAATCTTTGGGAGCATCGGAGCTTTGGATTGAAAATAATAAATTTCATCTTTAATCTCCTGTTGAGCATGAGGAGATATTATGATTTTATAAATCCTATTTGTTTTTTAAGCGATCCATAGATTCGTTTAAGGTGAGATAAGTTGCTTCGTCTTCTTTCAAACGATCATTCAGGATGGATTTCATTTCATTTGAAAGTTCAAATTCATCATCATCATTTTCTTTCACGATAAAGGTTATTGATTTTGATTTGAACTTTGCTTTAATGGTGTCAATTATCTCTGAGGATAATTCCTGAGCAGATAAAAAATGATAGGTGGTATACATAATCGAAACAAGTATGAATGAATAATCGACCAGCTGAAATTATTGATTATCTAATTGATGAACAGATTTATCAATAAGTATCTTCTTTTATCTCAATAGAACAATTTGAAAATGAATATGTTACAAAAAATAAACTTTCACAACTAGTATGACAACAATTAATACTTAAATTCATAAACAAAGGATGGGATATAATTTTTCAAAACAACAGGTATCATTTACTTTCAATTATGTTCGTCCGGGTATAGGAGATAAAACAAATATTAGTTCAGGCTTAGAGAAGGTTAAACCCTTCTTTAAAAGAGTTATCACAATATAAACAGCAAACCAATTAATTAACAGACATTTATAAAAATGAGAAAAGAAATTACTTTTGGTGCAATAGCACTTTCATTCATGTTGACAGTTTGTGCCACCATTTTTTCAGGGTCCATGCAAACTGTCAAATTTACGAGCAATCCTTCTTCTGCAACAATTTTTGTTGATGAAGTTGAAGCCGGCAAAACACCTTTAGAGATGAAAATCCCTAGAAGAAATGAACACCTTGTAAAAATGAAGTTAGATGGATACCAACCTTATCAAACCAGACTAACTCAACAGTTCAATGGATGGTGTGCCGGGAATATTGTTTTTGGTGGCCTTATCGGATTAGTAGTTGACATGTCAACCGGAGCGATGTATAATCTTTCACCGGGAGAAATTAATGCTGAAATGAGTAACGGTATAATAGATGTTCAGACTACGGCCAACGGACAGAATGCAATCCCAAGTCAAAATAATGGTGCAATGAGTAACAGTACAACCATTGTTCAGCCTACAGTAAGCAAACAAAATACAACCCCGAAAGTTGAAAATACAAAAGATCAACTTCATGTTGGTGATAATGTCAAGTTCTACAGCTATAAATTTGATATTAATATGAACGGGGTGGTAAAAGAAATAAAAGATGAAACTATTTTAATTGAATATAAATCGTTTGGAAAAATGAATACAGTTAAAATCAAAAAATCTGATATCAAAAAAATCTGATTTTACCACTTCTTCATTCAGGGTTGAAAGTGCAACATGGTAAATAGTTCAGAGCGAAGCGGAGAACTTGACTCTTTTTCATTCAATCTTTTTTAAGTAATTGGAGTCGGTGAACAAAATAAAACAAACCCTGACAATAAAGTGTTATGACTTTTTGGATACATCAGTTAACAACTCTGCAATGCGAAAACACATTATCCTGTTTCTTTTTGTAAGTTGTTTTACAATTGGTTATAGCCAACTTGTAAAAGGAATTGTACTGAATATAAAGAATAAAACCGCCATTCCTTTTGCATCCGTTTATTATAATGGAACATTTGCCGGGACAATTTCTGATAAGAATGGATGCTTTGAACTGAACAGGTCGGAACATATGTCAATGCCATTGATAATAAGTGCAATAGGGTATTATTCTTTTATATTGACAGATTTTTCATTTTCCCAACCGATTAAGATTTATTTGAAACCCAAGGAATATGAAATAAAAGAAACGGTAATAAAGTCAAGATCACTTACAGAAGTAAGAAAAAGAAATATGAAATTGTTTAAAAAAGAGTTTCTGGGTCTTTCGAATAATGCAAGGAAATGTAATATAATGAATGATAAGGATATAACTTTTAATTATTACTCGGATAAAGATACTTTAAAAGCATTTACTTCGAAACCAATCTTGATTGAAAATAATTCATTGGGATATAAGATAACCTATTATCTCGACAAATTTGAATATTACAGAAAGAATGGTGCAATCCTCTTAAGCGGGAATATTGTCTTTAAAGAAGATGAAGCAAAAGGGATTGATGAAATAGAATATGCTGAAAAAAGAAAAGACACATATTCGGGATCGCGTATGCATTTTTTCAGATCACTCTCGTTGAATGATTCTATTGTAAGTGGATTTACGATTACGGATGCAACATCCAAAACACTCTATCTAAATAATATTGTGGTTGTCGATCGCAAAGATAACAGATATTTGAGTTATCCGAAAGGATTTTATATAAACAGTCCTGCTGGAACAAGTTATGTCACTGTACTGAAAAATTATGTGTTTTTTGATAGAAACGGATATTTTGATGGATCGGGATTAAACTGGTCCGGCTATATGGGTGATCAACGGGTGGCTGACTGGTTGCCCTATGAGTATACTATTGAATAATATTTACATGAAGTGAGAATAATATTACAACTTAAATAAAACTAAATAATTAACAGTATGTTTGACGAATTAAAAAAATACAAGAAAAACGGACATTTCTTTTTCAAAAAAGGAAATAACTTAGCCGAAGTGGGTAATGAAGTACCTGAACTTCCGGGAGTGTACTATATTATCCGGTTGGCAAATGATAGCGTAGATCTGGTATATATGGGTAAGTCGGGAATAAAAACTCCAACAGGGAAAAACAAAAATTCAGATCTTAAAAAATCCATTCACCTCCAACAGGAATTTTTGGATATTAAAATGTCAGAATCAAACATTGACGGGTTGGATATTTACTGGTTTGTAACGCTGGACAGTCACCATATTGATTTGCCGGATTATGTGCTGGGATTGATCATGCAAACTCATTACGATTTATATAGGAGATTGCCGGAATGGAATATGGGGGATTGAAATAAAATTTTTTTCTTTCGACGTAAATCCTTGAATTAAATAAGAAAACTGAGGTACTCATTGCTTTGAAACATTATTTCAGTTTGTAATACTTTTGGAATTTCAAAGAATCATCTGGAGGATAAAACATTGAAATTGAATTGGAAGGGTATCTTGAATCTACAAATAAAACAAGATATAAGATTATTCCGTACCTTTGGTGATGTTGAGTGAATCAAAAGTATATTTCGGAGGGAGAAAAAGATATAAGGACAGAAACAATTATTAAATCAATAGTGGAATATACTTTACCATAATAGAATAAATTAAAAGAATGTCTAATCTAATAATACTAAATGATATGAAAGACGGTATTAAAATTTTTGACGAAAAGAAAGTTCGTACTTTATGGGACGAAGAAACAGAAGAGTGGTACTTTTCGATTGTAGATGTAGTAAACGTTTTAACCGATAGTCCCAACCCACGGAAGTATTGGAGTGTCCTCAAAAACCGGTTAAAAAAAGAAGGAAACGAGTTGACTACAGTTTGTAGTCAACTGAAAATGCCTTCGGCTGATGGAAAGAACTATCTCACCGATGTAGCTTCAACTAACCAGCTTTTCAGGCTGATACAAACTATCCCGTCTCCTAAGGCAGAACCTTTTAAACTTTGGATAGCACAGGTTGCAAAAGAACGGTTGGACCAAATGCAAGATCCTGAACTGTCAATTGAGCAAGCCATGATGGATTACAAACGACTGGGTTATTCCGACAACTGGATTAACCAACGTTTGAAAAGTATTGAAATAAGGAAAGACCTGACTGATGAATGGAAATCGAGGGGACTGGAAGAGGGCTTTCAGTTTGCTACGCTTACCGATATCATTTACAAAACATGGGCAGATAAATCTGCAAAAGAATACAAACAATTTAAAGGTTTAAAGAAAGAAAACCTACGGGATAATATGACCAATACAGAATTGGTACTGAATATGCTTGCCGAGCTTTCCACCAAACGAATCTCTGAAACCACGAATCCCGAAGAGTTTAAAGAACATGCAGAGGTTGCCCGTCAGGGAGGCGAAGTAGCCCGCAATGCACGTATTGAACTGGAATCAAAAACGGGTGAAAAGGTGATCTCACCACTCAATGCAAAAAATGGATTAATGAAAAACATAGATAAGGAAATTGATTAACTGCAAAATGAACAATACTACCATATAAAAAGGCGAGAAGAAAGGTCTTTTCTATGTTATTGGTAAATAAATGAATCACTTTCTATCGGTTTTATAGGTCTGTTCAATGTAATATATAAGACAATAAATGAAAATAGCAGTAACCGGAACTCATAGAACCGGGAAAACGACATTAGTTGAAAAATTAAATGAAGTTCTTCCTGATTATGTCAGCAAGGCAGAAGCTTACTATGAATTAGAAGAAAAAGGAACGATTTTTTCTGAAACACCTGTTCTTGAAGATTATATATTACAACTGGAGTATTCGATTAACCAGGTTATTACTTCGGGAGAAAACGTAATTTTTGACAGATGCCCGATAGATTTGCTGGCATATATACAGGCTATTAATGAATCGGATAATTTTGATGTTCCATCGATGTACCAACGGGTTCAAAATGCAATGCGTGAAGTTGATCTTCTGATATTCGTACCCATAGAGGAACCTGATATAATTGGGTGTCCTGATTCAGAGTTACCGGAACTCAGACAGCAGGTAAATGAGATTTTAAATGATTGGATATGGGACTTTAATATTGATATTGTTGAAGTTTCAGGGGCTGTGTTAGAACGAAGAAATCAGGTAATGGAACATCTATCAAAAAATAAATTATAGAAAGACCGGTTTGAGATTAACAAATAGAGAATTTGTTGAATCAGAATTCTTCAGCAGACGGACACGTAATACAGAAATACATTTCTTATAGAATAAGAAAATAAATAATTTGTTTTGTTCATGCAAATTGAACTTCCTGCTTCTTACGGGTTTGAATTGACTTGATAATTCAAGAATCTAAACGAATTAGTGATCTGAAAGTATCCTGCAAGCTGAATTGATCAAATCCTGACAAGGAGGAATGGTTAAAGTGTGAAATTAATATCATTTTGTTTATAACAAATCATCACAGAATATGTTTGGATGAGTATAAACAACGAAAACAAACAAAAGTAAGAATGAATCCATATGAATCTAATCTTTTAAAAGACAGAAAGGAACTCATTAAACATGATTACAGATAAAGAAACAAATACGATTTATTTTTCGGAAAAGCTAAAAGAGCGATTTCCTGAAACTGCCGGTGAGATAGTCAGCACTGTTGAACAATTGGGAAACGATTGTCGTTTTTTGACAGGGACAAAAGATATCTGGGCAAGGGATTATATGCCGGTTCAGGTTAATCAGAATAAATTTATCCAATATACATTTTATCCGGACTATCTTCAAAAGTTTAAAGATATAACTTCGGACCCGAATAGCATCTGCATCGATCTTAAATTGTATACTGTAAAGTCAGATATCATTCTCGATGGAGGTAATGTTGTTAAGTCGGACAATTGTGTAATTATGACCGATAAAATTATACTTGAAAACAAGCTGAAATATAACAAAGAGCAATTATTGACGAAACTAAAGGAACTGTTCGAAGTCGATAAAATAGTATTCATTCCCTGGGATCGTGGCGAAAGGTTTGGTCATGCCGATGGTATGGTTCGTTTTATTGATAAGGAAACGGTTTTAGTTCAGGGGTATTATAAAACACGCAAGGATCTGTTTGAAGATGGTTTTATTGAACAATTGCTGGGATCATTAAAAAAGAATCATCTGAAATATGAATTTTTAAATATGGATTATTCCGAAAAGATAAACACTAAATTTGCCTATCTGAATTATTTACAAACAAAAGACTTTATTTTGCTGCCATCATTGGGTATCGATAAGGATGACGAAAAACTGGAGGAAGAAATAAAGAGTTATTTCCCTGAATATATCAATCGGATTCGAAAAATCAACATGAATAAAATTATAAGTAAAGGTGGTGCATTAAATTGTATTTCCTGGACCATAAAGGAATAATTTTCCCGACTATAATCATTTTATTTTGCTTTATTCCACTTATAGATTGTTCAGTATTGGAAAACGAAAATGCGATCCGGTTTTTTCATTCGGAATGGCATAGTCCCAACCATTTTAAAAAAATAGGATACAACTCAGAAGATGACAGAATCTGAATTCTGTCCTCCCAAGTTCTACATGAAATATCTTTGATTAAATGAGAAAATAGAGGTACCGATTAACGGAAAAATATAATTTCAACAATAAAGGAAGTTCAGAAATGAACTTCCTTTATTGTTGAAAGAAAACCTGATTCATACAACTAAGGTTTAAGTAGAGTTGTTATAGATGTTGATAAATAAAAAATCAACTATTATGAAAACAACAGAAGTAACAACCATCATCGAACAAAATGCCGGGGAGATCATTAATAACATTGATATTGAAAGCATTCGGCTTTACACTCTATTGAAAAGTGAATTTGAAAAAACAGATATATCTGAAAATAAAAAATTTCAAACCGCATTCCGAATCTTTTATGGGTTGGATAATGTTGGGTTTGACGAAGACTTTAAAAGTCAGTACTTTAAATTAATAGAGAAACTCAGGTATCATACTACAACTGATGTTGAAAGTGTATTTATTGACTTGCAAAGAATAAAAAATTTTGACGGGAAGGACTCTGTTATATTTTCTTTCGCCACAAAATTAATGTGTACCATTGATGATTCAATACCAATTTATGATAAGGAGGTTTGTGACGTATTTTCGTTTACCGAACCCTTAGATATTGACTTCGCTATGGTGATGGACATTTTATTGGATCAACTCGAAATAATACAAACCCATTTCAATGAAATTGTTGACAGGAATTTACTTTCAAATACCATCAGACTTTTTGATGAAAAGTTCAAAGGAAATGATCTTTCAATGATTAAAAAACTTGACTTTATTTTCTGGTCATTGGGAAAATTAAAAGTTCTCGAAAGCCATCTTAATCAAATTAAAGTTCTAAACTGATCTTCAAAAAGAGGATTGATACTAAAATTAATTTATTGGTCCATTTTAATGGTCCATATTGTTATGTATTTAATTTTAGCCACACAAGCAATAAAACTAATCTAATTTATCAGATTACCGGCTGATTGTTCGATTCCTGCAGTCAGTCCAGGATGAAGCATTATTTTTATAACATGTAGAAACCATATTGCATTTTCACATAGCTTTATTTTGTAAGGTAGCCGGTATTATCAAATTGAACGAAGACATATGGTTCATCTCAATTTCGGGATGGTTCATATGTCTTCGTAGTGTTTAAATTTTATGATATATCCGAATCTTCGTAGTGTTATTATATGTGTTATGCTGGACCCAAATCGGGACTCGTCATTTATGTCTTAAAATACGATATTAATCTGTTCCACTAACTTATAGAAGAAAATGAACTTCTTTTTTAAAAATATGTTCTGCATTTAAAGTAAAAAGCAGATACATTCGTCTACTTTATTATGGAGACAGCCATGAATTATTCCACCAGTGAACAGAAGATCAGTTCAATTTCGAATGCCATTCAGGAATTCGGGGACAAGTTGTTTGGATTTGTTCGTAAAAAAGTGAAATCAAACGAAGACGCTGAAGATATTCTTCAGGAAGTATGGTTTCAACTCAGTAATCTGAGTGATATTGCCGAACTGGAAAATGTAAGTGCATGGTTGTATGAAGTGGCACGAAATAAAATAACCGACCGCGCTCGTAAAAAATCGAATTTATCGATTGAAGATTACATGTATGAGTCAGATGACGGCGAGTTTAACTTCAAAGAGATATTGTTGCTGGATGATACCAACAATCCCGAACTTGCCTTTTTCAAAGAGATATTCTGGAAAGAATTTCAACAGGCCCTGGATGAATTGCCACCGAATCAGAAAGAAGTGTTTGTTCTGAATGAAATTGAGGACATGACTTTAAAAGAAATTGCCGACAGGCAGGGTGAAAACCTTAAGACTATTATAAGCCGAAAAGGTTATGCCGTAAAACATCTCAGGAATAAACTGAATTATTTGTATAAAGAAATGATTAGTTAGTGATTAATGGTTAGTGATTAGTGGTTAGTGATTAATAATAAATAAATAAATAAGAAAATGAATGCAATGGATCAGCCTACCTGGAGAAAGAGACGATTTTTGTTTATGCCAATATTCGTCATTGGGTTATTTACCCTGAGTGGCATAGTCATGTTTTTATGGAATTCAATTATTCCAACTATATCGGGGGTGTTGCCATTAACTTACTGGCAGGCAATGGGCATATTGATACTTAGCAGGATACTTTTCGGTGGTTTTAGATTCAGAGGTCACCATGGGTACAGGCCTCCTTTTATGTATCCTTCGATACGAAATAAATTTATGGAAATGAACGACCAGGAAAGAGAGCAATTTAAAAACCAGTGGAAAGAACGTTGTTGCAAATAAGCATTGAGCATCGAGCAATAAAAATTGATATAGATTTAAAGTAATATGAAGGCTCATTCGTCTTACACAATATAAACAGATTTAAAACTTAATATAAAAAATTAATAAACATGAGACATTCAATTTTTAGTGTTATACTAATGGGCATTTTCTTAGGAGCATTGTTCTTTTTTATGCCACATTTGGTAATCGGTATAATTCTTATTTTTGTCATTATTCGGCTGCTGCATGTTGGCTTTATGGGTCATGGATGGTACGGTCGTGGGTATTATGGTCATAGGTATGGTCGTGGATGCGATTGCGGATATGGGTATGATCATGGCTATGAATGCGATTGTGAATGTGGTTGCGGTCATGAGTATTATCATGGTAATAATTGTCACCATGACCATCATCACGGTCATGGACCTATGCAAGGTCACATATTTCATTGGGCAGACAAGATAAGAAACATGAGTGAAGAAGAATTTACGGAATACAAAGAAAAAATGAACAAAGGATTTGGGTATGGCTTTTACGGAAGAAATTCTGAAGGCTATAGAAAGTGTAAATGTGGAGAAAAAAGCGAAACGGAATGTAACTGCGAACCCACAGAAAAGAAAGAAGAAACAACAAAATAATGCATCTTAAGAAACAAACAACATGTATAGAAGATCAAGATTTTTAATAGGATTTTTAGCAGCTGCATTGACTTTTGGTGGGCTTATGGCAACCATTGGTCCTGAACATTTTCACCGGTCTATGCGTTGGCACCCACGCATGGGAAATTGCGGCATGTACTATGATCGTATGAATCAATGCGACGAACCTGAACGGTACGAAAGGCATGAACGGTATGAAAGGTATCGAATGAATGAACCTGAAACATCTCCAATGGAGGAAATGAAAACTGACTCAGTCAAGAAATAAAACATTTAAATACATCAAATTTCGTCAGAACGTTTGAGAAATAAATAATGAAACTCTTATAATCCCAAAAAGGTTATAAGAGTTTCTTTTGTTTAAGAAACAAATCACAAATTTCGTTGTTTACTTAATAAAATGTGTAAAGACTAAAGTGACAAATGAATAAAACAAGATTAGAGGCTTTTAGCGACGGGGTGATAGCTATTATCATTACCATCATGGTGCTGGAACTAAAAATCCCACATGGATCGGACTGGCAATCGTTGCGAAATCTTGCTCCAAAGTTTCTGAGTTATATCATCAGTTTTATTTACATTGCCATTTACTGGAACAACCATCATCATTTGCTTCATACGGTAAAACATGTTACAGGATCAATACTCTGGGCGAATACACATTTGCTCTTTTGGTTGTCGTTGGTGCCTTTTGTTACTGCCTGGGCAGGACAGAATCATTTTGCAGATCTGCCTGTTGCTGTTTATTCATTTGTCATGTTAATGGCAGGAGTAGCATATTTTATACTTTCCAGAATCCTCATTTCAGTACATGGAAAAGATTCACTGTTATCATCTGCTGTAGGGAAAGACTTCAAAGGAATTGTCTCGATGATTGGTTATGCTATTGCAGTTCCTCTTGCATTTTATTATAGTGAGGTTTCAATTCTGATTATTGTGGCAATTGCATTTTTGTGGCTTGTTCCGGACAGAAGAATTGAAAAGAAAATGAATGAGAATGACTGAATTATTTCCTTCCGGCTTTACCGTTTCCTCTGCTGCCAAAGCTTTTTGAAGATGGTTTTATATTCTTGGAAGCACCTGTTTTCTTTCCATTCGAATTACTGGATCGTTCACGCAATTCTCTTGATTTCGGATTCGCATTAGAAGGTCGTTTTTTACGTTCAGTATTCTGGGTTTCGGGTTCCGGTTTTTGAGTTCCCTTTTCCACGTTCGGTGTTCCTCTTTCCTCATTCCTCATTCCTCGCTCCTCATTCCTGCCTTCTTGCCTCTTACCTCTGTTAAAGGATGCTTCTTCTGTGGAAGATGATTTTGAAACGGCCGCCATTATTTCATTCATTTCATTGTGTTCGAGTTGACGCCATTCGCCGATGGGAATTCCTTTCAGACTAATGTTCATAATGCGGATACGTTCGAGCTTTACTACTTCATAGTCGAAATGTTCGCACATGCGACGTATCTGACGATTCAGTCCCTGAATCAAAACTATCCGAAAAGAGTAAATTGAATCTTTGATGACTTTGCATTTCCGTGTAATTTCACCCATAATAGGGACTCCACTACCCATTTTAAGTATAAAATCATCTGTAACGGGTTTGTTGACGGTAACCATATACTCTTTTTCGTGGCTGTTTCCGGCACGCAGAATTTTATTGACTAGATCCCCATTGTTGGTCATGAAAATCAAACCCTGAGACTCTTTATCAAGTCTGCCGACAGGGAAAATACGTTCATGGTATCCAATATAGTCTATAATACTATCCTTTACGCCGATTTCAGTAGTACTGATTATGCCCACCGGTTTGTTGAACGCCAGGAAGACAAAGTCATCACCTTTTTTAGCTTCAATCAAATTGCCATTCATCTGAACCTTGTCCTTTAATGACACCTGATCACCTAGTTTAGCACGTTTACCATTTACTGTCACATGACCCTGTTCGATATATTTGTCGGCTTCACGACGTGAGCAATAGCCACTATCGCTGATAAATTTATTGAGACGTATTTTTTCAGTCATGTTGTCTTGTTTGAAAAAGTTTGAAAGGTTTGATGTTTGTTGTTCCGCGTTTCGCGTTCCGTGTTTTGAGTTTCGTGTTCGTTATTTTAATACGTCTAGCAATTCACTTAATATCATGGCAGTGGCTCCCCATATCTCCATCCCGTTTACCAGATAACAGGGTGCATTGATTGATATTTTTCTTGAAGTGGAGTAAAACTCATTTTCAGATATATTATTCTTGTCGTAGAATTCATCAAGATAGACCTCAATGACAGATTGCACTTCTTTATTATCCGGCATAAATTGAGGTATGAATGATGAATATCCTACATACACTTTTACTAAGAAATTACTTGGTGGAATATAAAAATCGGTCAGTTGACCAATAATCTCGATACTTTCCGTCTGAACTCCAATTTCTTCATTGACTTCACGCAGGGCAGTAGCTTCAAAGTCTTTATCTGTTTTCTCGACCTTACCACCCGGAAAAGAAATTTGCCCGCTATGGACTCCATCATAGATACTCCGTCTGATAAAAACGGTTTTCAATTCTCCATTTTCCGGAAAAAGAAGTATTAAAACTGCACTGTTTTTTGCTGAAGGAACAACATTACTTATTTTTGAAAACTCTTCAACCCTTTGCCTGGGCGCCATTTTCAGATGGGAGGTACTTCCAGGTAAAGGTTGATGCAGTTTCTGTTTTAATTCCTCAATACTCAGATTCATCTATACTTATTTACCGGTTAAATTATTCTTTCTTTTCGAGTAGTAGATGATATTTTAAAAAACTTATCCTTCTAAAAGTCTTTTCTACCGACTTCCTACTACTGACTCCTTACCTCTTACTACCAACTACATACTACCGACTACATACTACCGACTAACAGCTACCTACTCTTCATCCGGAATGGTTACTGGCAAATAATGCACCCTTCGCATTTGGATAATTCACCCCGTAAGCGTTTTTCAACCAATAGTTTTATCCGGTCCTGCAAGGCAGGTATTTTTATATTTTCAATCACATCATTTGTAAATGCAAACATAAGTAAAAGACGGGCTTCTGCTTCGGGAATACCACGTGATTGCATGTAGAATTTAGCCGTTTCATCCAACTGGCCAATGGTGGCACCATGCGAACACTTCACATCATCCGCATAGATTTCCAGCTGAGGTTTAGTGCTCATTTTAGCAGTTTTTTTGAGCAGGATGTTTTTATTGATCTGGTTGGCTGATGTTTTTTGAGCATCGGGAGCTACAAGTATCTTACCGGTAAATCCCCCTTTTGAATCATCGTCGAGCACATACTTAAACAATTCGTTGCTGTGACAATTCGGTTTGTTATGCATGATGTACGTGAAATTATCAACCATTTGTTTCTTATCAGCAATCACCATTCCACATAAAAGCGTTTCGCAATGTTCACCATCTAAATCTATTTCGATGGAATTACGGGTCACACCATTGTGAAGTGTAATCACGTTGGTAAGCACACTGGAAGACGCTTTCTGATCGATAAGCAAGGTGGAAAGATTGGTTGTTTTTACGTGGGTGTTTTCGAGTTTGTAATGCTCA
>Ga0302215_10001765_pt1 | contig 15228 bp, 13 predicted proteins | sample II_Fen_N3_1_FD_194580 | JGI IMG/M metagenome (GOLD analysis project Ga0302215, IMG submission 194580) | Peat permafrost microbial communities from Stordalen Mire near Abisko, Sweden - II_Fen_N3_1 | ecosystem: Environmental > Terrestrial > Soil > Wetlands > Permafrost | place: Sweden: Abisko...
ATTTCAATGCCGACAGATCGCTGGCGCTATTAAGTACTTATTTAATGGCAGTTTATGGTCAGGAAAAATGGATTTCGGGCTATAATGGTAAAAATATATTTCTAAATAAAGAAAAGATTCACGAAAAGAAACTGAACTTTACCGACTTCCAAAAAACAGTAGCAGAATTTATGCTTGAGTTTGAGGGAATTCAGGCAGCATACCCAGCGTCGCAAGTACTGAATATGGCCGGAAATTCAAATTCTGAAATATCACGACTTCACAACTCCACTCACAAAACAAGTGTTGGCGATATCATTATCACCCTACTTCCCGGTTGGATAGAAGTTGACAACAAGGGGAATTCGGTGGGCGAGTCTAACGCCATTGTTTCGTACACACCAGTGTATTTTTATGGCTGGAAAATAAAACCACAATCTATCTCGGCATCCTATCAAACAATAGATATTGCGCCAACCATTTCGCGCATACTGGATATTCCCATGCCCAATGCTTGTATTGGCAAGCCAATAGAATTAGCCCCCTAAATCCCCCATAGGGGACTTTAAAATTACCACTTTAAGTCATTAAACAGATGAAGAAAGAGAAAAAAGAAAATGCTTCTAGCCCCCTAAAAGGTGTTGGGGGGAGGTATAATTTTGATGAAATAATTGATCGCCGCAACACCGGCGCCATTAAAGTAGAACGTTGCAAAACACTTTTTGGAACCGAAGACGTACTGCCATTATGGGTAGCCGACATGGATTTCCGCACACCTGATTTTATACTGGATGCTATCCGTGAACGATTGGAACACCCGATATTAGGTTACACCATGCCGCCCAAAAACTATTATCCTCTGACAGTGAAATGGATTACCGAGCATCATAACTGGAACATTAAGCGCGACTGGGTGGGATTTTTGCCGGGTATTGTTCCCGGACTAGCTTTTGCCGTTCAGAGTCTGACCGAGGTGGGCGACGAGATTATTGTACAATCGCCGGTGTACTATCCGTTTTTCAATGTAATTACAAACAATAATCGCGTAGTAGTCAACAACCAGTTGAAAGAAGTTGATGGTAAATACATAATGGATTTGGAAGATCTTGAGCAGAAATTCACTTCAAAAACCAAACTGTTTATTCTTTGTAATCCTCACAATCCGGGCGGTCGCGTTTGGACTAAAGAAGAACTGAAGCAATTTGCCACTGTTTGCGAACGACACAATGTAACCATTATTTCCGACGAAATACATGCAGACATGGTACTGCCGGGAAACATAGCTCACACGCCACTTGCCACCGTTTCAGAATGGGCCGAGCAGCACACAGTTACCTTTATGGCACCTACCAAGGTATTCAATATGCCGGGACTGATAAGTTCAGCCTATGTTATTGCCAATACCGAACTACGTCATAAATTTGCTGAATTTCTGGAAGCTTCGGAAATGAATGCAGGTAATATCTTTGCATACATTGGCGCGGTAGCAGCTTACGAGCAAGGCGAAGAATGGCGCTTGCAAATGCTGAACTATGTACAGGGCAACATTGAATACATTGCTGATTTCCTGAAAAAGAATGTGCCACAGGTAAAACCAATGATTCCCGAAGCTTCGTTTCTGGTATGGCTCGATTGCAAAGACCTGGGCATGGAAACCGACGAACTACACAAATTCTTTTCGCTCAAAGCCGGATTGGGACTCAACAAAGGAACTATTTTTGGTGATGGTGGCGAATATCATTTACGCTTGAATGTGGCTTGCTCACGCCGAATTTTGGAACAAGCGATGAAACAACTGGAGACAGCAGTAAATAGTAGGTAGTTGATAGTTGTCAGCTAAGAGCTTATTCATTTACACAAAATAAAATCTGATCATTATCAATTGTCAACTGACAACTATCAATTAAAGAAATGGACGTAAAAATTGAATCTTCGTGGAAAGCTGTTTTGCAAACAGAATTTGATAAAGAGTATTTTGCTACACTGACAGCATTTGTGCGCAACGAGTATAAAACCAGACTGACTTTTCCGCCAGCCAACTTAATTTTCAATGCTTTCGACCAATGTCCGTTCGATAAAGTGAAAGTGGTTATTATTGGTCAGGATCCGTATCATGGCGATGGTCAGGCGCATGGTTTGTGCTTTTCGGTAAACGATGGCGTAGCTTTTCCACCGTCATTACTCAACATTTTCAAAGAAATTGAACGTGATTTGGGAAAATCAATGCCTTCGAGCGGCAATCTTATTCGCTGGGCGCAGCAAGGCGTGTTGCTACTCAACGCCACACTCACTGTTCAGGCTCACATGGCCGGTTCGCATCAGGGCAAAGGCTGGGAAGCATTTACCGATGCTGTTATTCGTAAAATTGCTGAAGAAAAAGAACAGGTAGTATTTTTACTTTGGGGTTCGTATGCTCAGAAAAAAGGTGACTTTATTGATTCTAAACGACATCTGGTTCTAAAATCAGTACATCCCTCTCCCCTTTCGGCTTATCGGGGTTTTATTGGCAACAATCATTTTTCATTAGCCAACACTTATCTTCGTCAAAATGGACAACCAGAAATAAACTGGTAAGATAAATCAGTTAGCACTAAGAAACGAAGGAATTTATATCAGCTCTACGTATCTAACTATCAATTTTTGAAAGTAATACGAAAAAAAGACTCGTAACTATTTACTTGCAACTACTTACTAAATCGAATCCTTTACACATCTAACGGAAAATCCGCACTGGTAAGGCTTATAAGCTCTTTCAATTGTAGTAAGATTGTAAACCATAGAAATATACCGGGCTGTTTTAGCAGTATTTACATCGGTACACCACCACACAGCCTGATTATTTATCATCTTAAAATGGGCTGTAGTACTATCTCTATAACCGGCAGGCAAAGCGGCAAAACCCGAACTGTTATTTTTACTCAAGTCATTTCCAACACTAAGGTTCGAGGTGGTTGTTTTCCAATCGGTTTTAGCCGCCAGAATTTTGGATAACGATCCTGAGATATAGTAATATTTAGACACATTAGCTTGCAATGTAGTCCACTCCTTATTACTGGGAATATGCCAACCTTTAGGAGCCAATTTTGACGTATTTACAGCGTACCAGTTATACAATGCACCGTAACTTTTGGCCTTGGGCAATGTATCGCTATTATTATACCAACAGTAGCCGGGTGTAATAAGAGTTGCCCATGCAGCGCTATCTGACACCATAGGAATAGCTGTACTATCATTAAATCGGGTTGTTTGAAGGTTTTCAATCATCCATGTTTGATTCTCAATAGTCACTGTATGATAAATATTACCATCCACATCGGTCACTGTGCCACCAAAAATGGGTTCATCAATGGAGTGGCAACCTACTACCAGTAGGAGTATCAGGGAGAAAATAGCGCATCCGGTAAAGGAGCAAAATTTAGTTGTTTTCAAAACAGAAATTTATAATAAAGACATGTTACATCAGGTTATTCCTATGAAGGTTCAAAGATAGAAAAAAAGAAGCTAAATCAAGAAATTACTACTGAATTACATGGATAAAATCTATTCTGTTTACACCGTCGGTACACAAACCAATCGGTTACATTCGGGTTTATCACCCAGCGAGCGGACTTTTACATCAACGCCATAGACTTCTTTCAAAATTTCTTCCGAAATTATATCGTTGGCATGTCCGGTTTTCCACATTTTACCTTCGTGAACAATGACCACACGGGCATCGCACATAAAAGCATGGTCGGGCGAGTGGGTAGCCATAATAATGCCCAACGAATTATTTCTCAGCGCATTTACCTGACGGATTATTTTTATTTGATTTCCAAAGTCTAAACTTGATGTTGGTTCGTCCATTATCAAAAAAGACGGCTGTTGTGCTAAAGCTCGGGCAATAATGACCAATTGTTGCTCACCACCACTTAGTTGCGTAAAAGTCCGGTTTTTTAAATGGGTAATATTGAGCAATTCCAAACATTCATCGGCCAGTAAACGGTCTTTTTTGCCCGGCGAACCAAAGGCCGACATGTGCGCTGTACGTCCGAACAATACCACATCCATTACCGTGAACGGAAAAGGAAGTGACCGTGCTTGCGGAATATATCCCACCAGCCGTGCAAATTGCGGTCTGTTCCAATGTTCAATGGGCTTTCCATTCAACAGAATGGAGCCTGAAAGCGGTTTGAGAACGCCCAACATGGATTTAAACAAGGTGGTTTTACCCGCACCGTTTTTGCCTAGTACACACACTATTTCGCCGGTGTTTAGTTCAAAATTAATGTCCGAGAGAATTGCTTTATTAGGATAACCGAAAACGCCATTTTTTATTTCGAGCTTCATCATTTTACCACGACTTTTTAGTTGATTTAGACAGAAATACCAGAAATAATGGCGCTCCGATAAGCGAAATAAGAATGCCAAGCGGTATTTCGAGCGAAGTGGCCGAACGCGCTACATCGTCCACCAAAAGCATGAAAATACTTCCAGAAAGGAAAGAGGCCGGAAGCAGGTATTTGTGGTTTGGACCTACCAAAAAGCGCGCAAAATGAGGTACAATTAATCCAACCCACCCTATCAACCCTGCAATGCAAACTACCGAAGCTGTGATAAGCGAAGCGCAGCAAATCACAATTACACGCAACCGTCCGGTGTTTACGCCCAACGCTTTTGCTTCTTCGTCGCCAAACGAAAGTACATTGAGCTTCCAACCCAACAGAAAAATGGGAACAGTTCCCAGCAGAACAAGTGGAAGAACGACTTTCAGCTCGTCGAAAGTGATACTAGATAGGCTGCCCATCAACCAAAAGGTAATGTCAGGAAGCTTTGTATCGCTATCGGCAATATATTTCATCAGCGAAATAAGTGCATTAAAAATGGCTCCCGTTACCATTCCCGAGAGCACCAACATCAATATTTTGTCGTGGTTTTTTCCAATAATACGACTTACAAACAACGCTAAAAACACCGATAGCAATCCGAATGAAAAAGCCATAAGCTGTATGCCAAGCAGCGAAAACGAAAGCGTAATGGCCAGCGATGCACCAAATCCGGCACCTGAACTCACCCCCAGAATATCGGGGCTCACCATTGGGTTTCGAAAAAGCCCCTGATAAGCCGCACCGGCAATGGCAAGTACTCCACCCACAATCGTGGCACCAACAATGCGCGGCAAACGGACATTCAGCAAAACAGTTGGCAAGGAAGCATCAACACTTTGTCCGCTAAATAAATAACGAAGCAAATCGGATACCGATAACGGATACCGTCCCAAACAAGCCGAAAATAATACAGAAGCAATGAGCATAAGTATAAGCCCAACAAAGATAAATGTCAGTTTTCCACTTTTTGCCTGCGATATTTGAGTAGTATTATGCATTCTCAATTATTTAAATCGTTCGTCCGAACGCAGTTTTTCAAGCGGTAAATTCTTGTTTTTTTCTAACCAACCAATGCTGACGTTCTCACGGTTATCGTAGCGTGGATAAAACGGTTTTATGTCAATCAGCGGTGTTCCGTCGAGCATATCAACCTGCTCGATATGAATAAAGTTACCTTCAACTCCAATTAATTTTACAGTTGAAATCCCAATGGCATTAGGACGTTTCGGAGCCTTGGTAGAAAAAATACCATGTGCTTCAGTATCCATAAACGGCACTACTTCCAATTGATAACCCTCGATTTTATGAAACCGATAGAGCAATGTCAGGTGCGAAAAGCCTTCAATATCTTTTAATCCGGCAACATATTCGGGCAAAAGCTCGATATAACCACGGATTCCTTCAGCTGCTATAGGCTGTATAGGCATGTTTTTTACATCGGTGTGTGGCGTATGAATCACGCCGATTGGTTTAATGATTATATCTTCCATTTTCTTTCTTTTTAAAAATTTGTATCTTCAATTATTTCGCCGTGGCGTAATTTGTTTCGCAGTGTCAGCATTTTATTGTCTATGGCTTCCAAAGTCGATAAATTCTTTTTCTCATTTTCGGAAGTAATAATCAGTTTATGAATCCCTCCGTTTTTTATCACCAATCGTTGCTCAGCCATCAGTGCAAGAATAGGATCGTGGGTAGCAATCAGAATAATTTTTTCGTTTTTCACCAGCAATTGTAAGGCTTTCTTTCTGTCGATCCCTGCATTTTCAATTTCGTCAATCAGCACTACCGGCGAAGTACTCAGAAAAGCCGTGTCGGCAATCATTAAGGCGCGTGATTGCCCACCACTTAAGGCGGTGAGCGGTGTTTCGGGCAAAAAGCTTTCGCCTGCCAGCAAATTGGCCTGCCTGATAATTTCCCCTGCCATAGGTTCAATATTATGAACCATTCGGCTCTCAGCGTGCATAGTAATGAACTCGTTCACAGTGGCATCCATCACAAAATTCATATTTTGCGACAGTTGAGCCACCAGCTTATGCTCCAACGAGAAACGTAAGTCCGAATCAGGCGTTTCATCATTTATTAAAATTGTGCGCCCGGTAGGCGTATCGCCTTGCGCCAACCATTCAATATCGGCCAACAATCGACTTTTCCCCGAACCAGTTGGCCCTACAATGCTGGTAATACTTCCGGCTCTTAATTTCAATTGTTTATTTTCCGGAACACCACTTTTGTCGTGCCCGCCAATAATGGTTATCGAGCTTATTTTGAAGCCAGAATCGTTTTTTTCTAGCGCTTCCCTGTTTTTTAGAAAAGCCTCAAAACTTTGCACAAGTTGAGCTTTTCCAATACCAATATCTTCAAAAAAATCGTTCGACAAATTATCCAGCTGCGTAGCAATAGGCAAGTTTGCACTTTGAAATGAAACACCATAATTGGCAAAAAACTGCACTACATGCGGCATTTCCTGTTTCAAAGAAGTAAAATCATTTTTGAGAATATCTGTATAATTCATAATTACATTTTTTTGCTGCGAAGTAATTGAATATCAACCTCCTATGTTCAACCCACTTCGGGGTTGTATTTATTATGGTTCATTAAGCCGTGGGCTTCACCCACGGTTATTCAGATTCAAGTCCTTCGGACTTATAAAAATTTAAAAACCTATCTTTTTCAAATTTCCTACCTGGTATTCCGAGCCAATTTTTGTTTCGCCCAGACAATAGGAACAAAGTGCGGCAGGCATCGAAAACCGTAATTTTTCATCGTTGAGCGAAATAGTTTCTTTGGCTTCCAGTACCAGTCGCGATAGTTCAAACGTACCTTGTCCGTTAATTCCATTTACAAACATGATTTTCGCTTTTGCATTGGCTTGCCGAACCCTGAAGGCAAACACTTCGCGCTCAGCCTGCGACACAATATCACCTTTGGTAATCACAACAATATCAGCCATACGAAGCATTGGACCAATTTTTCGGGGCGTATCCATGCCCATCAAATTGTCGATAACGCAAACCGCCAACACATTTTTGATATGAGGCGAACAACGATTGCACAGCCCGGCACTTTCGGTAAACAAAAAGTCGAAACCTTGCTGCAATCCCCAATCGACACCATCTTGTATGTTGCTAACAAAAAAATGATCGGGGCAAAGATTGCCCGAAAGCCCGACTTTTATGGGTACACCAATTCTATCGAACTGCTGAGCCTCATTAGCATACAGGCAATCGAACTTAATTACACCTGCTTTATACTCATCTTGTTGCATATGAGCAATAAGTTTTAGTAAAACAGCAGTCTTTCCTGATGACGGAGGACCGGATATGGTTATTAGTTTCATTTCTTTTAGATATTAGAGCCAACAATCAAGAACCAAGACATTGGGCTCAAAATATTGTTGGAATAATTTGTTATTGATATGGTTCGCAATAAACATGCCTACTTATAAGCTGCTGATTATCTGATTATATTTCTGTTGTAAGAAATAATTTCCTACCTAAATGTATGCTTTAGGTTTTTATATTCTAATGTCTTTGTTCTTGGCTCTTGTTTAAAATTTCACCATCAGCAGTACCTTTACATTTCGTCCCATAGCATATACCAACGATTCGAACGGACGGTATTTATTATCAGCCAGATTATCGCCTCGGAGTTTCAGGTCCCAATCGAAGATCTGCCCTTTATGCGTATAACCCGCCGAAGCACCAAACAAACAATAGCCCGGCGACACATACCCACCATCGGCACTGGGTGCAATGCGATTTTGCGAAGCATAAAACCGAATATCTCCACTTACATACACCGACGAGGCTGAAGTAATCAATCTCCGTAGCGACACATCCTGATTAAAATTAAAAGGCGGAATGTTTCGCAACGGTACACCCACCGAAAACCAATCGGGCGCATCGGTTAGCTTATCGCCCTGCGTGTACACAAATATACCGTTGTACATCAGTGTATTGTCAGGATGAAAAAAACCTTTCCATTTGGCGCCAACTGATAGTTCCGCACCATAAATTCGAGCCTTATCAATATTATAATAGCTGTAATTCAGTCCTTTTTTACCAGAATTAGCCCAGTATTCCATAGAAATGAAATCGTGCAAAAAATTACTGAACACGCTCAGATCGAACGACAGAAAACCAAATCCTCCCCTCAGTCCGGCATCCAGATTCAATCCATACTCAGGCGCGAGGTCAGGATTTCCATACACTACCCCATCGGATGTGGAGTTGACGATAAACATTTCCGAAGCATCGGGCATGCGGCACGAACGAGCCACCTGCAAGGATGCAAACACATTGGGTAAAAGAGCATACACCGCTCCCACTGTTCCATTCCATGCCACAACATTACTTTTTCGTCCAACGGCCTGCAAGCTATCGTGCACATCACCCTCGTTTATACGCGAATAATCGGCTCTGAGTCCGGCACGCATTTTCAATTTACTGTTGGTGGATGTATATTCCGTTTCGGCAAAAACCCCGGCTAACATCACTCCGGCATCCTTCGATACGCGGTTCTTTAAGTCAGTTATCAGAAAATAGTCGGTATATTCGGTAGGCGACTGTATACGGTAAAGAACACCGTCGGTTCCTACGTTCAGCTCCGTTTTTTTATTCAATGTAAAAACGGACAGATACCGCCATCCTCCGTAATAGTTGTCGTACTTTACATCCTCACGGTACGAAAGCTTTTGGCTACCCACATCGTACGAATCTTTTATTTGTTGCCGATATTCTTTATCATAATACACCGAAACTTCCATACGTTTCAGAGTCGTTTCCGGTTTCCATTTTAGCGTAAGTGCATTGTGCCAGGTATCGTCGGCAGGATTGTACACCCGCATATAATTGGTTCCGTTGAACCCAAGCGGTCGCCCCCACTGACCGCCAAGGTGCAACTCGCTCCGGGCATTTACCGACACGGACTGATTGCCCTCCCAGGTATACGAAAACCGCATATCTTTATCCTCATATTCGCTATTTAAAGCTTTTAGACCTTTGCCAGCAGTATAATCGTCGGCCTTGTGCCAACGCGCCGAAAAAGACAGAGCATGATCCATATCCGCCCAATTGGCCGAGCCGAGCACTGTTTTCTCGTTATTGTTTGCTCCGTGCGAGGTGAGCGCACGCCCATGCCAACCCGGAAGCAAAAAAGGCGACTTACTCTCCATATTAATAATGCCTGTTATAGCGCCCGGACCATACAGCACCGAAGCCGGACCTTTGATTACTTCCACCCTGGCCAAATCGTAGATATTTATGCCTTGTCCCATAAAACTGCCCGAGAAATTCCCCATTCGCCGGTTCCCATCTTCAGTCACCAGCAACCGCTTGCCACCCAAACCGCGCAACACGATGGGCGAATGGTACTCGCTGCGTTTGGTAATGCCCGGCACATCTTCCAGCACATCAATAAGCGACGTAGCTATTTTTTCCTCTATTACCGTTTCGTCGATGTTTGTCTGCGAATAACTTTGTGTAAGCACTTGCCGACGAAGCGGTGCGGTAACATTTACGCTCATCAGTTCGGTAATTTTATTTTCGGTTGTAATATGAATAAGTGTATCGTTATGTACTTCAGCAAGGTTAACCGTGAAAGATTTATAACTTACATGAGAGCAACTGAGTACCAACGAGGATGATTTCTTTAAATGAAATTCAAAACTACCTTTGTAGTTGGTTAATGCAGACAGTTTATCTTTTTCAACCACAATCGTAAAATTTGGCACCGGATTTCCCGTCTCTTTATCTGTAACAATTCCCCGTATGGTTTGGGAAAAAGCCGAAAAAGAGATGCTAAGAAAACAGCAAATAATTATGTAGAATAATTTATAGTTCAAAGTTCGATATTTATTCTAATTTGATTAGAAATAGAGCTTTATTTCGTTGGAATAAGTATTTCCACCCTTGGGATAAAACTTTCCGACCAAGGACGGAAGCTTTTTGTATTGGGGCGGAAAGTTTCCGCCCTAAAGAATATTCTTTCCGCCCAAGAGTAGAAAGTTTCCGCCCAAGAGAATATTGTTTCCGTCCAAGGGAATGTTGTTTCCGTCCAAGGGCTGGAACTTTCTGCCCATGATTCCTTGTCTGTTTCCTTGTTCTTTTTTGTGGTGGCGCAAGTCCAAATTGCACTCCAACTTGAAATCTCATTGCCACTTGAATAATCCTGCATATTCTTTATCCGTCAGGTCATACCGATAAAAAATATGATAAAAGTCTTTCACTTTCTGGCGTGTAACTTCATTGGGCTGATTATAAAACAAGTCGTTAAACCAAACCAATCCCAGCATTCGATTGACCGAAGGCGGAATATCGAACCAAGAATAGGGCTCGGTGGGCACAAAAAACACCCGCTTGGTTTTCAAAGCCGTTACACCACGCCATGTAGCCGATTTCATAATGGTGCGATACGGACTCGATTCTCCTTTACCCACGCAAAACACATAATCGGGATTCCACACCAGAACCTGCTCTATGGAAACCTGCGCAAACCCCTTTGCGTCCAGCGATACCTGTGCTGCATTGGGTATTTTCATTACGTCGAATAGTTGCGCATGATTGCTGCTATTGGGCGAAGTACGCAATCCGTCATTATCATTGGCCATATAAGCCTTGCCCGAAACGCGTTTACCTTTACTGTATTTTTCCACATCGGCATACACCGAACGGATATAATCCGAACATACTCTTGCCTCGGCGGTTTTACCAAGCAACTGCCCCAGAAAATTGTAGGTTCGGTCCAAATGCATCAATTCCAAATCAACCACTACCAATGGAATATTTATTCTAGCCGCAAATGTTTCGTATCGACTCACATTATCCTTATCGTCCAGAAATGCCGCAACAATAAGCACATCAGGTTTCGATCTGATTACTTCTTCGGTATTTTTAGTGTCAATCTCTTTCATGGTCAAAAAATCTTTGCCAATGTACTTTAGCGAAGGACTTTCCATGCTCCGTGCTTTCGCAAGCATTTGGTTAGCTGCAACTGAATAAAGCACCACATTTGTTTTATTGTCGTATGGCAAAATGCGTGTAATTTTATCTGTAACAGTCACTTTTCGTCCTGCCATATCGGTAATAGTGCGGCCCTCACTCCCTACAATTATTCCTGAAAGGATGAGAATTAGGAGAAATTTTGAAGGCTTGAATATGTTAGATTTATAAATCATACCTGTATAGTTACTTAAATGATATTCAATTTTCCCAAGGTTTTTCAATGAATGCTTTTTACCTCAAAACCTAGTTTGTGAATAGTTTCGGTCAATATAACATCAGCAATTTCTTTTTCAAAAAAAGCCGAAACTTCGTTTTGTTCCTGATTTACCATGACACTAATGGCTTCAATATCTTTTAAAGCCGCTTCCACTTTAGCAGCACATTTCTTACAATGCATGCCTTCTACTTTTAAATTCTTTTCTATCATACAGTTTTCCTTTTTTATTGAATAAAAATCATTTTATCGCCTGCCACTGCAAGCTTAATTTTTGCGTATCGTCGCCTACACCTTTGAACCTCGTTACCATAAACTTGGCATACAATCCTTCTCGTGTTTTTATCAGAAAAACTGGTTGTAAGTCAATTTGTGCTTCGTCGGAAGCATCAGCAATACTGAAAACGCCACCAATATTTGGTCGGAATTTTTCGCCAATAGTCAGCTTAGAATAAAGCGAATCGGCTGTTGTTTGTAATAATATGGAACCGGTAATGGTGGCCGTATGTATAGCCGTTCGGTATTTGCTCAGGTTAATGTAAGGGTCGGATTTTAATTTCGCAATTTGAGTGGCAGTTATACTGTCTTTCGTAAAAGCGTTGAAATAGTTTATGCCTTGCCCGACCATGGCAGCTTTTACTGAATTTGCACTGTTCACCGAATCTGTATACAGAAAAATAACCGGACAGCCACTACTGCTGTAATCGCCTGTAGTAAGCTGGAAATAAGCCATTTCGTTGTAAAATAGTAAGTCATAGGCAAATGTACTATTCGCCGATTTCAGGTAGCACGTATCTTTTGTTTGAGTAATATCATGGTAAATATCCATGCCAAAACCATTGCGAATAACCGTGGGATGACGCTCTACTTTGTATTGCTTTAGACTGTATATGCTATCATTGTAAGTAACCACCGGAGTTTCCGGAATTTCTTGCTGGCAAGAAACACAAAGCACAAAAAAAAGAAGGACAAAGTAGTTGATATAATGTTTCATGTTCATGTATTTATCACTTTTATATTTCCGAAAAAATCCCGTTATGTAAAACAAAGAATAACGGTAGGTAAAATCTAATAAATATGAGTTGAAATACAAAGGTTATGCCAATAGACCTAATACAATATGAATGAACATATTGATTAAAAAGCACAACAACGCAAACTTGAATTACTGAACAATAATGTATCTTAAACAGGACAAAACAGACATAAATGTAGGTTTACAGGCCTGGTTTCAAACACACAAAAACCTATCCGGATATATTAGTTCCAGATAGGTTTTTATTCATACTTTCTCCCTGAAAATCTACCCTCACGAGCAAAAAAGACAGGAAAAAGACCAACAGATAAACAAGGCGGTTAAAGAAACATTATGTATTTTATTAATAGAGACATACTTAAAAGCGTAGTTTTGATTATCAGTAAACTACGACTGGACATCGCGGAATCTTTTATAATTTATCCCAAATTTTTCCATGCGTAATCCCAGTATTCTACGGGTAAGACCCAATTCGTCGGCTGTCAACGACACATTTCCTTTGTGATCGAAAAGCGATTCCACTATCATTTCATATTCCACAGCCTCTAGTCGGGTTACGAGGTTTTTTCTTACCGGATTGCCCGAGTGTACGTTTGTTTGCAATGACAGCGGAAGATTATACACATGAATCACATCGTCTTCGGTAAGGATTACAGCACGTTCTATCACATTTTCCAGCTCACGCACATTACCCGGCCAAGGGTACGACAGCAACATTTCCTGTACCGGAGTGGATATACGCTTTATTTCCTTATCAAATTTCTTTACAAAGTGTGCCACAAAGTATTCGGCAATTACAATAATATCGCTGTTTCGTTCCCTGAGCGGCGGAATAAGTATCGGAAAAACATTTAAACGATAATATAGGTCTTCGCGAAAAGTACCTTCTTTTACCATTTGCAGCAAGTCCCGGTTAGTAGCAGCAATAACACGGATATCAACCTTAATGGTAGTGTTTCCACCCACACGCTCAAACGATCGTTCCTGCAAAATTCGTAACAGTTTGGCTTGCATGGGAAGTGATAACTCCCCTACCTCATCCATAAAAATAGTACCCCCATCGGCATCTTCAAAACGTCCTTTACGGGTTTTGTCGGCTCCGGTGAAAGAGCCCCGTTCGTGCCCGAAAAGTTCACTTTCCACTACGCTTTCGGGCAATGCAGCACAGTTGAATTTTATAAATGGCGCAGCGGCTTCAGGGCTATTGTAATGAATGGCACTTGCCACCAACTCCTTGCCCACACCACTTTCACCCAAAAGCAATACCGTAGATTTTGTTTTAGCAATTTTGTTGATAAGCGAATATACCTCAAGCATGGGTTTAGAATTACCAATAATATTGGACGGATGAAACTTCTCCTTGAGTTCGTTTTTAAGTCGCTCGTTTTCGAGTCGAAGAAAAGTGCTTTCCTCGTTATTAATCAAATATAGTTCAACGGCTTGCGCTATCATAGTGGCTATTATTCCCAAAATTTCCACATCGTAGCGGAGCAAATCGGGGTTATCGCAAATGCGCTCTACGCTGAGAGCTCCCAACACTTTTTTTCCCAGTTTTATAGGTAAGCAGACAAAAGAAAGCTCCGCATCCTCGGGTGTTGTCAGACTTTTAGTGCGGTTCAAAAAAGCCGGTTCATCCGCTATGCGTGGCACAACAACCAATTCGCCGGTTTCAACCACCTTGCCGGTAATTCCTTCGCCCAACGAATAAATTCCGCGGGTTTCTTCCTGTTCGGTAAGCCCAATACTATCGTGAATAAATATCTTCCCTGTTTTACTATTGAATAAACTCACCATTCCTTTCACAACTCCCATGTCCTCTTCCATTATCTTCAACAAAAGTGATAAAGTATCCGTCAGACTTTCGTTTTCAATAACAATTTTACTCATCTGAAACAATGGAGATAGCATCTCACCGCGACATTTCATGATAGTATCCAGGTTTTTACCCTGACAGAAATGCACTATTTGTTGGTTCGTTATTTTGTTCTTTAGAGTATTCATCGTTGTTCCCTTTCTTTTTTGGATTGCATGGTTGTACAGTCAGTCATTTTAAGTTCGGAAATGATTGTTGTACATTTTTTTTAATATTAGATAAGGGTTAACACGATAACGACTACGATTGTAGTAGTTCTCTTATTTTTGCTTTTACAGCGTACAATTCGGAATTCTTAATAAAATTCCAGTCAATCCAATTCAGCTTTCTACCGGGAAACTCATTCGCCACTTTCGAATTAGTAGCTACAAGACCATGTTTTTCAAACAGCTTCCCCATTTCTTCTCCCATTAAAAAACGAATTATATCCCGGTTTTTTTCAAAAGCTTCCTTTTTCACCAGCATCTGAATAGGAAGTAGAATGGCTCCATCATTGGGCCATATAATCTCATAATCAAAAGTATTTCGGATATTTTTAGCATACGAGTAAGGCATCACATAAACCAAGGCATTAATCTTATTGCCGGAATCAATGGATTGTAACATATCTTCGGGATGAACACGAATTAATGTATTATTAGACAGCTGTTTAATAGCCTCATAGCCATACTCTTTCACAAAATGCAGAAAAACCGTATTGCAATGAAAATCTCTGTCGCCACAAAATACTACGCTATTTTTCAATGCCGGATTTAATA
>Ga0302215_10001766_pt1 | contig 15227 bp, 6 predicted proteins | sample II_Fen_N3_1_FD_194580 | JGI IMG/M metagenome (GOLD analysis project Ga0302215, IMG submission 194580) | Peat permafrost microbial communities from Stordalen Mire near Abisko, Sweden - II_Fen_N3_1 | ecosystem: Environmental > Terrestrial > Soil > Wetlands > Permafrost | place: Sweden: Abisko...
ATTTGGATGGCTAATGATCTGGCTTCGATAAGTGCTAACATGCCTGTTGTTATTTTTACTCATGACCAACCCGATATTGAAACAAAACATTTACGCAATCCGAACGGAACCCATACTATCAATTCGACAGATAAATTTGAGAATATGGTTGAAGAAACATGTAAAGATGGCTTGACCACTTCTGCTTCTTCTGCAATGGAACAAAGAGGTTTTGCAAGTTTTGTAAAATTGCATCCGAATATCAAGGCATATTTCCACGGAAATTCAAACTGGAATCAGTTCTATACATATACCGGACCTGACAACGACATTTCATTGCGTACATTCCGTATTGACTCACCTATGAAAGGTGAAGGTGAAGTTGGAAATAACTCATCAACTGATGATAAGAAACTATCTTATCAGGTAATTTCGTTGGATTCAATTTCCAAAAATATGACTGTACGTCAATGTTTCTGGAATCCAACTGCAACAGCAGGTGCTCCTGTTCAGTGGGGTGAAAGTATCACTTTTTCTTTAAGTAAAGCCGATTCACTTGTTAGTGTAGCAAATAATCTGGATGAAGCAAACTATTCTATTCCATCGTGGACCCTGTTAAAAAGAGCTGTAACTTCGGCTAATTCATTAAAAGATTTAACTTCGGCTAATGAGCTTCAAAATGCAATCAATGCGCTTCAAAGCAAAGATATGCCATACAGCATTGTTATGTCCATTAATGGTAATCCATCATCTCGTTTAGGTTTTGCATGGTTTAATAATTCTGGAGTAACAGGTACAAAAGTTGAAGTTGTAACCGGTAATTCTACTGATTTTAGTGCTCCATTATCTACTGTAGCTGCAACAAGTACAGAACTGAACAATGTAAATTACAATGTTTCGGGAAATAGTCTTTCAACATTGGCTGGTATTGAAGATAATTCAAAACGGAATTATGTAACTAACAAAGCTTTAGTTAGCGGTTTGTCAGCAAATACTACTTATTCTTTCCGGGTTGGTAAACCCGGAGCATGGAGTGAAGTGGGAACATTTACAACTGCAAAATCAACGAAAGAGCCTTTCTCATTTGTCTATACAACCGATCCACAGGCAAATACGGTTGATATGTTCGATATTTCTCAGAGAACCACTCATGTGGCCAATACAATGTATCCAAATGCTAATTTCTGGTTAAGTTGTGGTGATTTGATTGAAACGTCAGGATCTACCAACTCAGAATGGGAATACGAACAGTTTTTTGCTACACAACAAGATATTTTCCTGAAAAAACCAACTGCTTACATTATTGGTAATCACGATAAATCGACTAACAAAAACTTTAGTAATCACTTCAATACAACTGGTCCTGCATTCGATGCAACTTCAACTACTCCGGGTAGTATCTATTCGTTTGTATATGGAGATGCTTTGTTTATGGCAATGAGTTACGAAGATTATAGTGTGACCGGTTATCTTGATAATTTAAAAACCTGGATGAGAGAACAGGTGGCTGCAAACCCTGATACCAGATGGAGAATTGCTTTCTTTCACAAAGCTATGTACACCGGTTCAACAAGTCATCAAAGTGATTCAGATGGAAAAGCTTGTCGTGAAGCTATGGGGCCTGTGTTTGATGAGTTACATATCGACCTGGCTCTGGAAGGACACGACCATGTTTATGAGGTAATGGGACCAATTAAAAACAAAGAACTTGTTACTAATGCTGTTAAAAATAGTATTACTGTAACTTTTGATGCAAGTACAAATGCAACTTCAAAAATGGGTGGTATATTCAATGTACAGAATGGAACAATGTATTTCCTGAATAATTCAGCAGGCAAAAAGAAATATGTGCCACGCTCAAAGGCTGACATGAATGGTACTTCAGTAGCTACTACTACAGGGTTGTCTAATTATTTCGGATTGTTCAGCGGACGTTTCGGTCAAAATAATTTGCCTACATTCAGTAATATATCTGTTAGTACTGATACAATTGCAATTAGCACTTATGAGGTAGACGATTTAGGTGTTGCTACTTTATTTGATGGTTTTAAAGTGGTAAAAACTAATGATTTCACGGCTGGGGTTGATAATGTTTTTACGAACGGTCAAAATGCTGTGAATGTTTATCCTGTACCTGTTAAAGACTGTGCTTATATCAACTTCAAAGAAACAGTGAAAGCAAAAGTTGAAGTGTATTCAATGAATGGTATATTGGTTAAATCTCAACTCATTAACGGTTCATCTCAAATAAATTTACAACAACTTGCGAAAGGAATCTATACGTTGAAAGTAGTTTCAGGAGATAGTAATTATGTAGTTAAATTTGTCAAAGAATAATACTCTGAGATGTGTAATAGTAAAACGGCTGACCAAATTGGTCAGCCGTTTTTGAATTTAGGATAATGAGAAACAAACTTTAATTTAAGGAAATGAAAACCTAAATACCAATTTGTTATTCCATAAATTTTGAATTGAAAAGTAGAATACCAATATTGATTCCAAAGTTCCATTTGCCTGCACTATTATTTACAAACAGTCCGGCAGAAGCAAGTTTAAAATTATAAACCAGTGAAGTTTCACCCATAAAACGAATGTCAGAAAATGAATCTGAATAATAAGCAGAATTATCTGTTGCTCTCAAAATACTTCGGTAAGGCATAAACAGATATCCCTCAGTACGTAAATGGAGTTGATCGGTTATATTATATATAGGTTTTAAACCAATTGCAACAAATTGAACGGCACTAAAAAATTCGTTAAAGCTCGTACGGGTATAGGGTGTAGGTTGGAAAGCAGGTGCCTGAATTAGTGTGACTGTATAATTCTGTAATAATTTACGGGTGGAAAATAACAGTTCGCCATAGGTACCTAATGTAAATTCAGATGAAACACGGAAATATCGGTCGAACTTTGCACGATATTGAACCCACAAATCCGGTATATTTAAAATGTTCTTCGTAGGAAGTGTTGCTGACTTGAAGCTTTCAACTCCCTTTGACAATTCAACAGATGACAAATAATTAAACCCTTTTGTGGGATACATTACATCATTCAACGTATTGCTTTCAACTCTGGAAAATAAATTTCCAATTAAAAATGTACTGTTATCATTTTCTGAAGTTGAATTTAAAATGGTTCCATTTTGGTAGTAGTTGTCACTTAAAGCCCCGTATCCGATTCCAAATTCAAGTTTGTTTTTCATAGTGAGTGGAAAACCAATACAAAGTTTGCTGTATGTTTCATTTAAATTAAAATTTGCAGTACGGTTCTCTTCATAAAACATGCTGTTTCCTTGAAAATAATCAAAACTATGTGTAACAAAAGCAATTTTCAGGTACCAGCTTTTTTGAGAAGGGATATCAATGCGCGTGCCAATGCTTAAGCCATTATAAAATTTACCTAATTGAGCATCAATGTAAGCCGTTTGGGCATAGTCCGACAGATTTTGATACATGATGCCTACATATGCCTGATTGAACGAAGATGAGGATATATTTCCACCCAACATTACTTTAAGTTGATCTTCAGTTTTTACTTTCAGTTTCAAATCAAACATTCCGTTTATGGGGTTAAAAACTGCATGTGGAATGACCTCTGATATTTTATCATCGGATATTAATTTGAAATAAGATTGTTTGAAGTTGCTTATATTAAATATTTTTTCCCGATTGTGAAATGAACGTTTGATATATTTCTCTTGCAGGCTGTCAACACCGGTCACTTCAATATGTTGAAATAATAATTCAGGAAATTTATTCCGAAAATTTTTTCTTTGTAGAGTAATTTCTACTTTTGAAATTTGTCGGGGTACTCTTGTTTTAATTTCGTCCAAATGTTTTATTACCGAATCATATCCCATTTGTACTAATTCATCCACTTTTGAGAAATCAAAAACATTTATTTTCTCAGGATCAAATTTTAATAACAATCCATCTGCCTGTGGAAGTGAATAATCTGAGGGGGTAATAATCATATTCTGTAGTTGCATCATTATATCATCTTCATCGGCTTTTGGTGGGTTGTATGCTACTACACTGCCGATAATGTAATCGGGTCTGAAATCACTCCTCATTACATCAACCGGAAAATTATTGTATATGCCACCATCAAATAATAAGTTATTATCTATACTGATGGGTTTAAACATAAAAGGGTAAGTCATTGAAGCGCGAATGGCATCACCCAACACTCCGTTGCGAAAAACAACTGTTTTTTTGTTATATACATCCGATGCCACACAGCGAAATGGTACCATTAAACTGTCAAAATTTCCTCCTGCTCCTGCATTGGCCTGAGCACATAAAGGTACAAAAGCATAATTCATTTGACCCGGGGATACATAATTCGCCGGAAGTATACGGGTTTTGAAATTAATGGTTTTCTGTTTGTTAAACTGTATCCGTAAATCGATTATCCGGGGTTTCGGATCTGCACTTCTGTAAAAATAAACATTCTCCGGATCAATTTCTCCGGTTATCCAGTTTTTTAAATCTTTCGATTTGAAAACTTCTGTAATTTCATCAGGAGTCATTCCCATTGAATACATGCCTCCAATGATTGCTCCGATTGAAGTCCCTGTAATATAATCAACAGGAATATTGTTTTCTTCAAGCGCTTTTATAATTCCAATATGTGCAATTCCGGGTGCTCCTCCACCACTTAATACAAGACCAATTTTTTGTGCATTTGTAAATGAAATAAAACTTAACAAAGTCAATAACCCAACAATCAACAATATTATTTTATTCATTCAGACAGGTTATTTAATTTTATAAAATAATATTGTTAATTCTGTCTCTTTTTAAAATAGTCCCGAAAATTCGGGATGTCGCAAGCTCCATAAATAGTAAATCGAAAAACAGTAAATATCTTCATCCTTCAAAACAATATCCTAATCCAAGTTTTGTAACAATATTTTTTTCATAAGGTCCAATCTTTTTGCGTATCCGGGTGATATTCACATCAATTGTTCTGTTCAATACAAATGCCTCTTCTGACCATACACGAGCGAGTAATTCTTCCCGTGTAAACAAACGGTTTCTGTTTTCAATGAAGAGTTTCAGAATTTCAAATTCCTTTCTGGTAAACTTAATTTCATCGCCCTCGATCAATACTTGTTTATTTGTAAGATTCATATTCAGTCGGTCGAAGGAAATTACTTTTATTGATGACGTTTTTTTTAAATTAATGCGACTTACTACGGCGTTTACTCTTGCCAGTAATTCACGAACTGAAAAAGGTTTTGTAATATAGTCGTCAGCACCCAGACTGAAACCGGTCAGACGATCGTTTTCACTGTTCCTGGCAGTGAGAAAAATAATAGGGGCGGAGGCCGTTTTAGGATTGCTACGAATGATATGTGCCATTTTAAAACCGGATATTTCCCCCAACACTACTTCTATCAACAAAATGTTATACTCTTGAATATTTCGCATTAAAGCTTCTTCCGCCGAATAGGAAATATCGACCAGATAACCTTCATTTATTAGGTTAAAACGAAGTGATTCACAAAAATCTTCTTCATTATCGACAATCAAAACATGATACGGATTCATAAGGTACTGATGTTAAATTAGTCAACAAATTTACGAAACTGATATTACGGTATTGTGTAAGCTCTATTACAAAATTATGTTTTTATGTAGTTGGTATTAAAAATATATGACGATTGTCTATCCCAAATTTGGTGACAATAAAGTAAAAATTATTCCCCGGTAAAATATTTTACTAATAATTGCACAAATTATTATTGGTTTAATTCTCTTTTATTGTACCTTTAGTGCGAAATAAACAGGTCTGCATTTCAATATCAATAATGTCAATTGATGCATTAGAAAGAAAATATATTTATTGAAAATGAATCGTTTATGAATGTTGAGTAGTATGTAATGAATTAATTACCTATTCAAAAAAATAAATTTATTATTCTGTTAACTGCTTAAATTAGCATAAACCAATATTGAAATAACATTGACTGAATCAATCATAACCCCATGAAAAAAGGATATTTAATAGCATTGGGTGTTTCTCTCTGTCTGATTGTAATAATTCTGTTTGTTATCAGAATGTATTTCATTCCAAGTGGAATAAACATTGATAAAAGCAAGTATCCCATCTCCGGGATAGATGTGTCAAGACATTCAGGAATAATTGACTGGGAAAAAATCAAGGAACAGGATATCAGTTTTGTTTATATAAAAGCCACTGAAGGGGAGGATTATCTTGATCCGAATTATGTAAGTAATATCACAAACGCTCAAAAGTCAAACCTGTTGGTTGGAGAATATCATTTCTTTCGGTTTAATAAACCCGGGAAGTCGCAGGCAACGAATTTTTTATTACAGACAAAACGCTTTACCGGAAAATTAATCCCTGTATTAGATATTGAGGAATGGGGAAATATGCCTGTTATTAAGTCAGAAAAAGAAATTCGAAAAGAGATAAATAATTTTTTAATGGTAGTCGAAAAGGAGACAGGATGTAAAATGATACTTTATACCAATATAAATAGTTATAATCGGTTTATTAAAGGTCAGTTTCTGGAAAATCCCATTTGGATTTGCTCTTTTAATCAAAATCGAATACTTCCTGATAACCGGAAGTGGTTGTTCTGGCAACATGCTCATAATGGAAAATTAGAAGGTATTAAAGGCTTTGTGGATCTTAATACTTTTAACGGAGATGAAGAAGAATGGAAAAATTATGTTGATTTAGAGTTGAAATGTTTACAACTGAAAAATACCGAAAAAAATAAAACCGCTCTGTTTTCACAATATGGAATTATAAGGAAATAATCCTTATAAATTTGTCAGAATATAAACTTAAAAAGTATATCAGGCTACCCGTATTTATTTAACCTAATTGCATTTCTAAAATTGTGTTTTATATCCTGAAACAATATTCCCAACAATGTCTGATTTTCGAATTAGACATTTCAATTAATTACTGACTTTTTTTTTCCCATAATGTAAGCTATCCAATCATGAATAAGATCAGGTTTACTATTAAGTCCAGAATTTTAGTAAGGCGAACAATCTTCTGAAATTAAATAATTTTCTGTTCTCATTTATTCACTTTATCTCCTCTTTTTATTCGCAACCTGACTATATATAATAGTAACCGATTAAAAAAATCATAAGAAATTATTAAGGTGTAAATTGATCATTAAATATCTGCAATTACTTAAAACAAAATTTTCAAAAACACTTCATTAAAATTACAAACGTTTTTCGGATCATCACAAAAAAATGAATGTTATCAAAGAAAAAACATTATTTTTCTTTGATATTAAGAAATAAAGTTATATATTTGCAAAAGATTGAGAAACATTAAAAAGTCGTCCCTGTTCTTTTTAAAATTAAATATTTTTCAATTCCTTTTACACCTTCCCGGTTTAATTTCTGATTATAATTCTAATTTTACGCGACTTATCTCTGGTACCGGTTCCCATTACGTTCCCATCCCATTCCCATCCCGTCATGTCAAAAAACATTCAAAAAACATATATAAAACATATATAATACAAGGAGAAAACATATTTATATAGATATGTATTATCCTTGTTTTTTGTATGTTAAGGGTGAATATTTCCAGATGACGGGATGGGAATGGGATGGGAATGGGATCGAAACGGGAGAAAAGCGGGAATAAAATTGGAGTAGGAAGTAGCCGGCAAGTAGTTGAAATTACCTATCCATGATTTTTTCAGGGTAGAATGAAATGTTTTTTTGGACGATAACAGTAGAATGAATCGTAAAAATAAAATATTGAAAAAAATAAAATTCTGGAATGTTATTGTACTATTTGCTTTATAATATACAAAAATATACATTTATATTGAAATGACAAAATTAAATCAATTAAAAGATGGAAGAAAGTAACAGATAGTACGTAAATGAAGTAAATTAAATAGATTGATTATCCGCAAGTGTCCTTAAAAATCAATGTAGAATAACTTTAGATAGTATGATATTTTATCTTTTCCGATTTGTCGGATCAAAGATTCAGGTTTATCAGAAAAAGTTGTTTGCAAACTCAACGAAATTTTTTAAGTTGAAAAATTAGTTAACTATGATTTCACAATTTTTTATTCGCCAGAATAGCTATTTAAATTCGATTCCACCTCAAACCTCAAACTCCAAACTACAATCATTTTCTTAAATGACGGTCATTTCCCCACACATGCTAATGCTTAGGCGATGTTTTATATCATCAGGTGAAGTGTATTCGCCCAGCAAGTACATAAGTTTGGTGACAATGGCTTCTGTAGTACAGTCAAATCCACTCATAACACCGGCATTGACAAGGTTCAGACTTGTTTCATACCGGCCCATTTCAACAGAACCGGTGCTGCACTGCGTTTTATTAACAATTAATATTCCACGATCTGTAGCTTCTTTCAGCGAATTGTAGAACCATAGCTTGCGGGGTGCATTGCCGGCGCCAAAGCTTTCGAGAACTACTGCTTTTAAACTTGGAATATTGAGAATTGCATTCACTGTTAACTCGGTAATTCCGGGAAAAAGTTTTAAAATAGCAATGTTTTGATCAAAATTGGTACGAACCCTAAGATTTGTACCTGCTGAAGGATAGTGAATGTAGGACCTGAAGTATTTGATATGAACCCCGGCTTTGGCAAGTGGTGGATAGTTGTAAGAATTAAAGGCACTAAAATGTTCGGCATTTTTCTTTGTAGTTCTGTTTCCACGGAAAAGGGTATCTTCAAAAAATATGCATACTTCGGGAACAATAGCTTGCCCGTTTTCTTTTGCTGTTGCTATCTCAATAGAAGTCAACAGGTTTTCTTTAGCATCCGAACGCATCATGCCAATTGGCAATTGAGCACCGGTGAAAATGACGGGCTTAGATAGATTTTCGAGCATAAAACTCAATGCAGAAGCTGAATATGCCATGGTATCAGTACCATGAAGTATAACAAATCCGTCGTAATCATTGTAGTTTTCTTTGATAAGAATTGCCAATCGTTCCCATACAGGAGGATGGACATCCGAGGAATCAATCAGTGGTAAAAAGGGAATGCTTTTTATACGAATGCCTGTTTGCTTAAGTTCCGGTAGATATTCCTGAAGTCGTTCAAAGTCAATAGGACGTAAAGCTCCAGTAGTATGATCTTCCGACATACTAATGGTTCCCCCGGTAAAAAGCAATAATACAGCACTTTCTTTTTCCAATGTTATTTTTTGATGAATATAATGCAAAGATAGTGTAATAATAAATGCTTTTGATACCAAAAAGACAATTTGAATTCAATTCCAACGTTTTTTTTTGTGAAAATAGTTAACTCTTCAGAATTTATCACTATTTTTGTAATCGACATATTAAAAACGTAAGTGTTTGATATTAAAAGTATATGATACTAACAATGAATAGAATATTTCTGATTGGTTACATGGGGTCCGGAAAAACGACAGTTGGTCAATTACTGGCGAGCAGATTGGGGTATAATTTTATTGATATGGATACTCACATTGAAAGGAAACAATTAAAGTCAGTAAATCAGATATTTGTAGAGCAAGGGGAGCAGAAATTCAGGCAGTTGGAGAAGCAAAGTTTACATGAAATTGCTGATTTTGATCATGTAGTTATATCAACCGGAGGAGGAACACCTTGTTTTTTTGATAATATGAAATACATGAATGAGCAAGGTGTTTCAATTTATTTAAAATTATCAACAGAGGAGTTAGCCGAACGTCTTGAAAGTACGCATGCCAATAAAAGACCTCTATTAGGGGAAAGAAAAGGCGAAGAACTACTTCGGTTTATCCGGGATGGACTGGCTATACGTGAACCGTATTATTTGCAGGCCCGGTATTCAATATCAGGGAATATAGAATCGGCAGTAACACATATTTGTGAACTGATAGAAAAAAATAAATGTATAGATTAGTGTTTCGTTTATTTTAAAATGAAGTAAATTTAGATTTGAAAAAATAAATCAAAGATTTTTTATTTACTCAATACTGATAATTGTCATAGAAAATTGCTTGAAATGAAAGGGCGAAGTCTATAAAGCTAAATTTTTTAAGCATATTAATTCAAAAAAACAGAGAATAAATCTAATTCTATTTTAAATCACATACAAATAAATATCTTTACAGATGACTATGTTTCTTAAATAATTTTTAAAATAAAAGCATATTACATAACCACCCGAATATTTAAATTGGAAAAATGAATAAAAAAATTTATAGTGTTATTACCGGAGCAGGGAATTATATCCCAACAATACAAATTAAGAATGAAGATTTCCTTTCAAATGAATTTTATGAAACGAATGGTGAAAAAATTACAAAATCGAATCAAGAGATTACGGAAAAGTTTCATGAAATAACAACTATTGCAGAAAGACGTTATATTTCGGATAATTTTAAAACATCAGACATGGCCTTTTTTGCAGCTGAGGAAGCAATTAAGAGTGCTAATATTGATAAAGAAGATTTGGATTATATCATAGTTGCTAATAATTTTGGGGATACAAAATCGGACAACAGAGCATCCGATCACGTTCCTAGCCTGGCTTCAAAAGTAAAGCATAAACTCGAGATAAAAAATCCGAATACAGTAGCTTACGATTTAACTTTTGGCTGTCCCGGTTGGTTACAAGGGGTTATTCAGGCTGATTATTATATAAAATCAGGTGATGCAAAAAAAATACTGATCATTGGAGCAGAAGTGTTATCAAGAATTAGTGATCCACACGACAGGGATTGTATGTTATATGCAGATGGAGCAGGGGCGATAGTTCTTGAAGCAAAAGAAAGCGAAACCCCTGTTGGTATACTTGCACATAAAACCCGTTCGGATACTTATTCACATGCCGGACTGCTGCATATGGGCAAATCAAACAATCCTGATTTTGAGAAAAAAGATGACTTGTTTCTGAAAATGAATGGTCGAAAACTATATCAATATGCATTGGATACTGTTCCTCCGGCAATAAAAGCATGTATTGAGAAAGCAAATTTATCCATTGAAGATGTTGATAAAGTATTGATTCATCAGGCAAACGGAAAAATGGATGATGCCATATTAAAAAGGCTTTATGGATTATATAATATAGTTGATGTGCCAAAAAATGTAATGCCTATGACTATTGCATCATTGGGAAATACTTCAGTTGCAACCTTACCGACTTTGTTTGATCTCATTATTAAAAACAAGTTGGATGACCATAGAATTAAAAAGGACGATATTCTTATTTTTGCATCTGTGGGTGCGGGTATGAATATAAATGCAGTGGTTTACAAAATGGATTAAACTTATTGGGTATCCAGTTGCATTATCATATCAACTTTATTGAAGATATTTTAATACTTAAAGATTCTATAAATTGATATTTTCACACAGGGAAAGAAACATATTCGTGTTTCTTTCCCTGTGTTTTGGTTTAAGAATCATGATTGGTATTAATTTTCAATTGTGATCGACATTATATCTTCGTAATTCATTCCCTGTTTTTTTAAAATGAAAATTGTGGATAACTTCATATAAATTTTCACTACTCAATTCAAATTTTACAGTATCTTTAGCAACCCCAAAAAATATCGTATCGGGGATTTCAATCAACCAATAAACAATCACTTAACATGAATTCTTTTGTTCATCTTCACGTTCACTCCCATTATTCAGTGCTGGATGGTATGTCCAGCATTTCCGGGTTAGTGGATAAAGCTTCAAAGAATGGTATGCATGCCCTGGCACTTACCGATCATGGGAGCATGTATGGAATTAAGGAGTTTTTTAATTATACCAAAAAGAAAAACGGCAAAGTAAAAGATAAAATTTCTGTACTCAACAAGCAACTTGCAGTTGCAGGCATTACTGAAGAAGAAAAGGCCGGATTGTTAAAACAAATAGAAGATAACAAGCAAAAGATATTCAAGCCAATATTTGGTTGCGAAGCTTACGTTGCTCATCGGGGGCATTTATCCAAAGATGGTTCGGAGGACAGGAGTGGCTATCATTTAGTAATACTAGCCAAAAACAAAACCGGATATCGAAACTTATGTAAACTGGTATCAACTTCCTGGATAGACGGTATGTATTACCGTCCACGTATAGATCATGAATTACTTGAAAAATACAGTGAAGGGTTAATTGTATCTTCGGCATGCCTGGGAGGAGAAATCCACAAAAAGATTGAGAGTGGCAATCTGGAAGACGCAGAAAAAGCCATAATGTGGTATAAACGGGTTTTTGGTGAGGATTACTATATTGAACTTCAACGTCACAAAACTGATAAACCCAATGCTGATTATTCAACCTACGAAAAACAGCACATCCAAAATGCCGAACTCATTAAGCTGGCACGTAAAACAAATACAAAAATTATAGCCAGTAATGATGTTCACTTTGTAGAAGAAGAACATGGTGAGGCACACGAACGATTAATTTGCCTGAGTACCGGTAAGGATTTGGACGACCCAAACCGAATGCGGTACACCAAACAGGAATGGCTTAAGACTCCTGATCAAATGGGATTGATATTCGCAGATATCCCCGAAGCGCTTGAAAACACCCTTGAAATAGCTGAAAAGGTAGAGTTTTATGACATTGATTCAAATGCCATGATGCCGATATTCCCTATCCCCGAAAGTTTCGCTACAGAAGAACAGTATCGGGGCAAATATAATGAAGAAATGTTGCGGGAAGAGTTTGGTGATGGATTTGACCGCCTGGGAGGATATGAAAAAGCGGTGCGTGTAAAACTCGAAGCGGATTATCTGGGTGAATTGACACTCGAGGGTGCAAAACAACGTTATGGTGTTTCCATTGAACCGGAAATAATGGAACGTATCGAGTTTGAATTACATGTAATGAAAACCATGGGTTTCCCGGGATACTTTCTTATTGTGCAGGATTTTATTAATGCAGCACGGGCAATGAAAGTTTCGGTAGGACCCGGCCGTGGGTCAGCAGCAGGATCTGTAGTAGCATATTGTCTTCGTATTACTGATATTGATCCGCTGAAATATGATTTGCTGTTTGAACGTTTTCTGAATCCTGATCGGATCTCTATGCCCGATATAGATATTGACTTTGATGATGATGGACGTGGACAAGTGCTGCGTTGGGTAACCGAAAAATATGGACGTGAAAGAGTAGCGCATATTATCACTTACGGCACAATGGCTACAAAATCATCCATCAAGGATGTAGCGCGTGTTCAACGATTGCCCCTTGCTGAGGCTGACCGGTTAACGAAACTTATACCTGATAAATTTCCTGAAGGTTCGGATGGTAAGTCGCCAAAAGTGACCATTGCCAATTGTCTGAAATACGTCCCGGAATTGCAGGCAGCCCGTAACTCTTCCGATCAAAACCTTTCGAGTACACTTCGTTATGCCGAAATGCTGGAAGGAACAGTACGGCAAACAGGAGTTCATGCCTGTGGAGTGATTATTGGCGCAGCTGATTTGACCTATTTAGTCCCATTGAGTACTGCCATTGATAAGGAAACCAACGAGGAAATGCTGGTCACCCAGTATGAAGGGTCTGTTATTGAAGAGATTGGATTGATAAAGATGGACTTTTTGGGATTGAAAACTCTCTCAATCATCAAAGAAGCATTATCGAATATTAAAAAATCGAAAGGCTTTGACCTGGATATTGATACCATTCCCATTGATGATCAAAAAACATACGAGCTATTTAGTAAGGGTATGACTGTTGGGACGTTTCAGTTTGAATCGGCAGGAATGCAAAAACATTTGATTAATCTAAAACCTACTCAGTTTGAAGATCTGATAGCCATGAATGCTTTGTATCGTCCCGGACCAATGCAGTATATACCTCAATTTATCAATCGCAAACACGGACGCGAGAAAATAGAATATCCATTTCCTGTCATGGAGAAACGTTTGCATGACACATACGGAATTACGGTTTATCAGGAACAGGTCATGCTTTTGAGCCGTGACCTGGCAGGCTTTACCCGTGGGCAGTCGGATGAATTGCGCAAGGCGATGGGGAAAAAGCTCGTCGAAAAAATGGAACATCTGAAAGTAAAATTCATGGATGGTTGCCAGAAGAACGGATATGGTCCTGTTGAGAAATTAGAACAAATATGGAGTGATTGGTCAGAATTTGCAAAATATGCATTCAATAAATCACATGCCACCTGCTATTCGTGGATTGCCTACCAGACAGCCTACCTGAAAGCGAATTACCCTGCAGAATTCATGGCTGCCAACTTAACTCGAAATAAGGATGATATTACGGAGGTTGGTAAATTTATGGATGAGTGCAAGAACCTGGGAATGCAGGTGATGGGACCGGATGTAAATGAAAGCGACCTGACATTTACTGTGAACGATGAAGGCAATATCCGGTTTGGTCTGGGTGGAGTAAAAGGGGTTGGTGAAGGGGCTGTTGAAGCCATTGTGAATGAGCGAAAAGCAAATGGAAAATATAAAAGCATGTTCGATATGATTGAACGTGTTAATCTGAATGCGTGTAATAAAAGGGCTGTGGAAAGTCTTGCACTCTCAGGTGCATTTGACAGTTTCCCGGATATAAAAAGGGAACAGCTTTTTATAGAAAACAGTAAAGGGGAACAAGTGCTTGAATCAATTTTACGTTATGGTAACAAATACCAGACTGATGTAGCAATGATTCGTAATTCGCTGTTTGGAGGTTCTGACGCTATCGAAATTACAAAACCTGAGATTCCTTATGCAATGGAGTGGTCGCCACTGGAACGGTTAAACAAAGAGCGGGACCTGATAGGGATGTATCTGTCTGCCCATCCACTTGATGAATTCGAATTTGAAATAAACCATATTTGCAATACCACAACAGTAGATTTAAAAGATTTGATTCCCTTACAAGGTAAATCTTTAAAGATTGGCGGAATGGTAACAAATTTCAGGCATGGAACTTCAAAAGCAGGTAATCCGTATGGAATTTTTACACTTGAAGATTATGTAGGGGCATTTGAGTTCCCGTTGTTTGGAAAGAACTATATCGAATATGGCAAATACATGATAAAAGATTTGTATTTGTTTTTAAATGTTGTAGTTCAGGAAAGAGGGGCAGATTATAAATATAAGAAAGTGGAGGTTACCGATCCCAATATTCCAAAAGAGCTGGAGCTGAAGATCCAAAAAATTGAAGTCTTCTCAGATATAAAAGATAAGTTAATCAACACACTGACTCTAACAATTCCGGTGCAACAAATGACTGATGATTTTGCAGTCGAGCTCACAGAATTGGTGGTTAAAAACAAA
>Ga0302215_10001767_pt1 | contig 15223 bp, 5 predicted proteins | sample II_Fen_N3_1_FD_194580 | JGI IMG/M metagenome (GOLD analysis project Ga0302215, IMG submission 194580) | Peat permafrost microbial communities from Stordalen Mire near Abisko, Sweden - II_Fen_N3_1 | ecosystem: Environmental > Terrestrial > Soil > Wetlands > Permafrost | place: Sweden: Abisko...
GGAACCCGATCTGTTTTATAACAGAAATCTATGATATCACGGAACGCATCAAGTGGGAAGAAGAGTTAAAAAACAGTGAGAAGAAGCACCGTCAAATCATTGAGACCGCTATGGATGGCTTCTGGATCACTGATATTGATGGACGGATTATGGAAGTAAATAATACTTATTGCCAGATGTCCGGTTACAGTATGGATGAGCTGTTGAAAATGAATATTTCAGATCTTGTAGTGCAGGAAGAAACCGATCAGTTAAAAATAAAAATCCACAGCATCCTGCATACCGGTCAGGATCGATTTGAGTCCCGTCATCGTAAAAAAGATGGCAGCTTAATGGATGTGGAAATATGTGTTCAGTATCAGTCCTCCACCACTAAATTATTAATAACCTTTATCCGTGACATCACCGAGCGGAAATTTGTGGAAAATGCCTTAATGGAGAGTGAATTCAAATTCCGGAAGTTATTCGACAATACACCGCTACCCATCCTGTATGTCAATAAATATGGGACCATCACACACCGCAATAAAATGTTTGTGGACTTATTGGGCTATACAGAAAAGGAGATGCCTACTCTGGATGAATGGTGGCAAAAAGCTTATCCAGAGAGAGAATACAGGGATTCGGTATTTAAGAATTGGGAAGAAGCAATTTCAAATACTCCGAAAAAAAACGGTGAAATTTTAAATGGGATATATCATGTTACCTGCAAAGATGGAGTTGTACGGGAACTCCTCATACAAGTTAACCAGTATTCAGAAACCTACTTAACAACTTTTATTGATCTGACCGATCAAAAGGAAGCTGAAAAGAGACTCAACAATAGCAGGGAGATTTTACGAAAGTTACTCTTTACCAGTGTTGAATTAATTGATTCGGATGTTGAGAATCTCAACTATCAGAAGATGACGGATATGATCCTCGAAATTTCGGGAGCTAAATATGCCTCTTTCAATTTGATGGATGAAAATAACAGCGGTGAATTTTCGACAGTGGCTTTTTCGGGGTTAAGTGACATACAAACCAAGGCAAGCTCCATACTAGGATTTAAACTGGTGAATAAAAGGTGGAAAGAGGATACCAACAGGACAGCCAAGATAAGTCAACACATTATTACAAGGTTTGAAACCTTGCATGAGTTAACTGGTGATGTGGTTATTTCGAGTAGAATAATCAGTTTTATTGAAAACACATTTCATTTGGGGGAAATAAATGTAGTGAAAATCAGCAAAAACAACAGAATAATCGGTGATTTTACATTGTTATATACGAATGAAAATTCATTGCAAAATCAAGAATTAGTAGAGTTATTTGCCAGTCAACTGGGGTTATTTATCGAACGGAATATAGCCATAAAATCGTTGAGCAGCAGTGAAGAGAAATACAGGTATCTGTTTGCCAATAATCCGCAACCGATGTGGATTTTTAATCTGGAGACCCTTGAATTCCTTGAAATCAATCAGGCAACCATTGATTTGTACGGGTATACCCGTGAGGAATTTATGACAATGACCATCAAGGATATCCGGCCTGCAGAGGAAGTTTCAAAAATACTGAAAAGTGTTCAAGCCACCACTGATGATGTAAATTCTGTTGGTGAGTGGAAACATATCAAAAAAAACGGAGATATCATCATTGTCGATGTCACAGTTGTTCCGGTAGTTTCCAAGGGTAGAAAAGCCAGACATGTCATGGTTCAGGATATAACCGAACGGAAACTTGCAGAAGTAGCCCTGAAGGAAAGCGAAGACAAGTACCGGACGATGATCGAGAATTCGAATGATATGATCTGGACGCTGGATAAGGATGCCAAGTTTACATTTTTGAATGACAAGGCATTAACATCAATGGGACTATTAAAGAAGGACTGGATTGGAAAATCGTTCCTTCCATTAGCTGTAGAGGGAGAAATGGCCATGCTGATGAATATCTTTGTCCGCACCATGAATGGAGAATCGTGCACCTACGAACTCTTGTTTAAAGTGGCAGACGATAACATCCGAGCCATACAGACCAATACATCACCTATTATGATTTCAGGAGAAGTAGTAGGGGTAGTTAGTTTTGGAAGAGATATTACCGAACAAAATTTAGCTGAGAAAGCCTTAAAGGAAAGCGAGGATCTTTACCGTAACTTAGTGCAAAAGATGCCTGATGGGGTTTATAAGAGTACTCCTGAAGGTAAATTTGTCGATGTCAACCCGGCAATGGTTCACTTGCTGGGCTACGAAAATAAAGAAGAACTGATGGACATAGATATAAAGACGCAGTTATATTTTGACTCCACCGACCGGGAAGGGATAGTGTTGAACGAAACTTTTGAAGAGAAAGGTGTTTTCCAATTTAAAAAGAAGGATGGTTCTGCTATCTGGGTGGAAGATCATGGGTGGTTTCGGACTGATGAACTGGGGAATATTATTTTTCATGAAGGAGTCATCAGGGATATTACCGAGAGTAAAAAAGCATTACAGATGCTTCAGCAGAGTGAGGAGAAATTTCGCTCCATAGCAGAACAAACCAGTGACCTGATCTCCATTACTGATCGAAATGGCATTATAGAATACGCTTCACCAGCGTCAACCTTGATTTTTCAGTGCGAACCTTATGAAATGTGTGGTCAATCTTTCACCAGCTTTTTAGATGAAGAATCCATTGCAACAGCCGAGGCTGCATTTGTTAAGGATATGGAAACAGGAATGAGTGCAAACAATCTGGAACTATTGATGAAACGAAAAGATGGATCGTTGTTTTATGGCGAATTGAATGGATCGCGATTCAACTACGGTAAAAAAACAGGCACCCTGGTGATGATCCGTGATATTTCGGAGCGCAAGAAAGCACAAGAGGAACTTGAGTTAAGAATGACTGACATCATTCGTTTTAACAAATTGACTATCGACCGGGAAATGAATATGATCCATCTGAAAACGGAAATAAATGAGTTGCTTCATCTGTCAGGAAAAGATGATAAATATAAAATTGTGGGATGATCTAAGTAATTCATAATTATTAATTCATAATGCATAATTGTCATAGCACTGAAAATTAAGCTTTTGTATACTAACAAACAAATTGTTAAATGTCTGCGATTACTTCTATGGAAGAAAAGAATAAACTGATAAAACATATATTACAATCTCATACGATTAATATTTCGAAATATGATGATAACTTCCTGATGAAGTCGATTCAAAGAAGGATGTCGGAAACAGGTTGTAAAACTTTGGGAGATTATAATTCTTTTGTGCTGAAGGATATTAACGAAGCCGGCTGGTTTATTGATTCACTTCAGGTTTGTTATACGGAGTTTTTCCGCAACACACTGACTTTTTCAGTACTGGAAAAAATAATTATCCCATCATTGGTGATGAGAACCTTAAAATCCAACCGGAATGAAATCCGGGTCTGGTCGGCAGCATGTGCCTCCGGACAGGAGACTTACAGTATAGCTATGCTTTTAAATGAGTTTTCAACAGTAAAAGGTAAAAAAATAAATTTTCGTATTTTTGCTACCGATCAGTCGGAATTACAAATCCTGGAAGCAAAACTTGGCCGTTACACTGAAAAAGAATTGAATTCAGTAAGCCTGAAAAGAGTGAATCAATGGTTCACAAAGAGTGATGCAACATACGATGTAAAACCGCAACTAAAAGAAAATATCGAATTTTCGGTCTTTGATTTACTGAATGAAGAATACAGTTGTCCACCTACCAGTATTTACGGGGATTTCGATCTGGTGATTTGCTCAAATCTCCTGTTTTATTATCAACCGGAATACCGGAAAAAAATCATAGAAAAAGTGAACCACTGTATGTCTGAAAACGGGTATCTGGTTACCGGTGAATCGGAGAGGGAGATATTGAATCAATGCGGGTTACGGGAAATGTACCCCATGTCGGGGATATTCCATATTTAGAGTTGATAATAATGATGACATTATTGACATTCAGAACATTGAAAATATGATAAAGAAATAAAGATTTTTGGAATAAAAGATAAAAATATATTAAATATTGGATACAAATAAGAATCTGCGGGTATCGGGGTAATTTATCCTTTTTATCAGCGTTCAAAAAATAAATCAGTTCAAATTGCAGCATATGAAATTAAAGAGTTATAAAATTGGGACACAGCTTTTGCTTGGTTCGGGACTTATGTTTTTGTTGGTACTCATTTTAGGATATGTATCCTACCAACAATCGAAACAGATTCATCAAGGAACGGAAATACTGTATAAACATCCCTTAAAAGTAAAGCGAGCCATCAGCAATCTGAAAGCCGATGTATTGAATATACGGATCGGGTTAAGGGATTTAATGCTGGCCGGGAATGATGCTGAAAGGGAAGAAGCCTATGAGTTGATGGATTACTCGGCGATAAATACCCATGATCAATTCGACATTTTGTATAATGCTTATATGGGACCCCGACAAGATATTGATGATGTCCTCCGGATGTATACGGCATGGAATACAGCCCGCCTGGAAAACATACGACAAATTCAGGCAGGCGAACTGGATATTGTAAAAAAAGACATTCAATCTACCGGGAGAATCGGGAAATACAGAACTGAAGTATTATTAAGCATTCAAAAGATTGATGACTTTGCATCAAAGAATGGTGATAGAATCTATGAAAATTCAAACAATTTACTCGTATCCCTGAACTGGACACTTCTGTACATTGTACTGGGTTTTTTATTTCTGATCATCCTGATAAATTATTTATTGATCAGAAACATAAAAAAACCGATTTCAATTTTGACCCGAGCATCCAAAATGTTTCATAACGGTGACATGACCGCCAGGAGCCGGATTGATTCAAGGAATGAATTTGGAGAATTATCCGATTCATTTAATATCATGGTGGACCAGATTCAATTATCGAACGAATTAAACCAAAAGGCTTCCCATCTATCACAGATCATGCTCATGGAAGAAAAACCTGTTAAATTCTTCGCTTCGGTACTTCCTGCATTGGCATTGCATACTAATTCACAAATGGCAGCCGTTTATCTTTTATCAGATGACCGGAAAAAGTTTGAACATTTTGCTTCCTACGGGATGGATGAGGTGGCCCGGCAATCGTTCGCCGTAGAGAAGTATGAAGGAGAGTTTGGTTTGGCATTAGCGACCGGTAAAATACAAATTATTAAACAGATTCCGATTGATACAAATTATGTCTTTCATACAGTGAGTGGTAAACTAATACCTCGTGAAATTATTACCATACCTATTCTTTCAGGTAAAGAAATCATAGCGGTCATATCATTGGCAAGTGTGCGTGCCTATAGCAATGAATCAATTATGCTGATCAAAACGATCAACGACACATTAAGTTCGAGGATAGAAGGAGTGCTTGCATACCAAACGATGCAGGTAATTGCCAAAAAGCTTGAAATACAGAATAACGAACTGGAATCTCAAAAGACTGAACTGGAGTCACAAACAATTGAGCTGAATGAACAGAACCGGGAATTAGAAATGCAGAAAGTGCAGTTAAGTGAAACAAGCCGTCTTAAGACCAATTTTCTGTCGAATATGAGTCATGAACTCCGTACTCCCTTAAATTCAGTAATTGCCCTGTCAGGGGTGCTGAATCGTAGGCTGGCAGACAAAATTCCGCAAGATGAATACAGTTACCTGGAAGTGATTGAACGGAACGGGAAACATTTACTTTCGCTTATAAACGACATTCTGGATATATCACGAATTGAGGCCGGAAAAGAAGAAATTGAGATTTCCGGTTTTAGTTCCAAAACCCTGATATCCGAAGTTGTTGAAATGATTTACCCAATTGCTAATAACAAGAGAATAAAACTGAGCCAAAAGAATGATGACATTGACCTTTTGATCGAGTGTGATGCAGATAAATGCAGACATATATTGCAAAATTTGATTGGGAATGCTGTTAAGTTTACTGCAAATGGTCATGTTGAAATAACTACCGTTCAGAAAGGGACAAACATTGAAATTTCCATAAAAGACAGTGGAATTGGAATTGCACAAAGTCATTTGGTTCATATCTTTGACGAATTCCGTCAGGCTGATGCTGGTACCTCGCGAAGATTCGGTGGCACTGGATTGGGGTTGGCGATCGCTAAAAAATATGCCCATTTGCTTGGAGGCACCATTATCGTGGAAAGTATCCTGGGTGAAGGATCTACCTTTGTACTCACCTTGCCATTGAAATATTCCCTAGAGAACAGAGTCAAAGAAAAACTACCGGAAAGCGTTGAAGTGCTGTCGGACAATACCGGAAATCAGCATGCAGGGATAATACTTCCTGAATCACGGAAAACAGAAATCAGAAAAACAATCCTACTGGTTGAAGACAGTGAACCGGCTATTATCCAGATGAAAGATTTTATGGAAGAAAGTGGGTACCGGATATTCATAGCACATGATGGAGCCGAGGCACTGGCCATCATTTCGCAAACAATTCCGGATGCAATGATCTTAGATTTAATGTTGCCCGGGATGGATGGCTTTGAAGTACTGAAAACCATTCGCCATGCTGAACAAACGGCACATATACCGGTATTGATTTTAACAGCCAAACACATTACCAAAGATGAACTCAGGTTTTTAAAACGAAATAATGTGCATCAACTTATTCAGAAAGGCGATATAAACCGTTTGGAATTATTAAATTCGGTGGCAAGCCTCGTATTTAAGGAATCAGAAGTTGAACAAAACCAATCGAAGGGATTCCTGAATGAGATTGAGAAACCTGTAATCCTGATCGTAGAAGATAATCCGGACAATATGTTAACAGTGAAAGCCATTCTCGAGAATAACTATATTCTTTTTGAAGCTGTAGATGGAGCACAGGGAATTATCATGGCAAACAGACATAAACCCCATCTTATATTAATGGATATCGCTTTACCTGAAATAGATGGCATTGAAGCATTTAAAGTGATCCGGAGCAATGGACAACTGGCTCATATCCCTGTTATCGCCCTTACGGCCAGTGCCATGGATACAGAACGGGAGACGATTCTTTCATATGGTTTTGATGGATATATTGCGAAACCAATAGATGAAAAAGTGTTTTTTAAAACAATAAACAACGTACTTTATGGAAAGTAGATTTATAAAAATTCTTGCAATTGATGACAACCCGGATAATCTTATAACCATACAGGCACTTGTTAACGAAACGTTTCCAAAGACATTAGTTTTAAAGGCCCTGAATGGGAAAGATGGGCTTAAACTGGCAGCCCTTGAAGATCCTGATGTTATTCTACTGGATATTGTCATGCCCGATATGGATGGTTTCGAAGTATGCCAAAAATTAAAAGCCGATAAGAATTTACGGAATATCCCCGTAGTATTCATTACTGCCATCAAAGGAGACAAAGCAAGCAGAATAAAAGCATTGGATTGTGGTGGAGAAGCATTCCTGGCAAAACCGATTGACGAAAGCGAACTCGTTGCACAGATCCGTGCCATGGTAAAGATAAAAACAGCCCATTTGGAAAGAATAGATGAAAATGCCAGGCTGGCGGCTCTGGTTGCAGAACGTACAGGAGAATTAAAAAAGACCTATTCGGCGACCCTTAATTTGTTGGAAGATTTAAAGAATGAGAATGAAGCCAGGAAAAAAACGGAAGAATCGCTGCGTGAAAGTGAAGAAAAGTTTCGGGATATGGCTAATTTATTGCCTCAAATCATTTTTGAATTTGACATTTCGGGCAATTTGACATACGTGAATGAACAAGCCTATACAATTTTCGGATATGGATCTGATGAATTAATCGGCCGGAATTCTCTGTTTTTACATATTCCCGAGGAAAGAGACCTCATTAAGGAGAACACCCGTTTAAAGCTTCTGGGTATTGAAATTGAACGAAAAGATTATACCATGTTACGCAAAGATGGTTCAAAATTTCCGGCATTGATTTATACGAGTAGAGTAATAAAAGAAGATAAAACAGCAGGATTAAGGGGTATCGTTATTGATGTCACCGAACAAAAACAGACAGAAGAAGCTCTCAGGGAAAGTGAAGAGAAATTCAGGGAGATGATGGAGTTATTACCACAAATCGTCTTTGAATCGGATCTGAATGGCAAATTAACCTATGTCAACAAACAAGCCTATAAAATTTGCGGATATGATGAAGAGGATGAGATGAAAGGAGTTGATTCCTTAATTTTACACTTACCTCAAGAAAAGAAAAAGGCCGTTGAAAATTCTCAGGGAAGAATACGTGGAATTCAAACCGAAAGCAGCACATTTTCAGTCATCCGTAAGGACGGATCAGCATTTCCGGGATTAATGTATTCGAACCCGATTATTAAAGATAATAAACCTGTCGGGATGCGGGGAATCATAGTCGATATTACGGAACAAAAGCAGGCACAGGAAAAAGTAAGTCATGTCGCACGGTTATATGCTTTCCTGAGTCAAATAAATCAGGCCTTTGTACGAATAGTCAGCCTGGAAGAGCTTCTTCAAACCATATGCCAGATTGCCATCGAACAAGGTCAATTCAGAATGGCCTGGGTAGGTTTACTGGATGAAGAGGATAAAAATGTAAAACCATTTGTATATGCAGGAAGTGAAGATGACTACCTGAATAAAATACTTATTACTTCAGGATTTGAAGTAAACGGAAATGGTCCCATTGGCAGAGCTATACAAGATGGCAAAATCACAAACTCAAATGATATTGAGAATGACCCTTTGATGTCACCATGGAAAGGTGATGCATTAAAAAGGGGATACAAATCCATGGGTGTAGTCCCTTTATTTCGAAAAGGGAAAGTATTCGGAACTTTGAATCTTTATTCATCAGAAAAGAGTTTTTTCAATAATGACGAACAAGATCTTCTAAAGGAAATTGGAGATGACATTTCATATGCCATTAGTGCATTTGACACGGAAAAACAACGCAGGAAAACAGAAAAGGAATTAGAACTAAGCCGAAATGAACTTAAAACCATCTATGACCATGCTCCGGTGATGATGTGCGTGGTAGATGAGGAAAGACATGTTATATTTGCGAATCAGGCTTTTTCTGATTTAACCGGTATTTCTGAGAATATTACCAAAGGTGGAGATTTTGGAGGAATAATAGGATGTATTAATTCATTGAATGATCCTCTTGGTTGCGGGCACGGGCCAAAATGCAGCAATTGTAATCTGAGAACAGCGATACAAAAAACATTTAATACCGGAGTCGGTTACCGGAATATCGAGAATCAATCGACCCTCATCGTTAATGGTACGAGCCGTGAAGTATCCTTACTAGGATCCACAGCCATGATCAACAGTGATGAAAAGAAAAGCCTTTTATTATGCTTGCACGACATCACCGATCGAAAACTGACAGAAGAGGCATTACAAAAAAGTGAAATGTTACTGCGTACCTTTATTGATAATTCACCTTTCGAAATATGGGCCAGGGATGTTGATAACGTCGGAATTCTTGAAAATAAAAAAATGGTGGATCATTATGGTTCCATTATAGGGTTGACACCATCTTCTGATTTGAGAATTGACAATGATACCTCAATGAAATGGATGGAAATCAATGAAAGAGTTTTGAGAGGTGAAATCATCGACGAAGAATATGCATTTGATGTAAACCACGAAAAACGTTTTTTCCAACAAATTGTTTTCCCCATCAAAAACAATGAAAAAATTATTGGAATTGCAGGTTTTAATATCGACATTACCGAACGTACTGAAGCAAAAGAGGCCTTATTTCAAAATAATTCACGTCTTGAACTTGCAATGCAAGTTGCTAATATGGCCTGGTGGGAAATGGATATTCCTTCAGAGAGAGTATTATTTGGAAAAAGGAAAACTGAAATGTTAGGATATTCATCTGAAAATTTTATTCATCATCAGGATTTCATGGATTTAGTCCATCCGGACGATTATGAAAAGACGATAAATGCACTGAAAAGATACATATATGGCAATGAAGATAAATACGAAACCGAATATAGAATTTTAAGCAGTTCCGGTGAATACAAATGGGTTTATGATTTGGGGAACATTTCAAAAAAAGATGGGAATGGTCATCCGATCACGATTTCGGGTTTAGTACTGGATATTACCGGCAGAAAAAATGCAGAGAAGGAGTTATCTGTGCAAAAGCAATTCTTCGAACAGATGTTTATGCAATCCTCCTTTAGCACTCAAATCCTCGATCGTGATGGCTGGTGCGAACGTGTAAATCCGAAACTAAGCGAAATATTCGGAGTAGAGGCCAGGGATATTGAAGGAAGGGTTTATAATATCTTTAAAGACAAAGAATTAATACGGCATAAAATAATTCCTAAGCTGGAAAAAGTTTTTAAAAAGGGAGAAACAGCTGAATGGGAAATTTTATTTGATATTGGCAATGCAGCCGATTCACAGGAGATAAATATCATTGAGAATAAGAAAGTATGGTTCAATAACTGGGCCTACCCGATATATGAACAAAACGGGGAAATCAGTCACATCATTATTCAACATAATGACATTACTGATCGTAAAATAGCTCAGGAAGCATTAAGCGAATCGCAGGATCAATTGAAAAAATTTGCAGCACATCTGCAAAACATTCGCGAAGAGGAAAGGGTATTGTTGGCACGTGAAATTCATGATGAGCTTGGTCAGATTTTAATTGCCATTAAAATCGACATGGGAATGTTGAAACAGAATGTTTTAAAAGGGATTCTTAAAAATTATTCGGAAGAAATATTAAATAAATTCGACGGTCTTTTCGGGCTGGTGGACAACACTATTAAAACGGCCAGAAAGATTATGACTGATTTAAGGCCCGAGGTACTTGATTTGCTTGGATTTACTGAAACTGTAAAACAACATCTGAGTATATTCGAGGGACGACATAAAGTTGTCTGTAAATTCGAAAACAGAACTACCAATCTGGAGCTTAATTCACAACAATCGGTTGCCTTATTCAGGATTATACAGGAAGCTTTGAATAATGTTGCAAAACATTCGAAAGCAACTGAAGTAAGAGTCTTGTTAAATCAGGGTGTTAACACACTCACGTTGGAAATTGAAGATAATGGTATCGGATTTGAAGAAAATCGCAAAAAGAACTCCGATTCGTATGGATTAATAGGTATGAAAGAAAGAGTATTCCTTTTGGAAGGAGAACTGACCATTCTTGGAAAAAAGAATGTTGGAACCAGCATTAAAGTGGTTATGCCTTATGATAATTAGTAGTTTAAGATAAAACGTACCTATTTATTTTACTAAATAAACACTTTAAAAATAAAGTTCAAAACATAAATGAACACTGATAAATCCAATAATAATTCAACTCAAGATATAACAAAAGGCATTCAATTTATTGATATTTTTGATCTTGAAGATATTCAACGAATACAGGATTTATTTTCAGATGTTACCGGTGTAGCCTCACTGATAACCTATCCTGATGGAATTGCGATCACAAAACCAAGCAATTTTTGTCGGTTATGTCAGATTGTCCGGGAAACCGAAAAGGGATTGATGAATTGTATCAAATCGGATGCCCTGAATTGCATGAGTATTTCTCCTGGAATGAAATTGAAGCCATGCCTGAGTGCCGGATTACTGGAAACAGGTTTCAAAATAACCGTTGACGGAATACATTTGGCTAACTGGTTAATAGGGCAGGTAAAAAATGAGGGTATTAATACGCAGAGAATTCTTGATTATGGAAAAGAAATTGGAGCTGACAAGGAAAAGTTTCTTGAAGCATTGAACCAAGTACCAGTCATGTCGAATGAGAAACTTGCAAAGGTATCCGAAATGTTGTTTGTAATAGCCAATGAAATTTCTGAAAAAGCATTTATTAATCTGCAGTTAAAAATACAAATTATCGAGAGTGGTAAAATAGAAGAAAAAATCAGACAAAGTGAAAAAAGATATAAAGGTCTGCTGGAAAACCTAAGTTCGGGAGTTGTAGTCCATGCGCCCGATACGTCAATCATTTTAAATAATTCCATGGCAACGGAGCTATTAGGGTTATCAACAGAACAAATGAAAGGGAAACAAGCCAATGACTATTATTGGAAATTTATTGATGATTTTAATGCCCCGCTGCCATTTAATGAATATCCGGTAAATATAATAGTTGCAACAAAAAAGCCATTAAAAAACAGGTTATTGGGTATTCAGCATAATGACAAAAACGATATTGTTTGGGTAATTGTCAATGGATTTCCGATATTGTCCCAGCAAGGTGATTTAACTGAAATAATCATCAGTTTAACAGATATCAGTGAACGAAAAAAAGCAGAAACCATTTTACAAAACGAACGTATACTCCTTCGCACATTAATCGATAACATACCTGATGCAATTTATGCAAAAGATCTTGAAGGTAGAAAAACGTTGGCTAATAAAGCTGAAGTAGAGATACTTGGAGCAACTTCAGAGAATGAGGTGATAGGAAAAGATGATTCTTTTTTCTATCCGAAAGAATATGCTGATAAATTTCTGGACAGTGATCAACAAGTTATGCAAACAGGAATTCCGGATTTAAACCGGGAAGGGTTTATCATTGATGGAAAGGGGAAAAAACACTGGTTGCTTTCTTCAAAACTACCCCTTCGGGACCCGGATAATCATATCGTTGGAGTAATGGGAATCGGTCGAAACATAGAAGGTCGTAAACTGGCAGAGGAGGCTTTGAAAAAAAGCGAAAGTTTTTTAATGGAGATGCAAGTAATAGCACAACTTGGAACTTATTCATTTGACATTGTGTCAAATAAATGGACAAGTTCAGAAGTACTGGATTCAATTTATGGAATATCATCCGATTATGTAAGAACGTTTGAAGGATGGATTGATATCATTCATCCTGAATGGCAAAAAATCATGAATGAATATGTAAAAGAAATTGTAATCGGAGAAAAAAACAAATTTGACAAAAAGTATAAAATCATACGCAAGAGTGACAATGAAGAACGATGGGTTCATGGGTTAGGCGAATTAGTTTTTAATCAGGACCATTTGCCTATATCACTCATTGGAACTATTCAGGATATCACTGAACGGGTAACAGCTGAAGATAACTTAAAAAGTTCACAGCAGAAACTTAAAAATTTTGCTTCACATCTTCAGAATGTTCGTGAAGAAGAAAAAATTCTGTTAGCCCGTGAAATTCATGATGAACTGGGTCAGATTCTTATAGCAATTAAAATTGATTTAGGAATGATGAAACAAAATGTATTAAAAAGCATCAAAAAAGCTGATACTGAAAATATTTTGACTAATTTTGAAAATATATTCGGGCTAGTAGATAATACATTAAATACTACCCGAAAAATAATGACCGATTTGAGGCCGGAAGTGCTTTATTTAGTCGGGTTTGTAGAAGCAGTAAAACTTTATGTAAATCAATTCAAAGAAAGACATCAGATAACATGTTTGTTTGAAAACAACGTTTCTGATTTAAACTTCAATTCACAACAATCGGTAGCTCTGTACAGGATTCTACAGGAATCACTCACCAATATCGTGAAACATGCTAAAGCCACCCATGTAAGAATTCTTCTTCGAATTGAGAGCGGTCAATTAATAATGGAAGTGATCGATAATGGAATAGGGTTTAAAACATCTCAAAAAAGCAAGTCAAATTCATATGGTTTACTTGGCATGAAAGAAAGAGTTGATCTATTGGAAGGAATATTGTTAATAACAAGTATTCCTGATAAAGGAACCACCATTAAGGTTGAAATACCTTATCAAAATTAAGTAAATTCGATACAACAAAAGAATAATTTTCAAAGAATAGGGATAGGTAAATCAATTTTATAACCACAAAAAAAAACTGTATGATAAAAGTATTTATAGTAGACGATCATGAAATTATTCGTGAAGGATTAAAAAAGATATTAAAGGAAGAAGCTGATCTGATTGTAGTTGGAGAAGCTCAGAGTGGAGATGAAGTGCTCCAGAACATTAAGGATATTGACTGTGACATTATGTTGCTGGATATGAATATGCCCGGTAGAAGTGGGCTTGAATTGATAGGAGACTTGAAGAAATTAAAACCACAACTTCATATCTTAGTACTTAGCATTCATCCCGAAGATAAATTTGCACTACGAACTCTGAAAGCCGGTGCATCAGGTTATCTTTGTAAGGATACTGCCCTGGAAGAATTAGTAATTGCTATACGTAAAGTTCATACGCGTGGAAGATACTTGAGTAATACACTCGCCGAACAACTGGCATTCGATTTTATGCCTGAAAAAGAACAACTACCTCACGAACAACTTTCGAACCGGGAACAGGAAATTATGTTTATGCTCACTACCGGTAAAAAAGTCAAAGACATCGCTAAAGAATTGAATTTAAGCATAAGTACTGTATTCACTTATAGAGTCAGGATTTTTGAAAAATTAAAAATAAAAAGTAATGTTGAGTTAACCCATTATGCCATAATTAACAAGCTTGTTGATTAAAAATGAGTTAATTATTCAACTAATTGTCGTATCTTTGCGACCATTTTGAAATATTAATAAAATATTTACTACGTTTTATAGCATTTAATACAGATTAACGTTGCAATATTGTATTAAATACCAAAGTAATTTATATATTTGTAAGACATATATCATTTCCTTTTCTACTCTTTAAACTGAAATTCACTTGAAAAAAAGCTATACACACTTTTTAAGCAACAAAATTCAAGCGAGATCATTGGTCAATAATCTGACTGATGGTTTTTTCACATCTACTACAAGGCAATGGAATTCAACAATTAATGTATCTTCCGATAATTTAGCTTCAAACAAAAAAAAGGATGCCAGGTCAATGATTTTATTGGTTGGTTTGATGTTGATATTGATGTCAAGTATAAATAGTATCTACGCAACAACCTATTATTCAATTGCAACCGGTAATTGGAATTCAAGAAATACATGGTCAACAACCAGTGGTGGTACGCGGATAAGAAACGGATATCCCGGCGCAGCAGATAACGTGATTATTGAAAGTAATTATACTGTCACTACAAATGTGGTAGCAGCCTGTACAGATATTAATATCGCATCAGGTTCAACACTTTCTGTTGGAGGTTACAATTTCACATCTACAGGCACAACCACTGTAAATGGCACAATAATCCATTCAAGTACCACCGCAACCAAAACATTTGCAGACGTTATAATTTCGGGCGGCACATGGACGAGCAATGCCGGTGAATCTTATGCTTTGACGTCTTTAACACTTTCAGGATCGACCGTAAATGGTTCAG